>Ga0209517_10004502_pt1 | contig 18275 bp, 11 predicted proteins | sample PeaSoiMetSII2010_FD_187695 | JGI IMG/M metagenome (GOLD analysis project Ga0209517, IMG submission 187695) | Peat soil microbial communities from Weissenstadt, Germany - SII-2010 (SPAdes) (version 2) | ecosystem: Environmental > Terrestrial > Soil > Wetlands > Peat | place: Germany...
CGCCAGGTAGGCCAACGGCACCAGCCCCCACTCTTCGACCATGCGGCCGAAGTTAGTGGTGCGGCGTTCGTCGAACGCCGGATCCATGCGCAGGGGAACTTGCACGGATGACAGACTGGCCAGAGCGTCGGAGAGGTGCGACTTCGGGGGCGAAACCGAGCCCAGGTCGGCGGCCATATTGTTGACGTCCACGCCGTACCAGGTAAGCAACTCCCGCAGATCGCGGCGGTAAATCACCGACAGCGTGTACAGCCGGTGGATGCTGGGCAGAATGCCCTTGGTCTCAATATCGGATAAACGGCTCGGTGGAATCGAAAACTCTTCGTTTCGATACTTTTCGGCAATGCGCGCGCTGGAAGTCTCCACGTCACGCATCGTGAGCCCCAGTTTTTCGCGCAGAGTGCGCAAGCTCTTCCCCGCAGGCAACATCGCAAGGCGCTCCAAGTACGAGAGAATCATATCAAAGCTGAAGTGTCGAGGAACCGGAAATTGTGCACATCCTTCGTTTCGATGCTCGCGTTACGAATTCCGAACCCCCTCCAGACCTTGCTCGGCGCGATGACTCACCGACGCCGTGCCCCCGGAAAGCACAACAGTCACCGAGTTCCGTCGCTGTGGATTTCTCGCTGCCGTTCTGAATTCGTAACACCCCGGGCGTGATAGCTGTCCCAAAACGGGAATAGCGTCGCCCAACCCCAGGCCGACACTTTCTTGCCTGGTGGCACTCAATTCCCCACCGAGGCAAGTGACATTTGTCACGCCCGGCGCGTGATGGATGGCACTGGTGCGCTCGCGCTGCTTCCGCCATCATGCCATCACGGTCGGAAAAGCGCAGAACTCGCCGCCCGCTATAGCCAGCGCAGGGAGGTCCGAATGATCGCAGCCATCGAGCAAGGTCGAACCAGAGGCATCGTGCACTCGGACCGAGCCGTCGCCAGCCTTGAGGGCGTGAACAAGAACTACGGCACAGTGCGTGCGCTGCGCGGAGTGAATTTCCAGGTGCACGCCGGTGAAGTCGTGGCGCTGCTGGGACCGAACGGCGCGGGCAAAACCACGGCGGTGAAGCTGCTGTTGGGACTGATGCCGCCCAACGCCGGAAGAGTGCGCGTCTTCGGTGGCGACCCGACAAATCCGGCAAACCGCATGCGCACCGGCGCCATGCTGCAGGTCGGACGCGTTCCCGAAACCTTGCGCGTGCGGGAACACATCGATCTGTTTTCCACCTATTACCAAGAGCCGATGCCCGCGGAGCAGATTCTGGCCACTGCCGGCCTGGAGAAATTGCGCGACCGCAAGTTCGGCGAGCTTTCCGGGGGCCAGAGGCAACGCGTGCTCTTTGCCCTGGCCATTTGCGGTGATCCTGACTTGCTTTTTCTCGACGAACCCACCGTTGGCCTGGATGTGGAAGCGCGGCGGCTGTTGTGGGATGAGATTCGCCAACTGGTCAGCCGCGGCAAGACCGTGCTTTTGACCACCCACTACCTGCAGGAAGCGGACGCACTGGCGGATCGCATCGCCGTCATCAACCAGGGAGAGATCATCGCCGAAGGCACACCCGCCGAGATCAAGGCGCAAACCAGCGGCAAACGCATTCGCTGCATCACCCGTCTCGGCCTCGACCGCCTGCGCCAGATTGCGGGCGTGACCGAAGTAAGAGAAGACCGCGAAGCCGTCGAAATTCATGCTAGCGAGGCCGAACCGGTTGTGCGTGAATTGCTGGTGTGCGACGCGGCGCTGTCCAGTCTGGAAGTCACCAGCGCCGGCCTGGAGGACGCATTCCTGGCCCTGACCCGGGAAAGCCTGAGCAACGGAGATCGCCCCAACTGAAGCAAACGGAGGAGACACGATGAGCACGGCAACCATAGCTTTGAGCAATACAACAACTGAGCGTTCGCCGCAGCACACGGCCACGATCTACTTGAAGGAAGCCAAGTACGAATTCCTGAAGAACCTCCGCTTGCGGTTGTACACGGCATCGGTGCTCAGTTTTCCCCTCATGTTTTACATTTTGTTCGGCCTGGTGCTGAACGCCAACCAAGCGATCGGTGGTATGCGGGTGCCAACCTATCTGATCGCCACCTACGGCACGTTCGGCGTGATGGGCGCCTCGCTGTTTGGAACCGCCGCCGGCCTTGCCTCGGACCGTGGCCTGGGCTGGCTGCAGGTCAAGCGCGCCAGCCCCATGCCGCCGTTTGCCTATTTCACGGCCAAGGTGGTCACCAGCATGATTTTCAGCACAATCATTGTGCTGGCGCTGTTCGCGCTCGGCTTCGCTCTCGGCAACGTGCGGATGCCGCTGGCTGAATTCGCCCAGCTACTCGGAACGCTGGTGGCCGGATCACTGCCGTTTTCCGCCATGGGGCTGGCCGTGGGATACTTCGCCGGACCGAACTCGGCGCCTCCGACCATCAACCTGATTTATCTGCCCATGTCGTTCTGCAGCGGACTGTGGGTACCGTTCATGTTCTTGCCCAAAGTCGTGCAACATATCGCACTGGCTCTGCCGCCTTATCACTTATCGCAATTGGCTCTGGGCGTTGTCGGAGCGGGCAGTCACGAGTCGAATGCGACCCATTGGGAGGTGCTCGTGGCCTTCACCATGATTTGCCTGGGTGTGGCGCGCATCGGCTTCCAGCGCGATCAGGAGAAAATGTACGGTTGAGACAGGGAAAGTGAAATGAGCTTTCGGTTCGAAGCAGGGCACCAGAAAGAGGAAACACAATGAGCGCAGAGGCAAGAAGAAGTTACACCTCGACGTTGTTGCTGCTCCTGTTCGCAGTGCTTGCCTTCGTGGCGGGGCCGCGCTGGCTGGTTGTGTTCATCCCGGCGGCGATGCTGGTATCGTATATGGCCTCCGGCGCAGCATTCCGGAGGACCCGCAATTGACGCTGGGTGGACAATGAATGGTGGACAATAGCAGAAGCTATGATTTTGGGAGTCAGGATCGCCGAACCCGCGTCAGAACCCGGTTCGTCGAGGTGGCGGACGCGCGCATGAGCCAGAATCGTGCTGAGAGCAGTCGGGCCATATGAGACTTCTTCCCAAGAGCAGCGACTTCAACTGGGCGATCTTCTCCGTCTTCTATTTCGGATTGTTTTTCATTGACCCAATCGCCAGCCATTTCAGCCCAGTGAAGTGGTTGTTCACGATCCTGGGTACGATCGCGTTTTTGCTGCTGTATTTTGGGATGTTCTGGGTAAGCAAGCGGCGGGCGCTGCTGCACGTGCTGGGCATGGTGGTGCTGGGCGTGGCGTATACGCCCTACAACGGGGGCGCGACCACGTTCTTCATCTTTGCCGCCGCGGTTTCTCCTTTCCTGGTGGAGACTGAAGCCGACGCGATCAAAATCCTGCTGGCGGTGGAAGCGGTCGCCGTACTCACGTGGCGGGTTTTTCACCAAAGCGTGTGGTTCATGGTGTTCGCCGGCGGTCTTTCCCTGGTAATTTGCGCCAGCAATATTCATTTCGCCCAGCGCATGCGGGCGAACCGGAGATTGCTGCGGGCCCAGGAAGAAATCGAGCATCTGGCCAAGGTTGCCGAACGTGAGCGCATCGCGCGCGATCTGCACGACGTCCTCGGCCACACGCTCTCGGTGATTGCTCTGAAGTCTGAATTGGCGAGCAAGCTGATGGAACGTGATCCGCAGCGGGCAGGAAACGAAATCCGCGAGGTCGAGCAGATTGCCCGGCAAGCCTTGTCCGAGGTGCGCGACACCATCCGCGGCTATCGCGCCAAGGGACTGGCGGCGGAGCTGGCGCAGGCCAAGATCACCCTCGAAACCGCTGGCCTCACCGTGCAGTGTGACGCCGCCAGTTCAGTGCAACTGCCGCCCATGCAGGAGAGCGTGCTGGCTCTGGCCGTGCGCGAGGCCGTTACCAATGTTGTGCGCCACGCCCAGGCTCGCACCTGCCGTCTGCGCCTCGAGCAGGAGAACGGCTCCTGCCGCCTCGAAATTCAGGATGACGGCCGCGGCGGTTCCAGCCTGGAAGGCAATGGGCTGCGCGGCATGCGCGAGCGTGTTCAGATGCTGGGCGGCACGCTGGAGCGCATCAGCGATGACGGGACGACCCTCACCATCACGCTGCCCGTCAAGGAGATTACGCCGAAGGACGAAGGCTGCCAGACTTGAATCCGCCGGTCAAAGAAGGGCGTAAATCGATCCGCGTGGTTCTCGCCGAGGATCAGGGCATGGTTCTCGGTGCGCTGGCCGCGTTGCTCGAAATCGAAGGCGACATCTCAGTCGTCGCTCAGGCGCGCAACGGCAGAGAGGCGCTCGAAGCCGTACTTGCGCACAAGCCCGACGTCTTCATCACCGACATTGAAATGCCGCACATGAGCGGCCTCGACGTGGCGGCGGAATTGAAGCGCCGCCGCACCGGAACCCGCGTCGTCATCGTCACCACGTTTGCCCGCACCGGTTACCTGCGGCGCGCGCTCGAAGCGGGAGCTTCCGGATATTTGCTGAAAGATATGCGCGCCGAAGAACTCGCCGATGCCGTCCGCCGCGTCCACCAGGGCCTGCGGGTGATTCATCCCGAACTCGCCACCGAGGCTTGGGGCGAAATCGACCCGCTCACCGATCGCGAACGGCAGGTCCTGCGCCTTGCCGGTGAAGGAATGGCCAGCGGCGATATTGCCGCCGAGTTAGGGCTGTCAGACGGCACGGTCCGCAATTACCTTTCTGAAGCCATCAGCAAGCTGGGAGCAAGCAACCGCGTCGAAGCGGCACGGATCGCCAGAACCAAGGGATGGCTGTGATAAGAGGAAGGGCCCGAGTTCACTCGTGCCACAAATTCGCAGATAAGTACTCGCGGCTTTAGCCCCCGAGGTGGAAGAGCGGCGCTTTAGCGCCGCGTAAAGAGTGCAAAATGAATGGGGCTTCAGCCCCTGAGGTTTTGGGTGGCGCAGCGCTTTCAGCGCTGCGATAAGGCGCCAGTTATTTGGCCGGCTTTAGCCCCCGAGGGATGTCCTCACGCCGGCACCACCCGCAGGCTCATATCGGCCGCGTGCGGCGAGTGGGTCAGCAATCCCACGGAAATAAAGTCCACGCCAGTCTCGGCATAGGCGCGCACGTTCTCCAGACGAATTCCACCCGAGCACTCGATCGGTATGCGGCGTCCTCGGCGTTGGGCGTCGGGCCGCGAACAGCGCTCGACGGCGCGGCGCACGTCCTCGGCCGAAACATTGTCCAGCAAAACCGCCTCTGCGCCATGAGCCAGCGCCTGCTCTAGTTCATCCAGGCTGCGCACTTCAATCTCGATGATCTGCGACCCGCGGCGGTTGCGAATGGCCTGCTGCAAGGCCGGCCCGATTCCCCCTGCCAACGCGATGTGGTTGTTCTTGATCAGCACGCCGTCCGACAGATCGAGGCGATGATTCTGTCCGCCGCCACAACGCACCGCATATTTGTCGATCACGCGCAGGCCGGGAACGGTCTTGCGCGTGTCCAGGATCCGCGCGCCCGTGCCCGCCACCGCATCCACAAACTTGCGGGTTAACGTCGCGATGCCGCTCATGCGCTGCAACAGATTCAGCATGACCCGTTCGCAGGAAAGAATCACGCGCGCGTTGTGGCGAATCACGGCCACGGACTGTCCCGGTCTCAGCCGCACCCCGTCGAAGATTTCAGGATGGGAGATGACTTCGTAGTGTGCCGTGACCGCGCCATCGAGCGCGGCATAGACGTCCAGGATCCGCGCCACGCTGCCGATTCCGGCCAGAATACAGTCCTGCTTGGCGATGATCGTCGCCGCCGCCTGCTGGTTCGCGTCCACGCAGGCGTAGCTGGTGGCGTCGCGCGTGGCCCGGTCTTCCAGCAGCGCGTTCTCGAGAATGGCGGTAATGCGACGCGAATTCCAATCCATGTTCGTGTAGGGGCGGACGCCCTCGTCCGCCCGCGGGCCTCAAAACCCGAACGGCGCTCGCGCGCCCCCGGACGAGGGCGTCCGGGGCTACACTACGAGCACCCCAACTCCTTCATCTTGCTCGCCGTCTTCTCCCGCAGCACAGCCAGTTCCTGCTGCTGCTTGCGCAGATTCTCCACCACGCTCGCTGGAGCCTTGGCCAGGAATTGCTCGTTTCCCAGTTGCTTTTGCCCGCTGGCAATTCCCTTCTCGATCTTCTCCAACTCCTTCTTCAACCGCTCGCATTCGGCGGCGACGTCAATCTTTCTCTCGTAGACCAGATGCACATCGAAGCGCGCGGTATGCCGCGCCCCAGCCAGCTTGGCCAGAGAGTTCTCAACGAACCTGATCTTGTCTACGTTCGCCAGACGCTCGACCGCGCCCCGATTCTCCTCGATCAGCCTGTGAATCTCCGCTTCCTGGGCAAACACCTCGATCGGCGCTTTGACTTTCGGTTCGATCTTCAATTCCGCTCGCAGATTCCGCACACTGACGATCAAGTCTTGCAGGATCGCCATCTCAAGTTCTGCCGCAATGTCGATTTGCATCTCGTCCGCTTGGGGATAAGCGGCCAGTGCAATCGACTTCTGTGGCGGCTTGCCTTCGTACATCGCCTGCCAGATTTCCTCCGTGATGAACGGCATCACGGGATGCAGCAGCCGCAGCGATGCGTCGAACAAGTTCACCAAATTCGCGCAGGCTGCCCTGGCCGCGCTCTTGTCGGCGCCTTCATCGAAGTTTACGCGCGGCTTGATCAGTTCCAGATACCAGTCGCAGAACTCGCCCCAGAAAAAGTCGTAAATGCGGTTGGCCGCTTCATGAAAACGATATGTCTCCAGCGCACCATTCACGTCGGCAGCAACTCGGTTGAAGCGCGAAAGAATCCAGCGGTCCTCGAGAGTTGCAGTATGAAACCCGGCAATACCCGTGTGGGGACAGCCGCCCTCGGCTGCCTGCCCTGAGTTCCGAAGGGTCCGGCCGGGACGAAGTCCCGGCTCAACTCTGTCCACATTCATGAACATGAACCGCGCCGCATTCCAGATCTTGTTGGCGAACGCCCGGTAGCCATCAGTTCGACTTTCACTAAAAGCTATATCCGTTCCGGGCGCGGCCATGGCGGCGAGGGTGAAGCGGGTTGCGTCGGTCCCAAAGCGCTCGATGATTTCCAGCGGGTCGATCACGTTGCCCTTCGTCTTCGACATTTTCTGCCGGTCGGCGTCGCGCACCAGGGCATGAATATAAACTTGCCGGAAAGGCACGCTGTCGTTCTTCTTGTCGCCCCATCCGCTGGCTTTCTTGATCGCCGCGTCCTGCTCGTGCCCTTGCATGAAGTGACAGCCAAACATGATCATGCGCGCGACCCAGAAAAACAGAATCTCGTACGCCGTGATCAGCAACGTCGTGGGATAGAAAACCTCCAGATCCTGCGTCTTCTCCGGCCAGCCCAGCGTGGTGAAGGGCAGCAAGCCCGATGAGAACCAGGTGTCCAGCACGTCGGACACCTGTTCCAGCTTCGCGCCGCCGCACTTCGGGCATTTCGCCGGCGCCTCGCGCGCCACGATCACTTCCTTGCAGCCGGCGCACGTCCACGCCGGAATGCGATGTCCCCACCACAACTGGCGCGAGACGCACCAGTCGTGAATGTTGTTCATCCAGTTCAAATAGATCTGCCGGTAGTTATCGGGAACGATCGTGATTTCGCCGCTCTCGACGGCATCTTTCGCGTGCTCGGCCAGCGGGGCAATCTTCACGAACCACTGCTCGGAAAGCCGTGGCTCGACGACGGTTCCGCAGCGGTCGCACTTGCCGATGGCCAGAGCGTAATCCCTCTCCCCCACCAAGAATCCCTGCTCCTTCAGATCGGCGAGCACGCGCTTGCGCGCGTCGAAGCGGTCAAGTCCGGCGTACGCGCCGGCGTTCTGATTCATGTGCGCGTGCTCGTCCATCACGTCGATCTGCGGCAGGTTGTGCCGCAGGCCTGCCTGAAAATCATTGGGATCGTGTGCCGGCGTCACCTTGACCGCGCCCGTGCCGAATTCGGGTTGCGCCAGTTCGTCGGTGATGATCGGAATCTCGCGCCTCATCAGCGGCAGCAGAACTTTCTTCCCTTGCAGATGCGTGTAGCGTTCGTCCTTCGCGTTCACCGCGATCGCCGTGTCTCCCAGCATCGTTTCCGGGCGCGTGGTCGCGACCGTGATGAACTCAGAACTTCCGATCACCGGATAGCGAATCTCCCACAGCTTCCCGGCAACATCTTCGTGCTTCACTTCGAGGTCGGAGATCGCGGTCTCGCAGCGCGGGCACCAGTTCACGATGTACTTCCCGCGATAAATCAGCCCCTCTTCGTACAGTCGGACGAACACCTCGCGCACCGCGCGCGAAAGATTGTCGTCCATGGTGAAGTATTCGCGGTCCCAGTCCACCGACGCGCCCAGCCGCTTCATCTGGTCGAGAATCGCGCCGCCATACTCGCGTTTCCATTCCCAGACACGCGCGACGAATTTCTCGCGCCCCAGATCGCGCCGCTTCTTTCCTTCTTTGGCAAGCTGGCGCTCGACCATCATCTGCGTCGCGATGCCGGCGTGATCCGTGCCGGGCAGCCACAGCGTGATGAAGCCGCGCATACGGTGCCAGCGCACAATGATGTCCATCTGCGTCTGGTTGAGCATGTGGCCCATGTGCAACCGCCCGGTCACGTTCGGCGGCGGCAGCAGCAAGGTGAACACGGGACGTGCCGTTTTTTCGGAAGGCGGGCCCGCGGGCGGCGTGGGCACGGAGAAGAGTTTTTCTTTGATCCAGTAGTCGGCCCAGCGCGTCTCAATCGCGCCCGGCTCATACGATTTCGGCAGTTCGTGGGGCATAGAAAGCAGTCAGCACTCAGCCGTCAGCAATCAGCCAGTGCAAATCAAATGCATTGTCATCCCGAGCGGAGCATCGGTTTCGCGAAGAGAAACCGATGCTCAGTCGAGGGACCTTGCGTCACGATTTCCACTAACTGCTGAATGCTGAATGCTGAGTGCTCCTCTGATCTTACAGGCCTGAGAAAAGAAGGGTCAAACGCTGGCAGGGGTACTATAACCTGAGGGGACTTTACACCCTCATGAGGCGCAAGGGTCACCTCCCGCCCTCGCAAAACGCACAGACGCGTTGCATCGTGGAAAGCCCCAACAATTCAACCTGGGGCGTCACGTATTCGTCCCGCGCCGGCTCTTCCTTCATCAGGTCGGTGCTTAAATACTTCTTGTTGTCGTCGGCGAAGACGGTGACCACCACGGCATCCGGCCCCTGCCGCTGTTGAACCATCAATGCGGCAACCAGATTGCACCCCGAAGAGATTCCGACTGCCAGCCCCAGAGTCTTCGCCAGTTTCTGCGCCATCAGGATCGAGTCACCGTCCGATACCTGGATCACATCATCCAGTTCGGCAAGGTTCAAGATCGCGGGAACGAACTCGTCTGAGATTCCCTGGATGCGGTGCTTGCCCACTTTGTGGCCAGTGCTGAGCGTCGGCGATTCTTCCGGTTCCACGGGATGCACCTTGATCGCCTTGTCCATGCCACGGAGGAACCGTCCAACTCCCATCACCGTTCCACCCGTCCCTACTCCCGCAACGAAGGCGGCCGGCCGCAATCCTGCCGATTCCAACTGCGCCCAGATCTCCGGCCCAGTCGTCGTCTCATGCGCCTCGGTATTGGCGCGGTTCGAAAACTGGCGCGGCAGAAAGACATCAGACCGGCTCGCCGCGAGTTCTTCCGCCAGGCGGATACTTCCCAGAAACCCGCCCTGCTCGGCACTGACGAGAACGATCTCGGCGCCGTAGCCGCGAATCAGATCCTGGCGCTCGTGGCTCATCCAGCCGGGCATGAAAATCGTGACCGGATGCCCCAGCGCGCGTCCAATGGCGGCAAACGCGATGCCGGTGTTGCCGCTGGTGGCTTCTGCAATGGTGTCGCCCGGCCGGATTCGTCCGGTAGCGTAAGCCTGCTTCAGGATGTGCAGGGCCATCCGGTCCTTGATGCTGCCGGTCATGTTGACCTGCTCGGATTTCGCGTAGATTACATGCTGCCGGCCACGGTACTCGAAATGAATGCCCAGCAGCGGTGTGTTACCGACGATCTTGCTGAGAGCGCTGATTTTTCGCTCCACTTCCGCCAGCACCTGTCTCACCTCTTTCTTTTCTGAATCAGAACCGGCCCTCGCGCATGATCTACGCGGGGACTGATAAGAGCGCTTAATCCTCGCTATTTCGCCACCGGTGGGAGATTCAGGTTCATCCCGAGCAAGTATAAGGCATTTGCTTTGTTGGGAATCTCTATCCGAAAGGCCGATCCGTCTGCTCGCGAGGAATGAAAAAAACGTCACAATAGGGGGACACGGCCTGCGACGCAACTCCCAGGACACTAGTCTTTTCCGCCCAATCGAGTAAGATTTTTTGAGGCCCCGCACAGCGAGGCGCGCCATGACTTCCCCTTTTCACCAAGAGAATTGGCAGGCTGCTACGAGGTCCCGGCAAAGCCCCGGCCAGGGCGGCATGGACCTCGATCTTCGAGGTTGAGCACTTGGAGAAAAGAGACGACCAGCAAACCCGTACCGAATCGAAAACGCGGCTCGTTGAGCAGATCAACAGCTGTCTGCGTTCGGGCGACTACTCTCGCGCCCTGGATTTGTTGCGAAGCACCGCCGCCGAGTTCCCTGACGATGCTCAGCTGTCCGAACTGGAAAAGCGCGCCCAGGATGGCGTCAGGCGCAATGCCGAAGCCAACCGTCTTATCACCGAAAGCCAGGAACTGTTCGCGCATCGGAAGTCTGACGAAGCTATTCAGTTGTTGCGCGAAGCCCACGATCTGGATAAAAACAATTCTCTCGCCCGCGCCATTCTGGCCAATGCCCTGGTGGAGCACGCGAACTCCATTGCAGAGACCGATTGGTTGGAAGCCGAGAAGCTGGTCAATCAGGCGCTCGCTTTGAACCCCGCACATCCCACGGCCAAAAGCATCCAAAGGGTGATCGAAGAGCTGAAAAAAACAAGCTCTGTGGAGGACTGGGTTTCGAAAGCGCACAAGCTCCAGTCCTCCGGAGATTTATTCGCAGCCTTGGCTTGGGTTGCAGAGGGATTGGCCGTTCATCCCGACGATCCCAAGTTGCAGCAGATCCAGGCTGAAATCCAGCGCGATCAGGGAGTTCAACGCCGCCAGGCTCGCCGCGGCGATTTGGAAGACCTGCGACGCATGGCGCTTGAAATCGATGGCGCGCCGGACGTGGCGGCAAAAAAAGCATTAGGTGAGCGCATACAAGCGGTGGCCGCCCGGTATTGGACGGATGGAGAAATCTTATCCATCGCCAATGCGCTTTTGCTGCGGCTGGGATTGATCCCCAAGAGTTCAACCGCGTCGCCGCACGGCCCAGGCGCGCCCGTCATTTTTCACGTCCCGCGCCCCAGTCCTCCGAAGCCGTCCTCCGCCGATACCAGCCCGATTTCAACGAGCCCGGCTTCAACGAGTACGGTTCCACCCGGAAACGTTGAGAGCGCCATTGTCGCGCCGAGCCCAGTTTCGCCCGGTATGGAGCCGGCTCGCGAAGTCCCGCCGAGCGACGTTCCGCCCAAGATTGTGCCGCTGAGCAGAGTCCTGACCACTCCGCCAGGGCAGCGAATCCCCCCGCCTCAAGCCGCCACCGTTCCCGCGACTCTTGCCCCAGCGGCTCCTGCCCCCGCGGTTCCAGCTCCCGAGTCCTCTGCACCGGCGGCCAAAGTCACATCCCCATCATCCCAGCTAAAACAGCCCACAAGGTCGAACTCCACAACGCTGGTCCTCGTCTCCGCCGCCGCGATAATCCTGGTCGCAGCGACCTTCTTTTTTGCGCGAAAACATCACGCTACGCCCGTAGCGACGTCCCCCGCATCCGCGCCTGGCGTCCCGGCGTCCACCGCCTCTGCCCCGGCCGCCTCCTCCGGCGCCCCCGGTGTCGCCGCTCCGGCACAAGCGACTCCCGAACCGTCCCCGCCTGATTTGCCCGTTTCTTCCGGCACTGCCATCGGAGAAGTCACGCCCAATGATCACCCGCCCGCCGAGTCCGCTCACAATCTGGGCGCGCTCCTTGTCGTTGCCGGTCAAGATGACGCAAGCGTTTCCCTCAACGGAAAACTTCAACCGCAACTCACTCACGCCGGCCAGTTACGCGTACCGAATCTCGAGCTCAAGAACTACGTTGTACAAGTCTCTAAGAGCGGCTTTCAGGATCCTCCCCAGCAAGAGATCCGCATTCGCAAGGGTGAACAGGCCAGGCTCATTTTCAACCTCCAACCCCAGCCCCACCTGGCCCCGCCCCAGCCTCGCCTGGCCTCGCTGACCATCCAGGGCGGCGTTCCCGGAACCACGGTTTTCGTCGATCAAGCTCTCGTCGGTACCATTCAGGCCGATGGCACACTCTCCGTCTCCACCGTCGATCCCGGAGACCATACCGTCGAACTGCGCAAAGAGCGATTCAAGCCCCGGCAGTTCAAGGAACACTTCGTGGTGGGCGGACTCATATCTCTCGCCGCTGCGGATGCCGCGCTGGAAGCCGCTTCCGGCGAATTGAAAATTACCTTCGCGCCCGCCGACGCCAAAGTTGCAATCGTGAAAGGTGAGCTTCTGACAACAGTAAACAGTGGTGTCCCGCTCAATCTTGCCGCCGGTACCTATACTCTTACCGCGCGAACCGCCGACGGATTCACCCACTCGTCCACGTTCGAAGTCATCGCCGGTCAATCCAAGACTTTGGATTTGTCTCTCGCACCGAACGGTATGTCGAAGTGGGATGACCCGGGCGCCTGGAAGCAAGAGGGAGAATCTTTCATTCGCAAGGGAGGCGGCTTCGTCCTATACGGAGTCGTTCCTGCCTCGGGCACCTTTGCGTTTTCCGCGATCCTCACCAAGGGGCACTTCTTGCAATGGGTGCTCAACTACACCGACGCCAGGAACTACGTCCTCTTCCAGATGGACGACAATAACCTTTACCGCACGGTCATTCGCAACGGGGAGAAAACGGACGAGATTATAGTTCCCGATAAAGGCGACAAGAAACATTTCCGGGCGCTCCACATCCGCGTTAGCCCCACCGAGCTCGTCCACCTGATCAGGCACGGGGACAGTTGGAACGTCCTGGATCGCTGGACGCAGCCCGGCGCTAATCTCAGCCTGGGCAAGTTTGGCTTCTACATACCCGGCGACGACCAAGTAGCGCTCTCCAGCTTCGCCCACTACGCTGACCTGAACATCCGCTAGCAGGTAGTTAAGTGCTACCTATGAGTGACCTGGCGGAGTACGCAGTCTTTCGCGGAGAACGAGAATACCTATACTCCCTTTTTCCAGTCCGGGTCGCTGTTCTTTTTCGTGCCGATGGTCAGGGAACCATCAGGGTTGGTTCGCTCGTGACAAGCCCAGCGAACCGGGCGGCGCACGCCCTTGACCTCCAATTCAGCGCGCAGATTCACCTGCTGCCCGTCCATTCCTTTCGGGAGGATGATGGAACACTGGCGCATCTGGCCTGCGTGCGGCTGGCCGGCATCCAGGTTGCCACCGACTTTGACTCGACCGTCGAGACTTTCTGCGTAAATGCCGAGCACTCCCGGCACTCCTGCGACGCCATCGTTGACCACGCCCAAAATCAGTTCCATCGTGTCGTAACGCTTTCTCTGCCAAATCAAAGATGGGCGCACGCGATACCCGAGCCTTTGCTCCATGGCACGGAGCGAATCAGGATACTTCTCGTAGTAGCGGCGAACGTTATCAGCCTCAGTCCAGAGGGCAAAATAGTTCGTGCCGATGTCCAGGGCATGAAAACCGGCGCACTCGCGATAGGGCAGGTCCAGCGGTCCGCCGACCTTGTGGGGATAGTCGTCATTCGACTGCGCTTCGTCGTCTGGCCCGACAAATACCAGCATCGAATCCGGCAGCTTGCTTAGGCAAGCCTTTTCTTCGGCCATGAATTCTGGCAGCACATAGTGCCGATTTTCGCCGTCTTCCATGACAATGGCGAGCCAGGGAGGGCGGTGGCTCAGTTCCTCGATTTGGATCGGCTCGTCCATGATCAAGCTATCGGAGCGCAACCAGCAGCCGGAACGAACAGCCATATCCTGGATCTGGCGGTTGCCCACGTTGCTGATGTCGGGCTGGGTGTTGATCGCAAGAGGAGTCCTCTTCCAGGCGTCGAGCTGCAGTTGCGTCATGTGGACGAAGGTCTTCTCCGCAGTCAAGTAATCAGGAAATGGACTTGGGATATCGTTCGTGTGACCTTCCCCCCAAAATCCGTAGATCATCAAGTCCATAAACTCCATGTGGGGATCGCCATCGAAACGCGCAGCGAGGAGCTCATTCAAATCGCTAAAGGCCTTTTGGAATTCCGGGGAGTCGTACCGCGGTTCGTAGAAGTCGAAACTGGTGTGGTGCTCCTTGGATTTATGGCCGATGTTGACAATGGGGACTTTTTCGCGCACAAAGTCCGGCATGGACAGCTTCTGGGGCTGGATATTTGGGCTCGACAGTTGGATGCGAAATCCAACGCCTAGATTGTGGCGCTTGGCAGCATCGAATGTAGCCTCCCAAACCGGCGACAGTTGCAGCTTGCCGGGACCTGCGTGCACGTCTCTCCAGTCGCAGCGGATGTACAGCACGTCCACGAATGGCAGGGCAGCCATCTTCTCGACACTCTGTTCCAGAGTATCTTTGCCGCACTGTACCGTGAGGGCCGGTCCATTCTCCTCCCAGGTGTAACCGACTAATCCAGTACCGAAATTCCGGATGTGATTGCGTGAAGGCTGCGTCACGAAAATCGTGAACCAGCCGTCATCCTGGGTGATGCCGAATGGCCCCTGGTCCAGCCGATTGCTCACTGTCGGGCAACCGAAGTTGTATCCCTCCCAGAGATGGTCAGGGACATCCGCCAACATTCGACGAGGCGCAAAGCTGCTCGCCCCTGCCAGGACTGCACTTGTCTTTAAGAAGTCGCGCCTGCGCATAGTCGATCTCCTTAGGTTCACGTTCGTGTTGCGCCTAGACACCCTGATGGAGGTTGGGCCGCAACGTGAGCGAGCCGTCATCGTTCAGTTTCTGATGACAAGCCCACTGCACGGGGTAGCGCACGCCCTTTACTTCGATCTCCGCTTTGAGTTTGAGCCCCTTCCACTTCGTGCCTTGCGGAAGAACAAACTGCGCCTGCCGGATCTTGCCCGGTAACGGATAGCCGGCGTCCAGGCAACCGGTTTTGAGTTGTTTTCCATCCTCGCTCTCGACGGTCACCCGCAGCACGCCGGGAACACCCGCAATGCCATCGTTGGCGAAGCCGACAATCAGCCCGAGGCTGCCGTTGTCCTCATAGCTCCAGATGAACGACGGCCGCACGCGGTAGCCGATGCGACGATTGATCCGGTCGAACCACGCCGGCGAAGCCTGGTAATAATCCATCAGAGTTTTCGGATTGATCTGATGGAAGCTCCACACCGACCAGTAGTTTGCTCCCACGTCCATGACATGAGCGATGATGTTCTCGGCGGGCGAGACCCCTTCGTGCGCGGCGGCCGCAGGTGGGATCTTGCCCGGAAGCGGCCCTTCGAGCACTGCTGCGGTCCAGGGCGGGCGGTTACTGAGCGCCTCGATTTGCTCGTTCTCGATGAAGATGGTGTCGCTGCGAATCCAGTTGTTGGTGCGAACGGTGCGGTCCACGAGTTCCGAGTTGCCAACCCGGCTGTAGTCGGGCTGGGTGTTGGTCAGCAGAGGAGTCTTCGTGAAATTTTCGAGCTGAACTTCGAGCATGTTCATCCAGGTTCGCTCTGCCGTCCGGTAATCGGGGAAAGGATTGTTGGCGAACGGCCAGGTGTGGCCCTCGCCCCAGAAGCCGTACATGAACGTGTCGATGAACTCGATGACAGGACTGCCGTTGAACTCGGCTGCCAACAGGCCGACCAGCTCTTTGAATGCCTGCTGGAAAAAGGGATCATCAAATCGCGGCTGATAACGCGCGTGCGGGTTCCGCAGGTATCTCTGTGCCTGCCCGCTGTTCTCTTTTGGATCAAGCACAAGGTCGACTTTCGGCACTTTCTCGAGGACGAAGTCGGGCAGAGCCGCATCGTGCGTATAGTCCGGAGCGCTCATCTGAACGCGCAGGCCGACCCGCTTGTTATTCTTTCTGGCCAGGTCAAAGACAAGCTTCAAATAGTCAGGCATCTCGAGGCGTCCGGGATGCGGTTGAACCTCCCGCCATGTAGGTCGTACATAGAGCTGTTGCCCCAGGGGGAATTTGACCAGATCCTCGATCGCCTGGGGAATGTTGTCCGATTTGATTTCCTCGGTGCCCATGTCGGCCGTGATGTACGTGATCAATCCCTTGCCGTAGTTCGGGACAACTTCGTCCGAAGGAGTTGTGGTCATCACCACGTCGTCAGTAGGAATAACGGCAGCGGGAGGATATTGTGGAAAGGGCCCCTGGTTGAGGCGATCCGTTACGGCAGGACCAGACCCAAAATCGTAGTTTCCCCAGTTGTGATCGGGCACGAAGGCGTGCGCTTTGCCCGTTCCAAGTTCTGCAGCTACTGCCAGTGCGACACCGCTTTTCAGAAAGTCTCTGCGCTGCATCGAAGTCATTTCCTCCTTACGTTAAGAATTCTTGGTCTCGACGCCGCTGCTGACGTGCCCGGGCGGGAATCTTTGCGGCGGTATATCAAGGATGTGGACGATTGGCATAGCAGTCCCGAAAGCAACAATTCGGCACGCCTGTCAGCAAGAGAGTCCCCGCTTCCCTGGGACCTCAGGCCACTGCCCAGGGAAGCTGAGAGACTAGAACGCCAACTTCAGGGCAAATTGAATCTGGCGCTGCGGGATCACCGTACCGGTGATCACACCCGAGGCGCCAGGGCCATCGTCGATGTTGCCATCTGGCTGAAGGAAGACCGGGTGGTTGAAGGCGTTGAAGAACTCGGCTCGAAACTCAAGATTGACCCGCTCTGTCAGATTAAACATTTTTCGCGCCGACAAATCTGCCGTCTTCTCCCCCGGTCCTTCCAGAATGTTCTTTCCGGCATTGCCGAAGCAGTTACACGAGGGGTCGGCAAAGTCGTTTACGTTGAACCACAAGGTGGGGCTGGGATGCGCAAGGTGGCCGCTGCCACGGCGATCGGCCCGCATGAGTCCCGGAGAGCCTGTATTGGTTGGGTCGTAACTGATCGTTGGCGAAAAGGGGAAGCCCGAGCGGAACGTAATGATTCCGCCCAAGTGCCATCCGCCAAGGATCGCATTGGCCACGCCACCGTGGTTCAGGAACTCTTGCCCTTTCCCCACGGGCAGCTGGTAGTCAACGCTATTCACCCAGCGCTTGCGGTTATCGAAGTCCGCCAGCCCTTTTTCCGCCGCGATGTTGTAGCTGTCCTGCGGCCAGGGAGCGTTGCAGCAAATCTCGGGCTGGTCGTTGATGGCCTTGCTGAAAGTGAACGCGCTCAGGAAATAAAGGCCATGGCTGGCCCGCTTTTCGGCCTTGAGCTGAAACGCGTGATAAGTGGAGTTTCCGTGATTCGTGATGGACGTAAAAGTCCCAAATTGGCATTGAAGGGCGGCGGTCGGGTCGCAGTAGGGCGCCAGGACCGGGTTGTAGGTCGGCTGAGGGGTGGGAATCTGGTTGTAGTCGCGCAGAACCTGCAGGTGCGTGCCTTTGGTTCCGACGTAGCCCGGACTGATTACGATCTGGCCCGGAAGTTGGTACTCGAGATTCAGATTCCACTGGTCATAAACCGGCGTGTGAGGATTCCAGTCCTGGCTGGTCACATTCGCGAATGGCGCATTGGCGGGATTCAGAAGACCTGTGAATCCGGCTCCAGGCGCAAGAGTCACGAGCGAAGGAGTTATCCCGTCGCTGTTAAATGTAGGTTCGAAAAAGTACGGGAGATTGTAATCGACTTGCAGCGGGTCGCCCGTGCGAATTTCATAGAACACAAAGAAACGCCCGTACCCTGCGCGGATCACGAACGGCTTGGACGGGAAAGGACTGTAGGCCAGGCCAACGCGTGGGGCGAAGTCGTCTTTGTCCGTGGTCTCGAGGTGCTTCGGATAACCGGCAGTCCCGGCCTGAGTGCAGTTGCTTGTCGCATACTGCCCACTTTTTGTGCCACACACCAGGATTCCTTTCGTGTAATCCCAATTACCCTGGCGATTCTGGGCTTCGTAAACAGGCGTTGCATAGTCCCAGCGCAGCCCCAGGTCCAGCGTCAGCTTCGGCGTTGCTCTGTAAGTATCCTGGACGAACGCCCCGTACGTGTGCTGGCGATTGCCGAAATACACCTCGGTCGAAATGACGGATGTGACCGGCAGTCCCACCAGCATGTCAGCCACGCCGTTGCCGCTGCCA
>Ga0209517_10004503_pt1 | contig 18274 bp, 14 predicted proteins | sample PeaSoiMetSII2010_FD_187695 | JGI IMG/M metagenome (GOLD analysis project Ga0209517, IMG submission 187695) | Peat soil microbial communities from Weissenstadt, Germany - SII-2010 (SPAdes) (version 2) | ecosystem: Environmental > Terrestrial > Soil > Wetlands > Peat | place: Germany...
CCAGAGGTCCCACGCGATAGCCAACGGACTTCCGGTGATCTGCGCAAACCGCGTCGGCTTTGAACCCGCTTCCGAAACCTCAGGCCGCGGCCTCAACTTCTGGGGCAACAGTTTCATTGCCGGACCACAGGGCGAATTCATAGCCAGGGCCGGCCAGGACAGCGACGCAGTACTCACGGCACAAATCGATATCTCAAGAACCCAGGTGGTCCGGCGCAACTGGCCCTTCCTCAGAGACCGCAGAATTGATGCCTACCAGGACCTGCTGCTCCTCTACCGGGATTAGGCGTGACCCACGCGATATTTTCTCGCGAGATCGACAACTAATGCAATCCGACCATTTGTTCGAGGGGCCACGTTCAATATTGAGATGAGAAGCTAAATAAAAGAAGCTCTTGGCCTGGCGGGAAATAAGATTTCCCTTCGCGGCTTCGCGTGAAAGACCAGCGCGGCTTCGCTTGAAAATAACTTGGCATCCATTCCGAAAAAAGCAAATGGGGTCTCAGAGTAAGGCTCTGAGACCCCATCGCTTTATCCAACAAGGATATTTCCTACCTCGAACGCTGCTTGAGCATCCGATCCATCCGTACTACCTGGGCTGACTCTCGTATGGTGTTCGGAAATTCCTGTCCCCTGTCCAGAACTTTGATGTCGTGTTTCTGAATTTTGAAATAGCCCTTTATTGTCTCTACCGCCAAGTCAGTATCAAAAGGCTTGCACGAAAACATATCGATGCTCATATACTGTTTATCCGGAAATGTATGAATGCTTATGTGGCTTTCGGCAATCAGCACAAAACCGGACACTCCCCAGTCTTCAGGAACCGCACCCGAATACCGGAAAACATAAGGCGGCATGATTTTGGTCATATCCATTTGAGAAGGGTAGTTTTCGAGGAAATTGTAGATCAGACTGATGTCTTGCAGCGCCGCACTGTCACAGCCGTAGCCGTCCAAGATCAAATGGACCCCAAAACCGAATTCAGGCTTGCCCATGGCAGTCACCTCCCGTAGTGAGGACTCGGAGTCCCCTGTACAAATATTAAAATGATATTTGCCGCCCGCTGCGGAGATGCTACCGTGAGCACTTCTAAAAACGCGAATGGGGTTTCGCGTTCTCAGCCATCTGATGATGGACTCGACTCTGCCGAGTACAGGGCGGACTTAATGCCACAACATAAGTGGTCCAGCGCTTGGGTTAACTTCAAAAAATATCTCCCCTTCCATCTGCTCTTGACACATAAAAACAGACCTTAGGGGGAGATGCCATTTAAAACCCAGCAATTTTCGCCGCTTACCGCGAAACTCCGTTTTGCGTCCCTCGCGGTCAGCCCTATATAAAGTACCCTCTATAGGGTGTCAAGACTAATTTTAATCATTAATTTCCGGGCTGATTAATTTTCGCACAATATTCCGTGTAATTGCGCCCGGTTCACCTGGCGGGTATGTCCAAAGTTTCTCGCGCGAGGATGAAAAGAGGCGAGAGGGGCCAAAGAGGCGAAGAAAAAAGACCGATTCCGGTTCTATTCTGACCCGTGACCAGCACAACCAGCAACCCGCGACCCGAGACTCCGAGCGAAGCGAGGCGTTTAAAGGGAGCCTTCATCGACAAGAATACCGTTCTTACCAGGACTTTTTTTGGCGGCGTACAGAGCTGAGTCGGCCCGCTGTATCATATCCTGGATGTCCTGATCGATTGACCCGGACTTTTCGATGAATTTCGCAATTCCGATTGAAATGCTGGTCGGTTCCAATTTCAAACTGTCAAACTTGCCGCATATGCGCTCGGCAACGCTAAGGGCCTGGGCTGCCGGCAGGTGCGGCACCAGCATTACGAATTCGTCTCCGCCATAGCGGTAGACACTGTCAATGTTTTCACGTATCGAGTTCTCCAAAATATTCGCCATTTCGATAAGAAGGGCGTCACCTGCCTGATGGCCATACAGATCGTTGTATTTTTTAAAATTGTCCACATCCATAAAGAACAGATAGAGAGTGTGCTGATACCGAATTGTGCGGATAGCTTCTTTTCTCGCATTTTCCTCAAATGAGCGGCGGTTCGGAAGGGAGGTCAGGGGGTCCCTGACGGCCAGCTTCGCCAGTTGTTTCCTGAGGATCCTCTCCCGGATCAGCCTGTTCAGCTTGGCCTCCAGTTCGTTGAGCGAAAAAGGCTTTGTAATGAAATCGGCAGCCCCGGCTTCAACAACCTCAGTGTACGTGTATTTCATAATATGCCCTGTAATTGCTATTATATCGATGTCGATATTATTGCGAGCTATGTACTCGATGAGCTGCATCCCATCCATTTGAGGCATATCCATATCCGTTACGATGATACTGAATACGGATCTCTTGATCTTCTCGATAGCCTCCATGCCGTCGCCGGCACTTTCCACGATGTGACCCTGAGAGCTCAGGGCATCACTGATAATTTCGCAGGCCTGGGGTTCGTCATCCACCACAAGTATCGACTGCGAAGGAACTGTAGACTTCTTCTCAGAATTCATTCGACGCCTCTGCGAGATGGAAAGTGATAACCATCCTCAGCACAAACCGCACGGCAAATCACTTGACTCGGTCATAAATTGGACCTATAGCCATCTTACCCGCGTGGACGGTTCAAGTTAGAACAGCCGGAGGTTTTTTTCAACCCTTCATTCTATCGGACCATCCAGGCTGGAACATAAACCCTTTGGAGGATCTCAATGCGCCATGTGGCGATAATATATAAACGAATGCGTCCGGAAGCCGCCCGGCTTGCCCTTGAACTCAAAGAATGGTTCGTTAAGCGCAACACTGAAGTTTTTATTAAAGAGAATATCGACAACTCGGGCGTTAGCTGCGTTTATGAAAAAATCAATATCCCCGGCACAGTTGAAGCGGTTGTGGTGATTGGCGGAGATGGCACATTTTTGAGCGTAGCACGTTTCATAGAACGAAAAGCCATCCCGATTATCGGCATCAACCTGGGTGGACTCGGTTTTCTTACCGAAATAAGCGCCGATTCCTGTTTTGAGGAACTGGAAAAAATTCTGTCGGGGGATTTCGAGATTGAGGAACGAATGGTCCTGCGGGTATCTGTAAAGCGCGAGGGAAAGGAGATTTTCAGCCACCGCGTCCTAAACGACGCAGTCATAAACAAAGGAGCGCTCGCTCGAATTATCGACCTGCATGCAACTATAGACGGACACTTTCTGACTCATTACCGTGGTGACGGCCTCATTATATGCACCCCGACGGGATCGACCGCTTACAACATCTCAGCGGGGGGGCCTATCATTTTCCCGACCGCTCAGGCTATCATCCTTACCCCCATTTGCCCTTTCACGCTCACCAACAGGCCCATAGTCTTTCCTGCTAACGTAACAATCGTGGTCGAAATTGCCGAACCGGCAGCCGACGTGACCCTGACTTGCGATGGACAGGTGGGATGCCTCATAAGTGACCTCGACCAGATAGTCGTTACGGCCGCCGCCACTCCGATTCGTATCATAAAGGCCCCGGGCGTGAATCATTTCGAGATCTTGAGATCGAAGCTCAAGTGGGGCCAGGCATAGGCGGTGGGACCGCCGGTCAGATTCGCCGCTGCCTTCGGCGGCGGCAAGAAAAACCCGACGACTAACAACTGCTCTCAAGTATCTGAACCGCATTCCTTATGCCGGCCAAAGTTAAATCTTCCATCGGGAAAATGCGGCCGATCTGGTTGATTGTTGTGCTTTCAACAGACCAATGCTCTTTTGCAATGGGATTTAGCCAGACACTTGCCGGAAATGCAGCCCTCAGCTCTTTTAACCATTCCAGGCCGGGCCTTCGATCGCCGGACTCTATATATAATGAACCGTTGGATGCCATTAACTCGAAAGGACCCATGTTGGCGTCCCCGATAATCATAAGGTGCGTGTCGGTTCCCCGGCTCACCAGTGCTTCCCACGGAATCGTACGCGTTCGCGCAAGGTCGTCATAGACGGCCCCATACACGCAATTGTGAAAATAATAGTACTTGAGGTCCTTGAACTGGTCACGGATTTTGCCGAACACCGACTTCACCAGTTCAATATATGGAAGCATCGAATAGCCGCCGTTGTCCAGCAGGACTATCAGCTTTAAACGATCGCGAAGTTCCCGGGTGAATACCAGTTCGATTTCGCCTCCATTCTTTGCAGTCCTGGCGATCGTCTCGTCGATATCAAGCTCAGTCTCCGGCCCTGAACGCTTCAGGTTTTTTAGCGAGGCCAAAACCTGGCTCAAATTTGCCCTGGCCAGAGGAGATTTCTCGCTATAATTTATGTAGCTCCTTTTATCGATTACCTTCTGAGCCGTGCCATGAAGACCCCTTCCATAGACGCGAATTCCTCCCCCGGCCGACCCCGAGTGACCGAACGGGGATCGCCCGCCGGTCCCGATCCAGGTACGCCCACCGTGGTGTTGTTCCTTTTGCTTCAAAAGTGTTTCCCAGAATCGCCTCAGAAGTTCCTCGGCTCCATAGGTCCGCAGCTCGTCAACCGAAATGCGTCCATTGGCGATTTGCTCGCTCAGCCACTCCTGGAACGGCTTACCCGCAAAGACCTCTTCCCAGTCCGGCATTTGCCAGGGGCTTCCTCCGAGAAAGAAACAGGAAAATACCCGCTCGAAGGCGTCATAGTGCTCGACGTTTTTTATAAAAACAAGGCGCGCCAGCAAGAAGAGCCGGTCAAGATCGGGCGCCAGGCCTTTTTGAAGCCCGCGATAGAACTCCAGGATATACCTGAGGCTTATCGGAATTTCCGCCTCCCGCAACTGCTGGATGAATGAAAGCATCAGGAATCCTTCGTCCGTACCGAAAGTACCCGGCTCATCGGGTCGGAATCCTTTGATTAATCCTTTGATTACTACCTTTAAATTTCAACAAATCCTTGGAGCGTTTGAGAAGCGTTCCGATATTGCGCACCGACTTGCCTGCACCTGGCCCGTTGGCCCCGGTCGAGCGTATGGCGCCTATCCAGTCAAGCAGTTCGGCGGTGGCGGGCGGCTTTTCAAACCCCTGTTCGCGCAGGCCGTAAAATTCCGTAAGACATGCCTCCAAGAGTTGTTCCGGAATATCAGGGAAATGCAGCCGCACGATAATCGATATCTCTTCAATGCCCGGGAAAGGAATATAGTGGCAGAAACAGCGCCGCAAAAAGGGATCGGACAGCTCCCGTTTGGCATTGCTCGTGATGATTATTACAGGCTTTTGCCGCGCGGACACTTTATGATTGATCTCCCTTATTATAAAGGAGCCATCCTCCAGCACGTCCAAGAGGTTGTCCTGAGCATCGGAATCTGTCTTGTCGATCTCATCGAGCAGCAGCACCCGTCTATCTTCGGCCAGAAACGCCCGGCCTATCGGTCCAAAGCGAAGGTAATCCCAGATATCGTTGACGTTGCGGCCCGATTCACCGCTTCCAAACCGGGAATCGTTGAGCCTTAGCACCGCATCGTAGACGTAGCACAGCTCTTCCCCTTTGAAGGTGGATTTGCAGCGGGCCTCTTCCATGTTCATGCCGAACTCATGGGCGATTTCGAAGGCAAGCCGGGTTTTCCCGGTCCCCGCTTCGCCCATGAGCAGAAGAGGTTTTTCCATGGAAATCGAAATATTTACGATCTCGCCCAGTTCAGGGCTCAGATAATAGCGCTCAGTACCTTCGAACTTCATGCGATCTCCAGCTCTTTGGGTAAAATTATGATTTTCGATACAAATGCTAATAAATAGCAATTGTGAGGAAATGAGGCAAGAATATCTGAGGTGGAGTGACGATCTCTTTACACCCTCTGCCGAGATTCATACGATGTAACAGTGTAACTTCAATCGAGATTTAAGCGCCCGTCAGGGCGCACCGTTTAGAATTTCCTCTGTGCCTTTACGTCATGAACACCCAATCCACCCTGGGCAAACTGCCTTAGGATTATATTGAAGAAATCCAACCGTTGCTTTTCATTGAGTATTTCTTTTTCTTCAAGGATATGCTCGATAACCGCATGTTCGAGTTCAGACTGGCATCTTAATATATCTTCTGCCGCGGTATGCACGCCGGATCTGTCGGCGGATCGGGAAAAAAGCGTCCTGGCCAGAACCATTCTCTTTTCACATAAATCCTGCCGGATTCTTTCAACCTTGGGCAGAAATGTTTTCCGGATTTCCTGAACCTTTCGGCGCTGCTCGGCGCTAAGGTCCGGAATCAGGTCGAGATACCCCTGGATGTTTGAACCTCTCCGCCTGGTGCGCTTCAAATAGTAATACGAACCCACAAGAGCGATCACAACAATAGACAAAGCGCTCATAAAACCAAGCAGAAAAGGTCCTGAAGCCATCATCCTACCTCTTTTGACCTATGACGTTGAAATAGGCGCAACTCATGGGAAAACATTTCCCTCCAGTTCCCCGTCTTTATATGCAGATAATTTACTTCTGAATCTATCGTTCATTCTTCATTCCTTTGAACGTCTCATAATTATTTTTCGGAGATTCTCACGGGCTCGGAACAGCAGCGATTCCACGCTGGAAATCGAAGTTGAAAGAATATTGCCGATTTCGATATAGGAAAGCTCTTCATTCACCCTCAGAAGCAAAGCAGCCCGTTGTTTTTCGGGAAGATGCCCTATGGCGTCCATCATCTCCTGCTCAAGCTCTTTGAATCCGGTATCGTTTGCCTCCGGCCCCTCCAATTCATGTTCATCGACATCCGAGATCGGGCAGAACCGGCTCCTGCGCAAGAGCTCGTTTACACACAGGTTGTAGGCAATTTTAAAAATCCAGGTGGATACCCTGCCCTTTGGCTCGAACCCGGACGCCCCCCGATAGACCCTTAAAAAAACTTCCTGTGCAATATCTTCAGCCCCGAATCTATCCCCTGTATATTTATAAATAAAATTCAAGACAGGGTCCCGGTACCTCTGGACCAGCATTTCGAACGCAAGTATATCGCCGGCCCCAATTGCCCTGATAAGCTCATATTCCCTGTCGGCTTTCGGAAAAGAGATCCCTTCCGGATCGTTCATCTTTTTATATTCTAATCCATCCTTTCCTGAGTGAGGAATCCAAAACCACCCCCACGAGGAAGGCCACGCCCATGTTCCACATTGCAAACGCTTTTCAGTCAACTCAAAACTGAAAACTCTTTGGGGTAATGACTACGTGGCTTTTTGAACCCTTGCCGATTTAGCCCAGAAATGACCGCAGGCAATTACAAACACCACGGACAGGACCTGGGCCGTATAGCCGACAACAATGCCCGGGGCGAACCGGCTCACCACGAATGGGTCGGTGAGGATCATATCGGCTCCCACCTTGGCGAGGACTGCGCAGCCAACGTAGTTGAGGATCGGGTATTTTTCTACGATCAGACATAGCAGATTGCTTGCGAAAAAAACAACCGGGATACTTATGCCAAGCCCTATGAAGAGCAGGAAAAATTTCCCCTGCGATGCGCCCGTGTATTCAGATGCCGCTCCCGCTACGGCCAGCATATTATCAAGGGACATTGTTATATTGGCAATTACAAGAATCTTCACTGCCTGGCTCGTCCTGGAGATCGTTCTATCAACGGAAACAGCGCCGGTCCTGAGGACGAGAAGAGTGATAGCCAGATAAAGGACTATCGAACCGCCCGCAAGTCTGACGAAGCTATGTTCGAGCAGTTGGACTGCGAAGAAAGTCAGCAGAACGCTCAACACAATGGTAATGCAGGCGCCAATTGAAAGCGCCCTGAAGCGAAGATGCCTGGGTAGAGACCTAAGGGCGACAGCGACCACCATGGCGTTGTCAACAGACCTGACAAGGTTGATGACGATGACGGTCAAAAGAGCTGAAAACCAATTCCATCCCAAGGACATCGTACTCAGATCCGCCAATCCCATGTTTAGCCCTATCCTTTTATTAAAGATCTTCTACCAATTCCCCGGCGGGAGCGGAATAATAGCGAATAGCTTCCTCACCAATAATGCGCACGGCAGCGGAAGCGATTATACCTCCGGCAGCCAGGGGGAGCAGCGTATTGATAGCACCGGAGAGCCATGACACACCGGTGGCCAGACCGGTGGCGCCAACTACAGCCATCATTTCCGGAACACGCGCCTCATCGTCTATGTCCTTGCCGTACAGAAGACCTATCTCCAGGATAAGATAGAGGTGCATGCGAACAAGAGCGGCCGATCCTCCAACAAAGCCCAGAAGCTCGAAGGCCTGTCCCCACCCCGGCACCAGCCTCGGAAGATGCATAAGAGCGCCTCCCAGAAAAGAGAGGGGCATTTGGACATCTATAAGTCGCCGGGCTTTTTGCTCGGTGCTCTCATCCGGATACGTGCTGTTAATCGTCCCTACTATCTTCTTTATACGTTCTTTGCGAAGACGAAGGAAAAAATAAGAGAACTGATCTGCAACCAAACTTTGCCGGGAGGCTGGGTCCTGGACCTGCATGGTATTGTGCCCTCCAAAGTTCTAATGTGTCAGCCGGCCCCAGCGGTTCAACTCATCGCTGGACGGAATTTAATGGGCCGACTCCGTCAATGCTGAGGCTAAAAGCTTTAGACAGGTGTGTCAATGGAAGATTTGAAATTGTTTAAATGTCACGAGAACGTAACATCTTTGTGATCAAGAAATCGTAATTTTTCCCGAATATACATGGGTGTGTGTTTTATCCATAGCTTACCTTGTATTTTACCGGAGCGTGATCATGCGACTATCGACTGCGCAAAGCGAATTGGATTCGAGAAACTTGGAACCTTTTGTTTTACGCCCATCAGGCGTAATTCACGAGTTGGCTTCCAAGTTCTGCATAGATGAGCTTGTGGAGCCAGCCGTTTGTATCTCTCCGGACACACCGATTCGAGACGCAAAAGAAATGCTCCGGGTTGAAGAGCCTATAAACGCTCTTGTGGTAATCCTCGGCGAAAGGCCAATCGGCCTTGTCAGCAGCCTTCATCTGGACAGTATTTTGAGCAAGCAGTTCGGCGTTGCGCTGTTTTATAAAAAACCGGTCATTCATGTTATGGATGAGAACTCTCTCACCATCGAGGCCGGCACCCCCATCGAGATTGCTGCCGGTCTTGCGATGCAACGAGAGAAGGCAAAGATATTCGATCACGTCATAGTTACCCGCAATGAGTCGCTGGTCGGCATAGTGTCGGTCCCCAAAATGCTTGAGACATTGGCGTCGCTCGAAAACAGGCGCAGGGAGCAGCTCACCCGGCTGACCGAAAGGCTCAGAGGGGAAATAAACGACCGCGAAAAAGCCGCTGAAGCTTTGCAGCGTTCAAGGGAAATGCTCAAAAGAGTCATAGAAAGTTTCCCTCATTCCATTTTTTGGAAAGGCCCCGACCTGCGCTATGTGGGGTGCAATAAGAATTTCGCCAGGGAAGCAGGTTGCAATACAATAACGGAGGTCATCGGCAAAACCGACGAACAGATAACCTGGCCCGACGATGAGGCCCGCTTGTTCCAGGAGTGCGACATGGAGGTGGTCAGGTCTCTTGCCCCACAGCACAAGATGCTCAAGCGAGAATCCGGCTCCCTGTTCTTCGAGATCAGGCGCATTCCAATGTTCGATTCGAAGGGGAACTTTATAGGCGTTCTCGGCGCACACGAAGAGGTCACTGAAAAGGTAACTGCGGCAAGGGCAATTGCGGCAAATCGCGCAAAATCTGAATTCCTTGCGAACATGAGCCATGAGATCCGAACTCCCATGAACGGTGTGCTCGGAATGGCCGAACTGCTGTTGGGAACCGGCCTCGACGAACAGCAGCGCAAGCTTGCCGAGACGCTCTCCAGGTCCGGAGAATTGCTTTTGAGGGTTCTCAACGACATTTTGGATTTCTCCAAGATAGAGGCGGGCAGGCTCGATCTCGAGCAAATCGATTTCAATCTGCGCGATAATGTCGAAGAACTGATGGAACTTGTCGCTGTTAACGCGCACCGCAAGGGACTCGAATTCATATGCCGGATCGATGACGAGGTCCCGGCCGAGGTTGCCGGAGATCCCGGCAGGCTTCGCCAGGTGCTTGCCAACCTTGTCGGTAATGCGATCAAATTCACTGAACAGGGTGAGATCTACGTTCGAACTTCCCTCATGGCAGAAGCGGAGGACGGCCTGCTTCTCGGCTTTGAAGTAAGGGATACCGGAATTGGAATACCTTTGCAGGCTCAAGCCAAAATTTTCGAGGCATTCTCTCAATCGGACCAATCGATGAATCGCAAGTTCGGCGGCACCGGCCTGGGACTCTCTATCTCGACGCAGCTCTGCGAAATGATGGGTGGCCGAATCGAGGTCGAAAGCAGCCCCGGGAAAGGAAGTTGTTTCCGTTTCACCGTCAGGTTAAAAAAACAGCACCCCGGCAAATCATTGCGTGAGTTTTCCCTGTCCTCCAATCTTCACGATTTGCGAGTGCTCGTGGTTGACGATAACGAAACAAACCGGGACGTCCTGCAGGGCCAGTTCGAGTCGTGGGAAATGTCTAACGGCTGTGCGGAAAATGGAGAGCAGGCCCTCAAGTTGCTGCGGCAGGCGGCCGATAGCGGAAATCCCTACGATCTGGCGGTTCTGGACATGATGATGCCGGGCATGGATGGGCTTGAACTTGCAACGAGAATAAAGAATGACCCCCGCCTCGCATCGACTGTCCTGATCATGCTCAGCGGAGATATAGAAAGATCGGCTCACCCGGGTGTGGCAGCCTACCTCCTGAAACCGGTGCGGACGTCACAGCTCTATAACGCCATTGTTGATTCGATGCAGGGCAGTCGAGGCGTAAGAACCGCTGTTGCCGGCGACTCCGCGCATATAGAACCAATCTTTACGCCGATTCTGCTGGCCGAGGATAATCCCACCAACCAGCATGTATGCACAGCAATGCTGAAAAAACTCGGATGCCGGCGAATTGACGTTGTCACAAACGGCCGCCAGGCGCTTCAGGCCCTCGCATCCACCGATTACGGCCTTGTCCTGATGGACTGCCAGATGCCTGAAATGGATGGATATGAAGCTGCAAGCCGGTTTAGAAAAAAAGAGACCGAAGCCGGAACCTCATTCCACACGCCTATTGTGGCGCTCACCGCTCACGCTATGAAAGGGGCCCAGGAACAGTGCCTGGCAGCGGGAATGGACGACTATGTCTGCAAGCCCTTTACCCTCGGTCAAATGAGGAGGGCACTGGAACGCTGGCTTCCCACCACGCCAGGGGACGACCGTGCCGGGGAGCAAATTAATGAAACTGCGGCAAAGCGGCCAGTCGAAAACCACTCCAAACCTGGCGCAGTCATCAACGGCAACGGGGACGGTGAGGTAATCGACCGGGGGGTACTCAGGGACATAGTCATGTTCGGGGGGAAAACGGACGATATGGGATTGCTCAAAGAAATACTGATATCATTTATTGATTATTCCGACGGTCTATTTGAGCAAATCCACAGGCATGGCGGGCGTGAAGAAGTCGGCAGACTTGCCCATAGTCTGAAATCCTCCAGCGCCAACATTGGAGCCAAGAGGCTCTCCGAGCTTTGCAGGCAGATCGAAATCTTGTGCCGAAACCCAAACGGATCGATCGGCGAATTGAGTTCGCAGTTGGAATCCGAGTACCGGAAGGCAAAAGTAACAGTTGCGAAGATTCTAGCGGAGGGTATCTGAAGGTTAACCGACCAGCATTGGGGGAAACCCTGTCTCGTTAGTCAAATCTTGACATCATCACTGCATAAATCTAACAATTCACTTCTATGGCCGCCCCTCATTAGTTGAACATCTCTTGAATTTAACCAACTAAGAACTGTAATTTATCTCAAAGGAGAGATGTCCAATGATAAAAATCAGCAAATCCGGTTTGGCCCTTACCTTGGCGGCTTCGCTGCTCCAGGTGTCCCTCATCCAGGGATGCGGGAAGACGCTTGCGCCTGAAAAGACATCGCAACCCCCCGCTGTCACCGCCCAGCCAAATGTTACGCCCGATATCGCCAATTACTTCAATGACCCGGCCGGAGACCCGCAACTTCCGCGGGCGGCGCTCTTGGACCTGTTGCGCCAACGGATCAAGTACGTATTCGTTATTTTCAATGAGAACCACTCGTTCGACAACGAATACGGCACGCTGCCCGGTGTCAACGGCATCTATTCGAACGGCCTGAGACCCCGTTGCGCCGGCGATACTCCTGGTTTCACGCAGACTTATACGGACCAGTCCACCGGCCTCGCTGTCACAGTTCAGCCGTTTCGACTTGGACCTGATCAGAATTCCAGCTTTATGGACAGCGTCGATCATTCGAACGCCGGAATGGCGGCAAAGATCGACGTAGTGAACGGCGTGCCGCAGATGGACGGGTACGCCAAGCGCGAGTACCAGCGCTTCGCGGGTTCGACCCCGACCACCGCCAGGGAAGAGGAGGGCACGCAGTTCGCTCGCCTCGTTATGTCCCACATCGACTGCGACACCATTCCGTTCTTCTGGCACTGGGCCACCCGCTTCACGATATTCGACAATATCTTCGCAACCGAGGACGGACCGTCCACCCCGAATGCGGTGGCGATGATTTCGGGACAGATTGGCCAAACACAGTGGGTCAAGCACCCAAACGCTAACCCTTCCATCACCGTGGGAAACAACACCGGCGCCCTCAACCTGCCTCCTCTCGCAAGCGACGCCCAGCCCTTCTATGGCTCGCAGTTCGACACTACTGCGGTCAACAGGCAGCCCTACGGCCCCAAAGAGGACTACGGCAACAACGACATCGCCATGAACCTGACGTTCGCAAGCCTGCCCCTGACATTCCAGGGCAAAGACCTCACCAGGGTCATGGCCGGCAACTTGAATCCGGATTTAGATCTGCCGGACATCCAGCAGGATATTGCGTACATCCGGGGTCTTAACACAAAGCCGGTCAACTGGGGCTGGTACCAGGAAGGCTACGGTCTTGAAGCGACAGACAATGATGGAGTGGCCTCGCACAATTCCTATGTCAGCCATCACAATGGCGCACAGTATTTCGGCTACATATCCAATACGCCGGCAGTGAGCGCCAGTATGCACGGACTCACCGACTTTTTTACCGGCATGGCGAATAAAAATCTGCCCGAAGGCGGTGTGTTCTACATCCGTGGCGGCTTCACTAACCTCATAGGGGAGGAGCCGGTGACAACGAATTCCCATACACCAGCGGATGAAATCGCTGCGATTAACGCGGCGAAGGCCGGCGACGACGATCACCCGGGCTATGCCGACCGGCAGTTGAGCGAAGCGATGGCGGCCCGTGCGATTAACGCGATTGCCTCGAATCCGGACATTTGGAACCAGTGTGCTATCATTGTCACATACGACGAGACGGACGGCCTTTACGACCATGTCCCGCCCCGTATTTTATCCTACGGCCCCAATGGACTGCCGCTTTCCCGTGGATCTCGCGTGCCTCTCATCCTTATCTCGCCCTTTGCGCGCACTCACGCCGTTTCGCACGTCGAGGGCGATCATAACTCGGTTATCGAGACGATCAACTACATCTTTGGACTGCCCGCGCTCGCCAGCCTTCCCGACGAGACGCAGGCGCTTCGGCAAGGCAATTCGTCGAATTTCAACCGGTTCGCTCCGGCCGGATTCAAGCAGGAGTACCTGGGACCCAATGACATTAACTCGCCGATATCCGAGAGCCTCCTGTCGGGCTTCGATCCGAAACGCCTGATGGGCGAATCCCCGCCTCTTCCGGCATCGTTGGCAAAAATAGAGGACCAGGCAGTGAACTCGTTTCCGCATTACAATGGCAATGGCTGCAAGGAGATTGGCATCATTCCGGAGGATGTGCGGCAGGGAATCACAAACAGTATTCCAGGAGAGGGACACTTCAATCCTCTTCCCGGTACCTATCCCACAACCTCCAACCCGGATGCCATCACTTTTTAGCAAACCAACCGAAGAGTTAGTGAAAACCGGGGCGCCGCCGTCAGTTGGGGCCATGAATCGTTTTACCGTTCAATGATGTTTGCTCTTGGAGTATATATGCGCTTCTACTCATTGCTTCTGATACTGCTCGTTGTCTGCTATTCGATTTCCGATGCTATGGCGGGAGCTGTCGCCGATCGCGTGAGGACGGGAGCCGTTGTACGTTGCGGCAGTGTAGAGCGGCCGGGGCTGGCAGGCATCGACAGTGTCGGGCGCTGGACCGGCCTCGAAGTCGATTTGTGCCGCGCCGTTGCCGCTGCGGTGCTCGGCTCCCCCGAACACATAGAATACCATAAATACGAGACGCCACTGGATTTTGACGCCGTGCGCGATCAGAGGGACGATATCTATTTCCTCACCGGCTCCGAGATCGCGGAGCAAAAGCTGGCCGGCAAAGTGCTGCCCGGCCCCACGGTGTTCGTGGAATCACTTAATGTGATGGTGGCGGCCAAATCGGCCGCCCATCATGTAGCCGATCTCGCCGGGGACAGTATCTGTTTCATGATCGGGAGTCCTGCCGAGCGGAGCTTGAATGCGTATTTCTACGCACTTCATAAGAACTGGTTCCGTCGGGCCTTTTCAGAGGATGGGGAGATGGTTGATACTTACACCGCGCAGAATTGCCATGCCATTGCAGGCGAGATCACCAGCCTCGCTTCGACCTGTCTTATTCCCGGGGTGAACCGTCTGTCCAGCCGCATCCTCCCTGAAGCCCTTGCGTATTTCCCGGTGATGGCCGCTACGGGAACCGGCGATGCGCAGTGGTCATCAATAGTAGCGTGGACTGTTCACACGCTGATCAGCGCGGAGAGGCCCGAAACCCGGTGGCATGCGGGAGGCGCCGGCGCGATGCCGATCACCGCTCCGGAACTTAGGCTCGACAAGGAATGGCAACATCGCGTTTTGAAGGCCGTCGGCAACTATGGCGACATCTTCAATCGCAATCTCGGCAAGGATTCCCCGCTCAAGATCGACCGTGGCCTCAATGCAAACCAGGTTCACGGGGGGCTGCTCTTGAGTCCATTTCTTGAGTGAGGGAGGGCGATCTGTCCAATTTTACCCGGGAGCCTCAGGCTGGATAAATCTCCTTTACGAAACATGGGGCCATGAGGCATGAATGATTGTTCCCTTGTTGCGGGCGGATTGCAGTGAGAAAACCCCTCTCGACAGATCGACCCGCTCTCTCATGCTGTTGAGTCCGAGTCCACTCGCATAGTCTTTCCGATTCGAAACGGCTGCTAAATCAAAACCCTTGCCGTTGTCCCGAATATTTAGTTCGATTTTTCCGTTTTCGTTTACCAGTGATACGCACACTTTTTTAGCTTTGCTGTATTTTGCGATATTGTTGAAGGATTCCTGAATGACACGAAAAATGACTATTTTGAGGTGTTCGGGGATATCGGCTTCCTCCACACCAAGTAGCTGTTCTATTTGAATTTGCGGACAAATGGTCGTCAATTGCCTGCACAACCAATTGATAGTGAGCACTAACCCAAGGTCGTCAAGCATTGAGGGGCGCAGGTCGGTCATGATCTTTCTGGCATCATCGAGTGCCCTCTGGGTAATCGAGACGAGATATTGCAGGGATTCGGCGGTCAGCGCCCCCTTCTTCAACTTGTCCTGGTTCAACTGAAGACCGAGCTTTATCCCGCTCAGACCGGAACCGATGCTATCGTGTATCTCCCTGGCAATTACTTTTCTCTCCTCTTCCTGCGCATTCAGCAACCGGGACGATAAAGATCGCAGTCTCATTTCAGACTGCCTCAGAGCCTCGTCCATCTGCACGCGCCGAATGGCTGTCCCAAGGATCAACCCCACATTTTCCAGGAGTGAAACAATTTCGATGGGAACCTTGTTTTCTTCAAAATCGGCCACGTGAATCAACCCGGTAATGCCGTTTCCAACCCGTACCGGCATAAGCGCGATGGACTGGTATCCTAACCTGTGGCAATGTAAGCAGACCGGCCCCGTCATTTGCCCCAGATAATCGGCGTAGAATTTTTTGGCATTGTTCATGTAAAATGAACCGCCCTCTGTAAATAAGTGAGGTTTGCGATCTCCAGATCCGCTGACGACGTCGACGCACATTCCATGACAGCGATGAATGGAAAGCGGGTCCTCCCGGACCTCCGTGCTGATGCCATCGTAGGCCTGGTAGGGTATATTCCCATCGGCATCCAGAAGCCTGATTCCCGCCACGCAGCAGGAGGTAAGCTTTTTAACTTCAGCAATAAATCCATCCAGCAGCGGACCCATTTCCATATGACTGTTCGCAATCTCCAGGAAGTTATGCGATGCCAGCAATGTGCGCTCTGCCCACGTACGCTGGGTAATGTCGCGGTCTATTCCGCGGAAAGCCACGACCTTCCCGACACTATTGAAAACCGGGACCCCGTTGGTCTCCAGGATGACTTCGCGACCCTCCCGGAGGATCAGGCGGCTGACAAATCCCTGCACGGGCCTTCCCAGAGAAATCAATTCAAAAACAGCGGCCTTCCTGAATTCTTCCTCCCTTTCGGGAAACACGTCATATAAGCCTTTGCCGGTGATGTCATCGGCGCAATAGCCCGATATCAGCTCAACCACGGGGTTGGAATAGATGTAGCGGCCCTCCATGTCCAATTCCCAAATCCAGTCGGAGGCATTTTCAGCGAGGTCTTTGAACCGTCTCTCCATGGCGCTGAGAGAATTTTTAAGCTTCTGTTCTCGTACTGCTTTTTCGATCTTGCCTGGAAGCAACCTGAAAAACTCGGCACTTTTCACCACGTAATCCGCTGCGCCCGCTTTCATGGCCCGGACTGCTATTCTTTCATCCCCTTGGCCGGTGATCATAATGATTGGGATTTCGATACAAGCCTTCTGCATATGTCTTAGAAACTCCACACCGTCCATCCCGGGCATCAAATAGTCTACCAGGACAATGTCGGGCTGAATTTCATGCATCTTTTCAAGAAACCCGCCGGCATCGGCGAAGTGATAGATAAAGACCTGCGTGAAATCTTTTCTGATGGCACGCTGCATCAACTGAAAGTGCGCCTCTTCATCTTCGATAATAGCCAGCTTTAGAAATTCCATGTCGACATCCATAACTTTCACCCGAAAGACTATTCTCGTACCGAAGGCGGTTCATTTAGTTCCATCCAATAAGAATTTATCTGCATCACCTTAGCTTCAAATTCCTTAAACCCTACTGGCTTTGTCAAATAACTGTTCGCATAGTTGAGATAAGATACAGCTATGTCTTCTTCCCGTTTAGATGTAGTCAACATTATCACTGGTATTTGCTTTAAAGTAGAATGATTTTTAATCTGCTTGAGCACTTCTATCCCGTCTATGCCAGGCAGTTTTATATCCAGAAGGATCAATCCTGGAAGAGGGAATTGATTTTCGTCATTATACCTGCCTCGGTGAAGAAGGTAATCGAGTGCCTCTTCCCCATCCCTCACAATATCGACACGGTTGGCATGCCCTGCTTTTCGGATTGCCCGCTCGGTAAGTGCCGCATGAGCTTCTTCATCTTCTACTATCAGTATGTTAAAGGGTTCTAGACTCATTTTAGGATTCCTTGTCGTCAATTGTGAAAAAGAATGTCGAACCCCGTCCGGGTTCAGAAGTAAGCCATACACTGCCGCCGTGATATTCGATTATCCGCTTCACGATAGTCAGACCAATGCCCGTCCCTTCCTCCTTCGCCGCTGACGGAAGGCGTTCAAAAATATGAAAAATCTTATCAAAAAATTTCTCTTCAATTCCGATTCCGTTATCGCGGACAAAGAATACCGGTTGGCCGTTCTGCTCTACCGCACCAATATCAATACGGGGTGCATGATTGTCTTTTCCTATGTATTTGATCGCATTGCCAAGCAGGTTATATAATACCTGCCCCAACCTCTTTTTCTCGCAATAGACTTCAGGAAGATTTTCCTGGACGTCCACCTCGATACAGCGACTCTCAATGTTTGGTTTGAGTGTTTCCAGCGCCTCCCTGACAATTTCGCCCAATGGTACCTTCGCTCGCTTTCCTACCAACCGGCCGACCCGGGATAGATCCAGCAGATCGTTGATCAAGGCTTCCATCTTCCGGCTGGCCGCGCTCATGTAATCGAGATAGCGCTCAGCCTCTTTGGGAATCGCCAACCCGAAATCTTCCCGCAAGGCCCCGATAAAGCCGCCAATGGTGACGATAGGGGTTTTGAGATCGTGAGAGATGGTATAGATGAATGACTCAAGCTCGGAATTTTTGGTGGAAAGCTCGGAAACGAGGTCCTTGAGCCTTTTTTCTTTGTCCTGCAAAATAACCTCGACCCGCTTTCGTTCGGTGACCTCACTGAGCGCCAGATCCCTGG
>Ga0209517_10004504_pt1 | contig 18271 bp, 8 predicted proteins | sample PeaSoiMetSII2010_FD_187695 | JGI IMG/M metagenome (GOLD analysis project Ga0209517, IMG submission 187695) | Peat soil microbial communities from Weissenstadt, Germany - SII-2010 (SPAdes) (version 2) | ecosystem: Environmental > Terrestrial > Soil > Wetlands > Peat | place: Germany: Weissenstadt...
CCCGAGCTCTATGACTTGCGCCGGGACCCCGGCGAACTCAAGAACTTGATCGCGCAGCATCCAGTGGACGCCGACCAGTTCCAAAAGCTCGTCTGGAAAATCGCCGGCACGCAAGGCAAGGCGGAAAACCTCACGACGGTCCCCCTGGATGAGAAGACGCGCAGGGAACTGGAGTCACTGGGGTACGTCGGAGGGGCTGGATCGCGTGAGATCCAACTGGGCTCGGACGCTGCTGACCCCAAAGACCGCATCCCGGTTCTCGAGCTCACCCAGCGAGCGGAGGCCTTCCTTGATGCGGGTGACAACGCACGCGCCGCACAGACCATGGAGCAAGCGGTCCGCCTCGACCCCGGTAATCCCCGGGCTCGCATTGAGCTCGGCGCAGCGTTGGAGCGCGCAGGCCAGTTCGACCAGGCTGTCAAGGCTTACGAGGACGGGGTCAAGCTGCACATGCTCACCGAGACCTTTTATGCACGACTGGGTAAGCTCTACCTGCGTCTCCACAAGCTCGATAAGGCTTTGGACGCCATGACCCACGCCAGGGAGAACGATCCGACGAACCTCGACAACCTGCGCAACCTGGGCACCGCAGAACTTCAGTTGGGGCGCGTGGATGAGGCGGAGAGGGCCTTCAAAGCTATCGTCCTCCAGGACGATCATTTCAGCGGCGCGTATAACGGCCTGGGCCTGGTGGCCATCCAGCGTGGTGACGCCGACGCCGCGCGGCACGACTTCGAAAAGGCCATCGAACTGAACTCCGCCGAGGTTGAGCCGCTCTTGAACCTGGGCATACTGTCTGACAAGGCAGGAGACAAGACCGAGGCTCTGCGGTATTACCAACAATTCCTCGCCAAGGCTTCGGCCAAGGATTACAGCGCGCTGATTCCCAAAGTCCGCGCGGCCGTTCAGGACTTGAAAAGCGGGAGATGACCGCCCACGGACCGGCGCAGGCGCTCTTGCCTGGGCCTCACACCACTCCTCCCGTCGCGAGCACAGGTGCGAGTCGTTATGCTAACATGTTACTCATCGATGCCGGCAAACCACTCGGCCTCGTGTGCTTGACAAATCAGGATGGCGGATATCCCTTCGTTGGCGCCCCGCACGCGCTGTTGGATTCCGAGCGAAAGGAGTTGGCTCATGCGACCTACCCGGCGGGCAAAAACCTCTTGGCGGTGCACCGGCGCGATGCTCGTAGCTGGTGCTTTTCTCTTTCAGCAGTCCTTTTCCACTCTGCTTGCGCAGAGCGCCATCCCGCAAACCAATAAGGTTCCCCGCCTCGACGTCATCGTTCTTGCGGGCGACGCTGGAGTCAACATCGTCAAGGCGAAAAAGGCCGTGATGCCCGTGGTCGAGGTGCGAGACCAGGATCGGCACCCTGTGGCGGGTCTCTCCGTCACTTTCGCTGCCCCCAGCAGCGGTCCTCACGTCACGTTTGCGAACGGCAGTTCGACTTACAGCACGGTCACCGATACCAACGGGCGCGCGACGGTCCCCACCATGACGCCTGTGGGTCAGGGTGAATTCAAGATCAATGTCAGCGCGACCTTTCAGGGCCAGACCGGCACAGCCGTCATCTCCCAAACCAATTACTTGACGGTTGCGGCAGCGAAGCCGGGCGCGGGTGGCGCGGGTAGCCCGGGCGCCACGTCAGCCTCCCATGGCATCTCGAAAACACTAATTGCAGTCATCATCGCCGGGGTTGCGGCCGGCGCCGGCGCGGCGGTAGCTTTAGGCAAAGGGGGAGGAAGTTCAAGTACGTCTCCACCTCCTTCCTCTCCCACTGGAACTATAGGAGGCACCGGCTCATCCAGCATCGGGCCTCCTCATTAGGAACCGGGTGCGAAGTAGTCGGAAAGGAAACCTCATGCGTTCTGGCATTCGCCGTCCATTACTCGCTCTGCTCTGCCTGGGGCTGAGCCAGCTCCAAGCCCAAGGCCAAAAAACCGAGGCTCCGCGCTACCCCGAGCAGAGCCAGATTGTTGTGCATCAGGAGGCGGCACCGAACGACGACGATGCGGGTAATGCGGCTCAGGAGATGCAGACGCCGGTCCTGGGTTTTGTCAGCAGCGCGGAGCAAGGTGAACTGCGCTTGCTGCTCGGCATCCCGGGCGCCTCGGCTCTGGGCCAGCCGCTGGCGGTTCCCGCCGGTCTTCGCAACCTTTACTTCGCGCCGAATCAGAGTTATGCACTCCTCGCGCCAAAAACGGGCGATTTTCTTGGCCTTATGACATTCCAGGGAGCAGACGAGGGAGCCGTCGCCTCCATCTGTGGGGCTATTCCGCAACCCGACATCGTCGCATTCAGCCCCGGAACCTCTACCGCGGCTCTCTATTCAAGGGCGGAGGGACGTCTTCAGGTGATTACTGGACTTCCCGATTCGCCGCAATTGGCGCGTGTTGTTCCTGGAAGCGATCTGCCGGATGAAGTGCGGTACCTGGCAGTCGCTGACGACGGGGTCACACTGCTGGAAGGAACCGTCCACAACGCAGTGTACGTGCTCCCGCAACTGGGCTTGCCGCGATTACTTTACACGGCGGGAGACTTGCAGGGCATGGCGTTCGCCCCTCGGACCGACGACCTCGTGGCCTTTGACCGCGCTGCAGGCACAGCTTTTCTTTTGCAGGATGTCGACGGCGCAAGCGCTTATCTTCCACTTGCGGATGGCCTCTCAGGCCTGGACGGAAATGTGTTTCTGCAAACCAGCCGCGCCGGCGCTGTCATCGCCAGCACGAAAAGCAGTACCCTTTGGGAGATCAACCTTCAGTCCTTTAAGGTTCAAAACATCCCGCTGCCGGGTATGCCTCAGATGCTGCAACCTTTGCGGATATCCGGAGATTTCCTGCTCTTCTTCCGAACCGGTCTTCCCGCTTGGATTCTGGACTCAAATAGCGCGGAGGGAAGCATTTCGTTCGTGCCTGCCGGCGCCGCGCCGAGTAAACATCCCAAGCCACTTCCATTCTCGACAATTCACGTCTTGAAGGGCGATCAAAGCGAGCAGCCGGACTTGGTTAGTCAAGGTGCTTCGGGGGCCGCCTGCACCGGCGTGGCAGAACCAACTCCCGGTCCTAAACCCCTGCCCCGGCCAAGCTTCTGAGCCCGGGTTTGTTTTTTTTGGGCCTTTTATGCGTAAACGAACTAACAGAAGCAGCGGCGAAAACCCAAACCCGTCCGGGAAGCAGCGGGAATCGGCCGGCGCGCGGGATCGGCTCATTTTTGCAGTTGTCTGCCTGGCAGTAGCATTGCTCTTCGTCGCACCCGCGAATTCTTCCGGGCAAACACTATCAATTACCTCGATCAGCCCGACTTCAACGACGGCGGGGGGGCCGCAGTTCACGCTGACCGTCAACGGCACCGGGTTTGACGCCGCGGCGGTGGTGGATTGGAACGGCTCGCCGTTGAGCACACAGGTCGTGAGCGACACACAGTTGACGGCCACGGTGACGGCCGACCTCATCGCCACCGCGGGTACTGCGACGGTGACGGCGTCCGACGACGATTCGAACACGACCGGCCTCCCCTTCTCCGCATTGCCTGGGATCACTTCACTGAGTCCGATTTCGGCCGTCGCGGGTGGGGTGGCCTTCACCCTGATCGTCAACGGGTCGGGGTTTGACTCTGGGGCAGTGGTGGATTGGAATGGCTCGCCGCTGACCACGGCCGTCGGGAGCTCCACGCAGTTGGCCGCTCAGGTGCCGGCCAATCTCATTGCCACCGCGGGCCCAGTGGCGGTTTCAGTGACCGACAACGGGCTTACATCAAGCAGCCTTCCCTTTACCATCATCGGACCGCCAGTGATTATGGGAATAAGTCCCAGCGGGGCGCTGGCGGGCGGCGGGGCTTTCACGCTGACAGTGACCGGCTCAGGCTTCGACTCCGGCGCGATGGTCCTATGGAATAACTCGGCACTTCCCTTATTAACCGAAAGCGCCACCCAGTTGACAGCAACGGTTCCGGCCAGTGATATCTTCACCCCGGGCATAGATTCTGTTACGGTGTCTGACAACGGGTTGACTTCGAATAGCGCCGCCTTCACCGTTAGCGCAAATCCGGTAATTAGTTCGATTAGCCCCAGTTCGGCGACCGCGGGCGGTGGTGGTTTCACATTGACTGTCAGCGGCTCGGGTTTTGACGCCAATGCGGTGGTGCAATGGACGACCACGTCAGGCACCATGTCTCTCACTACCAGCTTCGGCAGCGCCACGCAGTTGACCGCCAATGTGGGCGCCAGCCTTATTGACACGGCTGGAAGCGCCACAGTAACCGTGCTTGACGGCGGGTTGACCTCAAATGGCGAAACCTTCACCATCGCTGCAGGGCCGGCGATCACCTCGCTCAGTCCCAGTAGCGCGATTGCGGGCCAGGCCGGCTTCCCGCTGACCGTTAACGGCTCTGGCTTCGTCTCCGGCGCTACGGTGCAATGGACTAACACCTCGGGAACCACGTCTCTCACTACCACATTCGGCAGCGCCACGCAGTTGACCGCCCAGGTTCCCGCCAGCCTCGTGGCCACGGTGGGCTCGGCAACCGTCACCGTGACGGTGAACGGGGTGACCTCCAGCGGCGCTACCTTCACCATCGCCGCAGGACCGGCGATCACCTCGCTCAGTCCCAGTAGCGCGATCGCGGGCCAGGCCGGCTTCGCGCTGACCGTTAACGGCTCTGGTTTCGTCTCCGGCGCTACGGTGCAATGGACTAACACCTCGGGAACCACGTCTCTCACTACCACATTCGGCAGCGCCACGGAGTTGACCGCCCAGGTTCCCGCCAGCCTCGTGGCTACGGTGGGCTCGGCAACCGTCACCGTGACGGTGAACGGGGTGACCTCCAGCGGCGCTACCTTCACCATCGCCGCAGGACCGGCGATCACCTCGCTCAGTCCCAGTAGCGCGACGGCGGGCCAGGCCGGCTTCGCGCTGACCGTTAACGGCTCTGGTTTCGTCTCCGGCGCTACGGTGCAATGGACTAACACCTCGGGAACCACGTCTCTCACTACCACATTCGGCAGCGCCACGCAGTTGACTGCCCAGGTTCCCGCCAGCCTGGTTACCACTGCCGGCTCGGCAACTGTTACCGTGGCCGAGAACGGCGTGGCCTCCAGTGGCGTCACCTTCACCATCGCCCCGGGGCCGGCCATAACCTCTCTCAGTCCCAACACTGCGGCGGCGGGCGGCGTGGCTTTTACCTTGACGGTGAACGGCATGGGCTTCGTTTCCGGGGCCGTCGTAGATTGGAACGGAACATCGCTCAGCACGACCTTCGTGAACTCCACACAGTTAACGGCCCAAGTGACGGCCAATCTCATCGCGACTCCCGGTACCGCGTCCGTGACGGTGGTCGAAAACGGTGTGACTTCCGGCGCAGCTAATTTCACCGTTGCGGCGGAACCGGTGATCACCTCCCTCGATCCCATCGCGGCAACAGCGAGCGGCCCAGCTTTCATTCTTACCGTGAACGGTACAGGTTTTCTCTCCGGCGCGGTGGTCCATTGGAACAGCACGGCGCTGACGACAACTTTTGTGAACTCCACAGAGTTGACGGCCCAAGTGACGGCCAATCTCATCGCGACTCCCGGTACGGAGTCTGTAACCGTGGTTGAGGACGGGGTGACATCCGCGGCGGCCACATTCACCGTCTCCTCGGGGCCGGTGATTACCTCTCTCAGTCCCAACACGGCGACGGCGGGCGGAGCGGCCTTCACGCTGACCGTCAATGGTTCGGGCTTCGCCGCCGGAGCCATCGTGCAATGGAACGGTACTGCCTTACCAACTACCTTCGTGAACAGCAATCAATTGACTGCACAAGTAGCGGCCAGTTTCATCGCTAGCCCCGGCATCGCTACGGTGACGGTAGTTGAGGGCGGCGTGACATCCACGAGCGCCACGTTCACGATCGGCCCACCGCCGGTGATTTCCTCGCTCAGTCCGAACGCTGCAACAGCCGGGAGTGGAGCCTTTACGCTGACTGTGAACGGTTCGGGCTTTATCTCCAGTGCAGTGGTTCGGTGGAACAGTAGCGCGTTGCCAACCACCTTCGTGAGCGCCAAGCAGCTAACGGCGCAGGTAGCGGCCAGCCTCATCGCCGCTCCCGGCACCGTGTCCGTGACGGTGGTTGAAAACGGGGTCACATCCGGGAGCGCCACCTTCACCGTCGCCTTGGGGCCGGTGATCACCTCGCTAAGTCCGGGTTCGGCAGTAGCCGGTGGGCCCTCCTTCACGCTGACGGTGAACGGGTCGGGATTCGTCTCCAGTGCTGTGGTCGATTGGAACACCACCTCACTGGCTACAACTTTCGTGAGCGCCACGCAGTTGACTGCGCAGGTAACAGCCAATCTCATCGCCACCCCAGGTACCGTGACCGTGACAGTGGTTGAGAACGGGACGACATCCCCCAGCGCCAGCTTCACCATTGCCGCCGCACCGGTAATTAGTTCACTAAGTCCGAGTTCAGCGATGGCGGGCGGGCCTGCCTTCACCCTAACCGTCAACGGCTCGGGCTTTCTCTCTGGCGCGGTGGTCCAATGGAGTGGTAGCGCGCTGGCTACGAGCTTCGTGAACGGAACGCAGTTGACCGCCCAGGTACCGGCCAGCCTCATTGCCGCTCCCGGCACGGCCACGGTGACGGTGGTTGAAAGCGGGTTGACTTCGGGCAGCGCCACTTTCACGATCAGCGGGGGACCGGTGATCGCTTCGCTCAGTCCGGACGCGGCAACGGCGGGCGGTCCTGCCTTCACGCTGACGGTGAACGGGTCGGGATTTGTTTCCGGCGCAGTCGTCCAATGGAATGGCAGCGCGCTGGCTACGAGCTACGTGAGCGGCACCCAGTTAACCGCCCAGGTACCGGCCAGTCTCATTGCCGCCGCGGGCACTGCAAACGTAACGGTGGTCGAGAACGGAGTGACATCCGCCAGCGCCGCCTTCACGATCGCCGCCGGGCAGGTGATTACCTCGCTCAGCCCGGATGCGGCGACTGCGGGCGGCCCGGCCTTCACGCTGACTGTCAACGGCGCGGGCTTTACCTCTACGGCGGTCGTGCAATGGAACAGCACGGGGTTGACTACAACCTTCGTGAGCAGCACCCAGTTAACGGCAGCGGTGCCGGCAAGTTTGATCGCTGCCCCAGGAACCGCCAGTATCACCGTGTTGATGGCCGGCACGACGTCTACGTCTGAGCCATTTACGATAACGGTTCCGAGCCTGAGCCTCAGCGCTTCCCCCACCTCTTCGCCGACCCAGAACGCCAATGTCAGCTTGACGATGAATTCAGCCGCCACGACACAGTTGACTGGTACACTCGCAATCTCCTTCGTGGCGGATTCCAGCGATGCTAACACCCCCTCGGGTTATCAGGACCCGAATTTGGTATTTGTTTCAACCGGCACCACCACGATTCCTTTCACCATCGCGGCGAACTCCAAGACCGCAACCCTGGGGAGCAATGGGGCGATACAGCAAGGCACGGTCGCCGGGACCATTACGGTCACCATGACGAGCCTGCTTGCCGGTACTGCGGATGTCCTTCCCATACCTGCCCCGACAGTTACCATATCTGTCCCTCGGCTCTCCCCCGTCATCGAGGCCGGCTCGGTTACGATCGCCAACCTCACCTCGGCGGGTTTCGACGTGGAGCTGAATGCTTTTTCCACCTCTCGGGACGTACAAGAAGCCACCTTCGTGTTCACGGGAGCTTCCGGATCTACGCTGAACGGACCAACCTCGTTCCAGGTTTCATTTAGCAGCTCGGCCGCCAACTATTTTGGGGGGAGCACCGGTTTAAAGAACGGCGGCAACTTCGGCCTGACCGTGCATTTCACATATAGCGGCGACTCCAGTGTGATAAGTGGGGGCAGTGTTGTCGTTACAGTTTCCAACTCGGTGGGAACCTCGAGCGAAGTAACGGGGGAGAGTCAGTGATTGCTCTTCAGACAGACGTCGCCGCCTGCACGTGGGAAACATGAAACGACACCGTCACTCCCAGTGCAGCGATGATAATGATACCTGCTTTCGAGATCACAGCCCGCGGCTTTCCCTGAGGTTTGCGCAGCGGGGTTAGCGGGAACTACACGTTTTCGGGGATCACCCAAGGCTCCCGGTAAGTGCGCCTCAGGTAGTGGTTAGCTTCGTTGTCACCGCCAAACGATTCATTGCCACTGTCGAACACCAGTTTCCGGTCACCCACTCGGTAGGAGATGTTGGCCATGTGACAGAGGGCTGCGGAGATATGACCGTCCTCTACATCGGCGCTCGGGCGCTTCCGGCTGCGAATGCAGCTAATGAAATTGTCGATGTGCGCCACCTGCAGCGTGGCAAAGGTCTGCTTGTCGCTGGCAATCTTGCGACCTTCCCGGTCGAATAGTTGCCATCCTCCTCCATCCCGGCCCAGAATCATCATGCCGTCGCTGCCATAGATTTCAGTTCTGGTTCCGGTGAAGGGATACCAATCAGGGAGCTTTGTCATGCTCTCTCTGACATTGTCGGGTAACTTCACCATATAAGGCGTCCACCACGCCTGCTGGAAAATCATCGTCAAGTTGTCATAAGCATAGGTGACTAATGAAGTGTCGGGCGTTTCCGCCCCATCTTTAAAGAAGAACTCCCCGCCCGTGTGATGAACGGACTTTGGATAGGACGCACCCACGACCCAGCGAGCCAGGTCTAGCTGATGAACGCCTTCTTCCGTAATGTTTCCGCCGCTAAAGTCCCAGTACACCCTTTGGAAATACTTGGGGTTGTAGGGACGCGTTGCCGCAGGACCAAGCCACATCGCCCAATCGAAGCCTTCCGGAGGCAAGGAATCCGGGGTATTCTCCAGCGGCGACCGGGTCATCATATTGTAAATAGTAACGAGATGAATCGTGCCGAGTTTGCCGGACTCGATTAGTTGGCGTCCCGTAATAGCATAGGAGCTGCTCCTGTTTTGCAGCCCCACTTGCACCACTCGGTTATGCTTGCGGGCGGCTTCAACCATCTTTCGGCCTTCCCAGATATTGTGCGATGCTGGGCTTTCCACATAAACGTCTTTGCCCACTTGGCAGGCCAAGACTGTTGCGAGCGAATGCCAGTGGTCCGGAGTGGCGCAAACCAAGGCATCGACGTCGCTGTCTTCCAGGATATGCTCGAAACTGCCCACCGCCGCCGGCGCCTTTCCTTTCTTTTCCAGGACGGCCTTCGCCGCCAGTGCCGCCTTTGGATCATCAACATCACAGACGTAGGCAATTTCAACGTCCGGTCTTTGGGCGAAGACCTGAATTAAGGAAGTCCCGCGCGATCCCACTCCCATGATTCCCACAACCACCTTGTCGCTTGCTGCAACCGCCTTCAAGGGAGCGCGCAGCGTGGCCACCCCCAAGGCAGCGCCTAATCCACCCTTGATGCTCCGGTCCAGAAATCCTCTCCGCCCGATGGCCATCCCGCACCTCGTCCTCAAGAACTCGAGATCATCCCAACCTAGACGCCATAATGTCCAACCCCGTGCCGCTGCAGCCGTTCGTTTGGAATCTATTGATACCTCAGCGAAACAGCCTCCGTCAACCACACGTTTCAGCGTATGGAATCGCTGACAGGACGCTGTTATGCCGCGAGAGTTTTCTCCTTTCCATGGCCAGGATGGCCATGCCACTTCAATCGGAGACACTACCAACAATGCAATCGAGTTGAGAGAATTCTTGCCTAAGACGAAATCGATTTCCTGAATTCAAACATATCGGCGTTGCTCGATCGCTTTTTTCGTGGTGGCGCCGGCGTGAGTTTTCTCAGGCCAGGCGCTCATTACCTGGGGCACGCGCCTGTCGCTGGCCGGCAACGAAGCCCGTTTGCACCTCGACTTTCTTGCCGCTCGAGCACTCGCAATAGAAACTTGTGGTTTCCCCGGCGGAATCTTGAAGGATCGGGCCACGGAGGACGCGGAGCCCGGCGTCGTGCGCTTAATCATTGAATGCGGCTTCCACCTCTACTCAGCAACTTCCGTTTGCGCTTCCCGTGACTCAGTTGCCTGGAGGGGGCAACGCAAGCGTTTTCTTCATGGCTTGTCCTTCAACAATCTCATAGATCGCGTCTCCCGCAACGTTGCGGAACTCCTGCTCGAGGCCGCTGGGCCATTGGACTTTCACCTTGTTCATCAGGGCGTCGCGGCCCAACCCGAAATGGAGGCGCGTGTCATTGGTTGAGTTGTAGCTTCCGCCCCCGCGGACTTCGTCAATCTGAGTCATTTGCGACGTGTAGATGGTGAGTCGCGCGCCGACCGCAGCGCGATTGCTCTTAGTACCAATGAGACGAAACAGAACACGATGGTTTGCGTTCTGCGTTTCGTTGAGAAATAAGGAAGGCGGACCGGCGGCATTGAAGACGACTACGTCGAGATGGCCATCGTTGTTGACGTCGCCCAATGCGGTGCCACGGCGCGACTGGAGAGGGTCATCGTTGAGCCCGGCGCGATCCGCAATTTCGTCGAAAGTCCCGTTTCCCAAGTTGCGAAACAACTGGAGCGGCTCGCGATACTTGACTTCGTTTTCCAGCGTATCCATCAAAGATGAAAAGTTGCCGTTCGCGATCAGGAGATCGGGCCAGCCATCGTTGTCGAAATCGCCGAAGCCAACGCCCCACTTTACGGGAGCGTAGGTCAGAGGCGCAATTTTGGCTTCCGCGGCGATATCCGTGAAGCCTTGCTCCTCATTTCGGTAGAGGCTGGCGGGCTGTTTGCCGTAGCGGGTCACAACCAAGCCGAGCTTGCCGTCCCGATTGAAGTCGCCGAAATCCGCGGCCATGTTGCCGAAGATTTCCCCGTTGGGTCCCAGTCCCGTGCCCGAGACAAGTCCGACTTCCTCGAATCTGCCGTCACCCTTATTGTGATAGAGGAAGTTCTGGCCATCGTCGTTCGTGACGAAGAGGTCGGGCCAACCATCGTTGTCGTAATCGCCCCAGGCAACCCCCATGCCATGAAGCTTGTGGGGATTGTTGACGCCCGCTTTTTGAGACACATCTTCGAAGGTGCCGTCGCCTCGATTGCGGAACAGATAATCAGATTCACCTGGCATTTCGCTGGGCATCTCCAGGATGACGGACCGGTAGCCGGTAGCGGAGGGATCCGGCAGCGGCAAGTGGTGGAGATCGGTGTGAACGTAGCGAGCCACAAACAGGTCGAGATACCCATCTCGATCGTAGTCAGCCCAGGCCGCACCGGTGCTGAACCCATTGACTTTGAGGCCTGCCTTTTCGGTGACGTCCTCAAATTTGCAGCCGCCGAGATTGTGGTACAGCACGTTGTGGCCATAGCCGGTGACATAGAGGTCCGGCAAGCCATCGTTATCGAAGTCTCCCACAGCGATGCCATTTCCCCAACCGCGTGTTGTGAGGCCGGCAGACTGGGTCACATCGGTGAAATGAATATTCCCGGAACCCGAATCCTGATGGTAGAGGGTGATCATCGGATCGCCGCCGCGAAGATATCGCTCGATGGTGGAGTCGTTCACGACCGCGATGTCAAGCTTGCCGTCATTGTCGCAATCGAAGAGGGCGACGCCGCCCCCACCCATCGTTTCCACGAGATAGCGGCGCTCGGACGACGAGCGTGGAATGGTCGTGAGTCCTGCCTCCGCAGCAATGTCGCGAAAGTGCATGGGAGAAATGGAGGGCGCAATTGAGATTGCTTGACCCGTACTGTGTCCGGTGCGGGGCGGCGATTGTGTAGAAGATGGGAGTTGACCGAGACAGAGGGACGCCGCCAGAGTGCCCGTGACGAAGATCCAGTGTTTTCGGACGAGCAACCGCCGGCTTGCCTCCCATGAGCCAGTCACCCGCCCCTTACCTCCACTGGAATGTTTTTTCATTGTGTCATTCCCGAGCTGGCTGAGCGCCACGTTTCAAGCTCTCTCCAACGGAGGCCGTGTGCGCGATTCATTTTATTCGAAGGCCCCCGGCCCCTCAAGCTCAGAAGCGAGACGCGACTAAACGCTGTGCGGGAAACCCTGTTGCGCCTGGTCAAGTTTAGGTTAGAATTCGCTGCTTGAATTAGCCTGGAGGTGAGGAGATGAGTTCTTCCAAGTTTACGTCCGCAGCGCTGGCCTTGTTGGTTTGCTGCCTGGCCGCACCGGGCCAGGAGCAGCAATATCGCGGGACGCCCTTCCACGATAGCGTATACCAAAGTGGCCCACAAAAGATTCCGGGGCGCGTGCAATGCGCGTATTACGATCTGGGCGGGGAAGGCGTGGCGTATCACGACGCCGATGCGAAAAACCAGGGAAGCGGTGGGCTGAACCCGGCGGACGGTACCTACCTCAACGAGTTTCGAATCGACGAGGGGGTGGACACTTCCTACGCCAAGTTTCATCGCGACGTGCCCATCGACGACAATCCTTACAATCTTGTTGTCCCGCCGGAAAATCAGCTTTACGTCGGCTGGACCGAGCCGGGTGAATGGTTCAACCTTACGGTTGAGGTAGCTCGCGCCGGAATCTACGCAATGGATCTTCTGTACACCTCCAACCGCGGCGGCACGATTTCGTTGGACCTCGACGGAAAGAAGCTGACGGATGCTCTGGAGATCGCGTCGACGAAAAACGATGCCGACCCGGTGGCCTGGCGCCAATGGCATCATTGGAACGTCACGAAGGGGTTAGCTGCGGTATCCTTGCCGAAGGGCAAACATGTTCTTACCATTCATATTCTCACCAACGGCAATATGAATCTCGCCTATTTCGATTTCATGCCTGGGACCAAACGAGCGAATTGATGGAGTCCGGCGGAAGCACAACGTTCACGGCGTGAGCACCGAGCGTACACTGCACGCGCTGCTCAACGGCGCTTTCGTTAGTCATCACGACCACTCGGCTGCCGTCCGCATTCTCGGCGGCAACGTGCGCGATTCCGGGCACTTCGCCGGTGGAAGCGAAAATGTGTGCTCCCCGCTTAATGGTCTTCGAGTAGTGCGCGAAGGCGTAGTACGACCCGCTGCGCGCGATCTCCTGAGACTTGGTATCCATCGAGACCAGGCCGCCGCGATGGAATGGCCGGGGCGGGATGCTGATATCCGGCCGGCCGTTTTCATCCAGGAGAAGATTCCAGACGCAGATGCATCGTGCCCAGTTGCGCAGCATATCGGTATAGGCGCTCGACCACCTGGACCAGTCCGAGCCGTAGTGGGGCAGATGAGCCCAGTATTGTTCTTCGGTGGGAAAAGTGGGGCGTGTCGGGCCGCCCTCGGTAAAATACATGTGCTTCTGCGGAAACATGTCGTGCACCCGGCTCATGGCATCCGGCGTCCCCGCGTAGGAGTGCCAGGCGACACCCTCCACGTACTTGCTCACGATGGGGTCGCTCAGCTCATCGGCGGCTCGTCCCCAAAGGCTGTAGTTGTGATCGAGAATCCAGATTTTAGTGTCCGGCAAAACCTGTTGCAGAGCGGGGCCCAGGTGGTTCGCAACAAATTGCATTTCGTATTCCTGTCCCCAAAGCGTGGCCGGAAAGACGCCATCCTGATCGGTGTCGACTTCGTTATTCACGGTGACCGCCTGGACCTTGACTCCGGCGGCCTCGTAAGCCTGAAGGAATTTCACGAAATATTGCGCGTGGGGAGCGAACCAGTGCTTGCGCATCGAGCCGCCCAGCATCGATCCACCCGTTTTCATCCATCCGGGAGGGCTCCACACGCAGGAGAAGAGGAACAGATTAGGATTTATCTCTCGCGCTTCGCGGAGTGTGGGAAGCAGCCAGGCGTTGTCATGGCCGATGCTGAAGTACTTCAACTCCGGGTCGGGGTCGGCACTCTCGTCGTAGTTATACATCACGGTCGAGTAATCGCTCGAACCAATGCAGGTTCGTCCCACGGACAGTTGCAGTCCCGCAGGCCCATAAAGCTCAGACAGGAGAGAGTGGCGGGCGTCCGGCGACATCTGATGAAAAAGATAACAGGAAGCATCCGTGAAAGCGCCACCGAATCCAAGCACTTCCTGATAGCGCTTGCCGGGGTCAAGATGGATGCCGGTGGATGAGGCGCCCGAACCGAGTTCCCATTGCGGTGATTCAATCGGCTGGAACTTGTGATCCTTTGTCGTTCTCCAGGCGCTCACGCGTCCTGGAGAGGCTCCGGAGCCAGCGTGCAGCTGGGCCGCTTCTGCCAGGACTGCGAATGCGCCCGCGGAGGCGGCCCCTGTCAGAAACTCACGACGGTTTGTTGTGTTCATAATTGCTCTCCTCAGCACCGTCTTCATCCCATGTCGCGTGTATTCCCTTACTCGCAAGGCTCCGCGCGTGTGCCGCCGGCATACTCGGGGCAGCGACTGGTCAGCGCCAGAATTGAGGCGGCCGGCATTCGGTCATGCCAAATCATAGAACACCTCGAGCCGTTGGATCCTGTCCAAGCGGTCGAAGACGGCCGCGCTCATCGCCGCATCCAGCTTAAGTCCATCGACAGTCTGCGATGTTCCGTCGGCAAGGGTCACCCGGATGCGCCGCGGGCCGCTTCGGTGCGCCACCACCGGAACCTGACAGTAAGTAAAGGCCACCGTGCCTCTATCCAGCTTTAGCGCTTTGGGATTGCCTTTGACATCCCAATATTGAAACGTTTTGGGATCGGCAAGGAACTCCGTCCGGCAGATATGCTCGGGAACGAAAGCAAGCTGTCCGTTCTCAACATGAATGCCCATTTCGCCCATACGAGCGATAAAGTCCTCCTTCACCTGGCCGGTCATCCCCGGCTGCTGTGCCCCAGCGAATGCCGGAGTGTGCGAATACGGGTCGGTGGGAATCGCACCGAAGGCGGCTGGAGACTTGTGTACTCCCAGGCCGTCATAAAGGCGGTTGTAATAAGCTCGGAGTCGTCGAAGGACGGAGTCATCCGCGCCGCTCGCGACGGCACGCTCCAACGCCTCCCGCACAGCCAAGAGCAACTTTGAGACCATGTGCCAGTAAATGCACCCTAATCCCTCGTACTTGTAGAACGTGCCGGAGCGCCCGGTGAACGATTGATGATCGAAAACCTTCTCGTAGAGGTCAAGAATCTGTGGTTCCTCAGCTTTTGCAAGCTGACCGAGGTCGCTCTTATTCAGCTCGCGAAGCGCTTGCTTGAGATTCTCCACGCTGGAAAACGAGGCATTAAAGTGAAAGCCGCCCTCAACGTCGCGAACTACGATGCGGCGATCATCCCGCTCCAGCATGGCGATCAGCAGCTCCGACTTCTCGACTTCGCACTGCGGAACGTTGTTCTTCTGGAGAAAGCAGGGCAGCGGGCGGTTCGGATAGAGAATATAGCTCGCCTGGTCGGGGCGGTAGAGGCTGCTTTTTCCAAGCGCCTCGAGCAGAGCTACGCTCTCGCCGGGTGTGAGCGCTCCCGAACTCAGCACCGCTACCTGGCCCTCCAACATCTCGTGCAGCGTCCGAATCCTGATCGAGTCTGCGGCGATGCTCATCAGATTGTACGAATGGTAGAGCCCATCGTTCCGGCGATTGGCGTGGACGGAATGATCCAGATGCTGCAAAGCGGAATCGCAAAACGACCGCAAACGCGCAACTGATTCGCCGCGGCGCTCTCCGGAAAGACCTTGCACGTAGAGCTTCTCCCGATAAATCGATCCGGCGCTTCCTAGCTCGTCCAAAATCGCCTTGCGCTGGCGGTCAGAGATGGGGCCAGTGAGGAGCGGCAGGAAGCGTAGCAGCGCGTCGAAGACTTGGCCGAAAAGCTCTGCCAGTTCCGCGGACAGCTCAATTTCTCCGCCTTGTTCCTGGGCAAGCAGTTCGCGCGTGAAGACCAGGAAGCGGCGCAGATAGTACAAGGTCACCATTGAAGCGCCCGCGCCGACGAGCGCGTTATTCGCATCGTTCCACTCGGGCCGCTGCGTGTTCATCCATATGCCGGCTTCGGGAACGTAGTTCGCAAGCTTTGCCAGAATCACGAGAAGAATCTTCTCCGCCAGGTTAGCTCGAGCAAGCTGACGGTCGCGAGTGAGCAACGCTTTTCCGTCCGCTCCAAGCTCCGCCGAGCGGTCCATGGTCTTCCGATGCGCCACGCTGTCAAAAACAATGGTGTTCCGCGAATCAGCAAGCAGCGATGAATAGGGCAAGATGCGATACGGAACGTTCGCATAGGAGAATTCGGCGCGCGACAGCAGTTTTCGCAACCGGTCCGGATAGTGCCGCCTCGCCTGCTCGAGCAACTTCAGCAGATAAATGACCTGGTGATCTCCCCAGTAGCCGATATACGACCAGGGATCATGCGGATCAACGGTTTCCCACTCGTAGCCGTCGCTGGAGATGCGGTAAGGGTTATAACCGTCGGCGGTGGAGGAGTCCAGGAACTTATAGATCATGCTTTCGGCGAAGCCGGGAAACGACAGGCTGAGGGCTTCCCAGTTCTGAAAGATGTCGCGCCAGTTTCCTTGGTAGTTCAACACCCTGCAACCGCGCTCATCCTTGAGTTTGATCTCGAAGCTGTTCCACGGGCGGCTCGGGTCGCCGTGGCGGCGGCTGAAAGTGAGCGGCAGATACTCATGGGCAAGGCGCGCCAAGTCCGGATCACGCCGTTCGCACACTCTTTCGAGGAGAACCTGGTGCGCGAGCGACTCCGGCAACCCCTCGAGAAAGGCCTTGTGCTTCTGAGCAACCTGCCGACTGGCCTTCGAGATGAACAGCTTTAGATGCGCACCCGAAATACAGTAGTTATGGTCCGGAATGCCGCCGCGCATTACGTTGAAGAGGGTGCTCGAATAATGGCGCCAGACGGCCGGCTCATCCTGAGTTATCTGGAGTCCGTCAGCCGCAGCCACAATTCTCACCAGGTTCCGGGTGCCACGCGCAACGTCCTCATCAATCTGCGCCTCAATGTTCTCGAGGGTACGGAGATCATGGAGCGTAGACTTCACGCCTGCCGCGTCCTGGTTGACTTCGGCAACGATCTTCCATTCCTTCTCGCCCCGGGCGGGCAAGGCAAGCGCAGCCTTCAGAAAACAAGCACCGCGGCGCCCCTGGATGTCCGTCTCTTGGGTAACGGCACGTCCGCGGCGAAACGCGTCGAGTTGAACGCTGGAAAGAAGCCGCGCCTCAGGATGCAGCCCCACCGACCAGGCGGTGTTGACGCGTAGCGCTTCGCTGGGTTCCGGCTTGTCCACCGGAATCGACGATAGACGAAACAGAACAAGGCCCGTCGCCGGCTCCAGTTCGGTGCGCTTGTAGCCATCGACGAGCGTGCTGTATTCCAACTGGAATCGCCGCGTAATGCCGCAGGGCAAAACGTTCTGAATGCCATCGAGGATCTCAACCGTCACCGGCCGGGCGCGGTGATTCACCAGCCGGGCCGGCCGGACGAACCCAAAGCGCTCGCTCGTCATCCACCCATAGGAGAACGTCAAGCCAAGATCATGGTTCACTTCTTCAAAGATGATCTTGTTTCCGTACGCGCTTTTGTAAAGGTAGCGCGAGACATGATGGCGCACGTCGCATTGGCCTGAGAACGGCTCCCAGAGCGCGTCTTCGCCGTCTTCGATGACGCGAACGATGGTCTTGCTTCCTGTGTGCTCGCAGCTATCGTGGATACGATCCTCGGGATAATAGGGAAACAGCGCGTGGTCGGGATCTATTCGGCCCGCCGTCAGGCCGCCGTTGCTGGAAATGAAAAGCCAGTGATCCGAGTCACTGACGATACTCATGAAGAAAGGCGGAATGGCATCGTAGTGCGCAAGGCGATAGAACCGTTCCCCTCCAAGATCGACAAAGGAGCCCTCAACAACTCCGGCAGAGACAGGAGCCTTCCGCCCGGCGGCGAGCGCCTTTGCACTGCTGATTTTCTTCCTCGCACGCAAAGATTTTACCTCCCAGGAGCCCTTCTAGCCGCCACTCCTGGATTTTGCACTGTGGAATTTGAAGTGCGGCTCAGCCGCGCCGAGCTACTCATTCTGCCTCTTAATTGGATGACGACAACGGACCGGCGGCCTACTGCAAACTTCTGCGCTGCTTGAGATCCTGTTCGATCTGTACCATCGTCGTATCGTCCAATTTGTAAAATAACACCGCCGTGGCTGACAGGAAGCCGACGATCGCAGGGAAAAAGCTCATCATGTAACGTATGCCGGTCTGTACATGGAGAGGCTGTGCCACGTTGGCCTTGAATCCGATGTAGCCCATCAGCCAGAGAAAGAGGGAACTCCCCGCCGCCCAGCCCAGTTTCTGAGAGAACGAGGCAGCCGAGAACACCAACCCCGTCGCGCGGCGTCCGGTCTTCCACTCTGAATAATCCGCCGTGTCGGCGTAGAAGGCCCAGAGCAGCGGCGAGGTGGGGGCGAACAGCGTCG
>Ga0209517_10004505_pt1 | contig 18271 bp, 25 predicted proteins | sample PeaSoiMetSII2010_FD_187695 | JGI IMG/M metagenome (GOLD analysis project Ga0209517, IMG submission 187695) | Peat soil microbial communities from Weissenstadt, Germany - SII-2010 (SPAdes) (version 2) | ecosystem: Environmental > Terrestrial > Soil > Wetlands > Peat | place: Germany...
CCAGCCGCCGTACCGCGGCCAGCTTGAACTCCTTGGTGAACTGCCTGCGAGACATTCCCATGACTCAATTCTCCATTCCTTGGATTTTGAGTCTTAACCATTTGTCTCATTTTTGGGGGCAAGTCCACTGTGAGCTTTCAACGCCTTCCGCATGTCTTCTTCGAGCTCGCGGTACGCTTCCTGCATAGGAGCGTCCATCGGCACGCTCAGATAGGTTTCCTCGTATGGAGGAAGTTCCGCCGAGACGTCTTCCAGAAACACGAAGGCACACAACTGCATGAGGAACTCGCCAAACAACAGCGGCGACGCTCCAGGCTTGCGACGTACCGTGCTCGTGGTTTTAGCCTTGGAGCAGGCATTGTTGGCTGGTTCGACCTTGGTGATGGTCTCCAGGACGCCATAGTCCTGAATGAAGGAACTGCGCCCGGTAGTGCCCCACTCATAGCCGTGCTCCTTCATCCGTTTTGCTTCGAGGCGGAATAGAGTGTTGAAGAGATCGTCTGCGTAGCCGCCCAGCAGCGTGCCGGTCAGCCCGACGATCCGGTCGGTGCACGAGGCCAGAGTGCCCAGGGCATTGCCTTGTGCCGTATCGCCCGCAAGCTGGTGGATTTCGTCGCAAATGGCATAGTCGAACCAACCGGGCATGTAGCGACCGATAAATTCCACAGGTGCCATACGGCGGATCTTCTCCGGGTCGGCCTGCCACAACGGACTGTGCAGTGGCCGGCAGGACTTCCCTTCCCTGGCCTCAATGGTCTCGGAGATTTTAACCTTCTCGAAGTCGGCTGCGGTCAGCCGGCCATCATCAACGATCACGGGTTTGCCCGTGTCTGCGTTGACGACGCAGCCCAAGTAAGGCCCCGAACGCGGCATGACGAAGGCGTGGCGCCAGAAGTACCCCAGCTTGGCCCGTTCACGTCCCACGATGAACAGTGCCGGTCTTGCGCACAACGACATCCAGCGCTCGCGTGAACTCGAAAACTGCCTCCGCAGTCGCATGTCGCTGAGCGTGGTGCGCAAGCCTTCACGGACAATCCGGCCGTGCTTGAGCCGCACTTCGTTGACACCGTGCGGGGTGTTCTCGTCGCCGCCGTTCCGCAAATCGTCGATCAAGAACACGCGAATTCCAGGGACGGTCAGGAATGTTTCACGTGCCCACTTCTCGACCAAGTGTGGAGGGACCATGGCCAAAGCGGTGAATGGACGCCCCTCGCTATGGATGTGCATCGCTCCCAGCGAGATTAGTGTCTTACCGGTGCCGCATTCGGCCACGACCATGGCAGTTCTGGCGTACTGCCAGCGCTTCACAACACCCATGAGGGCAATCGTCTGTGCCGGAAACGGTATTCGCAATAGCGCGTCAATCCGGGGCGAGACCGGATCATTGAACGGATGCAGGGCTGGGTATTCCTGCAGGATGCGTTCTCCAAGCAACTTGGCATGGGCGCGCAAATAGTCATATATCGTCGTAAGTTCGAGCATGGAAATCCTCAGAACGCGGGAAGAGGGACCTGAAGGGAAAGAGATTGAAATAAGCAGGAAAGGACGGGGTTCAGTTTTCAGTGGGTAGAAGAGTCTGTCTTAGATCCAAACTTGGCCACTGGATTGGTCCGGTCTCTGGGGGAAAGCGGATGGTGCTGCTCCACAAGCCGTCACTGAGCCAGGAAAGAAATTGCTCTTTGTTCCCTTTGACGAGCACAGGGTTACATCCAAGACCCAGCATCGGGACGACGGCTTTGTGCTTTTCGAGTTGGTGCAGAAACCATTCCGCCCAATCGGGAATTCCGGGGATGCCGTGAATTTGGGCCAGCGACGCCCACACAAACAAAGCCTCCGAATCAGCCAAGAGCGTGCGATCCGTTCCCGATATTGTGCCGCTGGCGGCAAACTCCTCGGAAACCCCGATGAGATGGCGTAGCGGCTTCTTACGTCCGGCAAGCTGCAGCGAACCCTTGTAGCACTGGGCGTTGCGCTCCAGGCATACACGAATCGGCTGCACACCCAGCCCTTCCACCATGAAACGCTCTCCCATGGATATGGCTGCAGAAACGGCCGAGATCTGCGTATCGCCTCCGATCGCAGAAATGAAGTGGGCTTTGGCCTGCCGCGGTGGGTCTGGCAAAACCTCGCCGATGAAGCGGTCCAGCCGCAGTCTGATGTTTGTGGTCGTTTTCTCGGTGCTCTTTACGTACGTAAGCCAACCGAAGCGAAGGTGTGCGTTCTTCACGGCGAGTCCTTCTTTTCGTGGGTCAGAATCTGAGTCTCGCCGTCGGCGAAGACCAGCGTCAACTCATGTGAGAACCGTTCACGGTCATGCAGGATCTTGGTCCCATCTTCTTCCTGCTCTTCCCAATGGTCGGTGAATTTCACCGAGCGCCAGTGCGCGATATGACGGTCTTCTCCTTCGCCGAATACTCCGTTGAGCATTCCGGCAGTGCAGAGCAAGCCGACGTGTCCGCCATGCAGAGGTGTGAGCGGCCGGCCGCGGACGTCCCGCTGTTTGGGGAGAAGCACACGGCAGGCCTGACGGTAGGCTGCTGACTCTGGTAGCAGGTCCTCCACCTCATCCAAGGGGATGCCTGTATTGGTAAGCACTGCGGGCGCGGAACTGGGAACCTCGTACCGGACTGCAGGCACATCGCCCAGAGCCTCAAGATCGGCTTTACTTGCCAACATCTCTAGCCAGCGCACGGAGTCCAGCAGCGCGGAGTCTCGAATGTTCTGGTGTCGCTTGCGCCGCACGCCCAAGACTGCAACCTGCTTGTATTGGACACTGGCGGGTTCCGTGAGCTTGTACACGAACAGATCGGCAAAGTGCTCGCTCAATATCCTCGCGCACGGTCTCAGTTGTGGTTGTGGAATGACAAACACCAGAACACCGCCCGGCTTCAGCCAGCGATAGGTGTGCTCCAGAAACACCAACTCCAGCCGTTGGTTGTTCGTCTGACCGGTTTCAAAGTCGTACGGAGGATTGAGGTAGAGCAGGGACAGAGCGTCTGCGGGACAGCGCACATTCAAGGTGTTCGCCTGTAGGGTGTCGATACCCAGGCTGGTTGCCTGCTCGGCCCGGTTGGCGTCAATTTCAATGCCGTAGCGACGGGCCTGCGTTCCTCCAAGCAAATGCGTGAACGCCACGCCATCTCCTACGCACGGATCAAGCGCGGAGAACTCCGGCGGAAAGGCCAGGCAATTCTTCAGGCGCTCGGCTTCGGGCACGGGCAATGGGTAGAATCCCAGCTTGGTTTTTCCATGTGGCCTCATTTAGCGACCCCCGAATGTCTTTGTGGTGGGCTGTGATTTGAAGCATAAAATGGCATTAACTGTCACTTTGTGCATCCTAAAGCTGTTCGAGTGACCGAGTATCGGCAGTCTTGGGGGTAGGAGTGGGTTGAGCGCAAGATCTCAGTGGCTCACACCTTCACGAAGTCAAATCTCGTACGCCTCGGCCACTAACTCCGAGATCGCAAGTTCCAACTCATCTGGTAGCGGCGCTTCCTCGATCTCGCCCGCCAACCAGGATTTCAATAGTTCCATATTTGATTTCGCTCGCCTTTCAACCACAACAAGCAAACATGGATTGTGAAGGCCGGGTCGGTCGTACTCCAGAGCCCGGAGCCCAGCCGTCTTCATTGCCTCATGGTCGTTGAGCATTTCGACCAGTTTTGCCCGCGCTTCAAAATCGCGCGGCTCTACACCCGCGCCATCACTAAATCCATATTTGTTAGTGAAGTCTTCCCAGGTTCCCGTTGCCATCGATTGCTCTCCTCGCGATACATCAGGCGTTCATTATTTTAGGACCAGTAGCCAAACCGGCATTTTGTCCTTTGCCGGCTTGCGCTTCCGTTTTGTACTTACTGCCACTTTATGCTTCCAAGATGCGGAAACGGAGCGACACAATACGCATGATTAACGATTGGTCCCAAACACTCAAACCGCCTCGGTCGGCCAGTTTGGAAAGGGATTTCGACTGGACCTGCGAAATTCGCCGATAAGCCCACGAATGATGCAACGGCGAGCGTAGAGTGTTTCTACCAACCGATTGAGACCATCCTTGTCCCATTCGTACCACTCCTCGGGTACGTCGGCCGCAAGCCGCCAGATCTCGTTCGCGTCCATCCCTTCCGCCCGGCTCAGCGCAGGCTCGAATGCGTCCCATCCTCGGACGTCCCTGTATACGCAGTTGTTCGCAAACACTCCTCTTAGCGGGAAGTCGGGAAAGGTCCACTCACCCGCGTTAAAACAGTAACCCTGGTCAATGAAGGTTGCAGTGTATCGCTGGCTTCTCGGCGTTTTCCGAGAGAAGATCGCCTGCCGTCCGTCGCTGTTGCACGCCCACTTATCCAGAACGAGGACTCGCGCGAAGTCGGTCAGATTGCGAACACCGTCGAGCAGCTCATGAGGCAAGTAGTCGACCGTCAGTCCAGAACTCTCCGGGCCGACATAAAGCGACGCCAGTTGTTGGCCGCTTTGGCATGGGATCTCCGCAGCACCCAACTGGATTCGCAAATCCGGAGTGTGTGTGATCAGCCACTCGGAGACTTCGATCACCTCGACGCGGGGCATCGGAAGACCCAGCGCCCGCCCCAGCCGCGTTGCGAGCATTTCGTTCGCCAGCACTCTGACGTGCTGGGGATTGTTCCGGAATTTCGTGACATAAGAGGCACCATCGGATGCCGCAAGAAGGTGCGATTGTGATCCTCCTCGCAAGCGACGAAGGTGTTGGACTGCAGAGATGCAGGCGCTCACAAGGCACCTCCATTTTTCTAATCGGGGGAAGCAACTAGATCGGGTGATGAGGCTAGGAAGGAACCGCCGGGTGAAGGAATCGAACGAAAGGGGATGCGCTAAGCGAGTCCCAGACTCATCTGGGCATCCCGTTCATTGCTTGGGCTGGGCTGCTCCGCCCTCAAGAGCTACTACGATGGCCTGCAGTGTTTTGAGATCATCCACCTGGCCAAGCGAACTCAATTTCAGAGACCGAAGGATTTCGGCGAAAGTTGCCAGCCCGGCTTTCTTCACTGCCGCCTCCGCGCGACGGAAGCCCCGCTCCGCGGCCTGCATGTGTGCTAGCACCTTCTGTTGGATCGCCGGGTCCTGAATCTCGCTCGGATTCCACACTCTCGCCAGCGTCTTCAGTAACCCGCGGTACATGTGCTTGCCCAGCACTTTTTCCATCTGCTCGATCTCGCGGACGAGGGCGCTGCTTTTGGGGTTCGTGCCCTGTTCGTTGTGATCGGAATGGCCATTGTCCCCGGTGCCAGCAGCGGTTCGCTCGGACGGCTTCGAGTCGCCCGCCACATTCGGTCGAAGGCCTTCCAACCAAGCTGCGGGTGTTGCCCATCCGGCCAGTTTCGGAACTGTCTTCGGGCGCTTGTGGTCATCCAAGTCAACCCACGTCCCCGTGAAGTAGTAGAGATACCGCCCGAGGCCGAAGCACGAGCAAGCCCTCTTGAAAGACTGCGCCTCAGCACTCGTGCCGGCATTATCGTCATCGGCCCACTCTTCTCCTGTAGCGGAGTGCGAGCCCAGGCCGAAAATGGTCAGTTCGCAGGTGACCAGCACTTTCGCGACAATCTTCTGGTCCTTGCTCCGCTCGAAATTCGCGCTGGTATGAATGGTGTACCGGCGCGTCCAGCCCGCAGGAGTGAACAACGCATTCAGGCGGTCGGTGTAGGCGCGCTGGTCGGCATACGGGACCACTTGGCCGCGTGCAGGCTGCTGATTCTTGGTTGTGTTTGTGACCCTCCAGGCGATCAGGGAGGGAGGAAAAGGTACTTCCAACGCCGCTACTACCTCTTTGACCTTTTCCGCTGAGAGTTGAGGCGCCGCCGGCATACCCAAGACAGCGGGGGACGCGACAAATGCAGGTGTGCCGTTTTCGCGCGCATGGCCATTGGGGCCGCTCATAGTGTTCTCCTCGATAATGCGTATTGGTGAGTTTCAGAGTGCCGTCAGGCGTGGTCTGTCTGACGCGAATTCGCCTGGTGCCCAATCGTGGTTCCTGGCTGCAACGCATTTTGTGACTCCTCGGCTTGCCAGCGCGGGTCGTCTCGTTCAAAGTAGTCGGGCGCAGACGCCAGGGCATGATCACAAGGCAGATCGCCTTCTTGCAGGTCGGCGCCGCAATAGATGCAGATGTCCGTTGCGGATTTGAATACGTGTTGTTTCAGATTCGTCATCGGCATTCCTTCTTCCTGGACAGTCTCGACAGCCGAAAACCTCAACAGCCACCACGCGAACCGCGTCGTCCATTGAGCGCCTGCGCCACTAGTTCGCCCACTAGATCTGAACCAGGCTCCTCCCTCACGGCGATGAACGAACAAAGACCGTTTACAGGCATCGGCCGCTCATCTTCAATTTGGTAGCCGCGCTCAATGTGTTGTTGTTTTCGTTCCTCGAACAGATCGGCTCTCGTGGTCACACGAATTCTCATGACGATCCTCGTTTATGATTCATTGGCGGTCAGGTTGAAGTCCGGGCGCGGGGCAGGCAGCAGGTTACAGGAAGGAGCGAAGCGTAATTCAGTCCATAGCGAAGATGGGTGGTGAACCTGCTAGGAGCTCTGCTGGATCAACGTCGGATTGACGAGCGGCTCCTGCCGGTCTAGAGCTCTAGAGCTTCTGGGGGCGCTACAACTCGGAAGTCCATATCCGGCGTCAGAATAGACAAATTCAGGGAAGGGTGCAGGAACCAAACTCGCCGTTTCGCCAGCTCATTTGTCCGAGTGCGTGCTCTTTGGATTCTGCTTCAGGTCCTTCAGGTCGCTGCTACGGCCCAGAGCCTGTTTGTTCGTCGCGAGGTCGTCCATGGAAATGAAGTTCACCGGAACACCGAAGAAAGTGCTTGCGACCCTTTTTCTCCACGCATCGGGGAACTCGACGCCTGTGATTTCGGTCAGAACGTCAATTCTGACGGGCGCAATTCCAATCTGATAGACCACCTGCTTCTCGGTGAATGTCTCGGGGGTGATCCCGTCATGCTCGAGCGGAGCGCCAAACTTCTTGAGCGCTCCAACCACCCGGACGGAATTTTGCGCCGAATTGTGTACCCACACGTCGAGATCTTTCGTATACCGCGGCTCGCCGTACTTCATGACCGCGAAGCCGCCAACGATCAGATATTCAACCTTGAATTCGTTTAAGAGTTGTAGCAGTTCTTTGTAGTGTGGGTTTTCTGCCATGGCTGACTTCCTCAGCTAATTCCACCAATTCCCATGCAGCAGCAAAGATGGCCTCATCTCCCTGCTCCTGCCAAAACTCGATATCGAACGAACGGTCCGGGAACCCGCGCTCCACCAGTCGCGTTTTCCACGCTGAATTCTGAGGAATACTCATTTCCCCTCTTCCAATCGGTCCTTAACATTATCAGAATATCAGGCCGAAGGGCCCGATTTGCTGTTCCCGCTGAGGAGTATCAGCCCTGATCCCCCAGAGGCGAAGCTTCTGCCAGTGCGGCAGGATTGCGCTTTGAAACCTCTCGACAGCCGGCCTTTCTGCGGAGCCGTTGCCAGTACTTGGGATCAACCCGCAACGCCTGTGCGCTGGCCAGTGATGTCAAACCTACGAATCCTCCGTGATAGGAAACCGTTCCGTAGCGAAACAGCCGTGCGAGCAAAGCCAATGCGTGATTGGCTAACGTCGGGTTGACGAACGGCTCCTGCCGGTCGAGAGCCTCAGCCGCGCTGCAGCTTGGGAGACCATCTCCGTCAAGTTCGCCCTGGACGACTTCGGGGAAGAGTTCTGAGACTGTACGCAACCGCAGCCTGTGCCGCCGGTTCCGGCGATTCAGCGGCTCTCCCAGCACGAATTGGCCGCTGTCGGCGTTGTTGCCTAAGTCCAGCCAGTAATCGACCTCACTCCAATCCTCTGCACATTTTGCGATTGTGGCTCGCGCCGCCCGCGTGTCGACGCAGCCAATCACGATGTCCACGCCGTCCAGCCTGCGCGTGTCGTTCAGTTGCTGCGGAATTCCCTGCCAATCCAGACCCCAAAATAGGTTCAGACGGTTAGCGAGAACGACAGACTTGTAAAGGCCAACCTCGGATCGACTGAAGGGCTGCCGCACGCAGTTCGTCGGAGAGATCACATCTGGATCGAGCAAAGTGACGTGGAGGCCTTCTGGATGTCCGTATGCCAGCAAAGCCTGATGCAGGTACGGCAGTCCGGCCGCGATCGCGCTTCCGTTACCACCGCATCCCACGACCAGCATACGTACTTTGTGCTTCAGCAACTCCGGGTGGATATGATGCGTTTCCATGGCTTCATTGTTCCCCGCGTTTCTGCACAAATTCCTGAAGCGTTTCGTTGGCGTCGGCGAGAAACTTCGCTGGAAAGCGGCGTCGGCCCACCAAACTTGACCAGAGACCAAGAAAGCCGCCTGGATGAGTTGTCAGTTGGACGGCGCCACTCGGATGAGTGAATTCGCTGGCAAAGTATGCGTGCTCCCAGCCCGACAGAGAACTAGCGCTTACTTCTTCAGGGACACGCATGCTTCCTAAACAGACACGCCCGTGCGCATCCGTGTTCCAGTATGGGGCACTCTTCAGGCGTGTGTCTGCCGCCGGCCGCCGATTTTCCGCCAATGCCCGCACGAACAGTTCCCGTCCGTGAATCATGAACACTAAGGCAGGATGGGGATACATCTTGCCGTTCAACTTCGCCGTTTCTTTGTTGCCGTCGCCGAAGAACATCAGCCGGTGTTGCGCACTACTCCACCACGCGATCATCTCCGGCGTTCTTGCCAACACACGCTCCGGCAAAACCTCCGCTGCCAGGCTCGCACCCAGACCCGCGGCCAGCTTCTCTAAGAAGCCGGTGGTGACAGACTGACCGGTACCCAGATACGGTGCTCCATCCTGCCGGCCCTGTACCTCATGCAACGTGGCAAAAGCTCTATTGCCGTCCTGATACAGCAGCACAGCCTGTTTCAGCGCGAAGCTTCGGTTGTCTCCGATCCGCACATGGATGTTCATGGCTATTCCTCACGAGCAATCACGCCGTCGTTGTTCCCGGGCATCAAGTCAATCAGCCGGCTGGCCGCGGCCAACGTCTCACACGCCACGGACAGTGTCTGAAAGCCCTGGCGCACGCTGCCCGGATCAGTGAGGTGAATGGGAATGATGAGGTTTGGTTGAGGCGTTGTCTCCATTGCAGTTTGGGCCTCGTCGTCAAAGCACCCCACCACAGCATCGCCCGTTGAGAACGCCGCGAGCAAACACGGCAGCGGCGGGTTGCTGTCCACGAGCAACTCACCCATGTCCTCGGTGAATCCGGGCCGCTTGGCCTGTTTCGATATCCAGCACAGATCCAATAAGCTCTTGACCAGAGCTTTCGCTTCCTTCAGCCGCATCCTCTGACTCAGTTCGCTCAGACTTCGCAGGCTCAGAGGGCGTTCTTTCAAGCATTTCGGGACGCATCCCTCTACGTCCGGTACTTCGTACTGTCCCGCATTCGCTTCATCCTCGTACCATTCCCGGAGCATATCCACACGCTCTTCGGCGTCGTGGTAGTCGTATACACGTACCCAATGGTTAAGTGATCCCACGAAGTGCCGGAAAACTGTTGCGGGAAGGCGTGGATGCGCCTTCTCCAACAACTCAATGGCTGGGTTCAGCACCACGAACGCCGCGCTCTCCGGATCGACGATCAGGTAAAGCGTCCCTTCCGGTCCTCGCTCGTCCGAATAGTCAACCAAACGATCGCTGAGGGCGACGTCCAGATCGAAGCGACGGTCGATTGCGGCCCCGCCATGGTCGCGAACCCACCGCTGGAGAGTTAGCGATACATACTTCGTCGGATCTCTTCCGCTCTTTTCCCAATCTTCCACCGCTCCGATGCCGGATTTCAACAAACTCTCGGCCAACGCAATTGTTTCCCGATCATCGGCTAAGAATCGGTGCTCCGCTGGGATGTCGTTCAGTCGTGGTAGTACAACACCGCACTCTGGTGCCATCAACTGCTCGGCGGTAGTGATCCTCCTGGCGCCAGAAGTCGTTTCCCGCAGTGCCATCGCGAGCATTGCTCGATCGCCTTCGCTAACAAAGCCGAGCACATCTGCAGTTCCTGACATTGCAAGAACCTCCCAAGTACAGCTTGGTTCCGCGAGTCGCGGTCCTCGGCTAGTTCCTTCAGCTCTTGCAGGATCGCTCTTTTCCTCTTGTCTCTGGAGTAGGTACTTCGCTTTGCACCTGTTGTCTTCATATTCTGCTGCGGCTGGACAGTGGCACCTCTTGTGGCTCGAAGCAACATGGCGTCGCGGAAACCGCAATACCGACAACCTTTCCACAGAAATTGCGGTACGGTTCAGCGGCTCATTTGCGTTCTGGGCAGGCTGTCTGAGATCGGCTACAATTCACCCGGAGAACTCCGATGATGACGGACCCAGCCTCCACTATTAGACGCGAAGTAAATCAATTGGTAGAACTGCAAATCCAAACTTTCAGGCAGGAGTCGTCTTTGACATCTTCTGATCTCCTCGACTACGGCTTGCGCGCTGGGAAGATCAGGACCCTGTACCAAGAACTGGACCGGATTGGAAGAAGGCGGGTCGAGTTGTCGTCGAGTAGAGCATCCTAACGCCATCGGGTGTGGCATTGAGGGGGGTCAAGCCGCCGTCCGCAGCCTTAAGTGGTTTCGCTGAGACGGCGGCTTGTTCTGTCGTGACATCGCGATGTTGTTCTTGTTGGCCCCGTGTCGCAGCCTATCCCTTCGTCCCAATCGCCCGGACGAAGCTGTACTGCAACTGTTCCCCCGAAGCCTCCGGCCCTGTGATCGCGGCCGTCGCCAACTCGGGGTACTGGTTGCTGTAGATGGTTTTCACTTCTTCCGGCGTCATCCTCGGATCCGGGTCTGGAAGCTTCACGCCGTTATACGTGAAGCCGCGAGACATCACCTTTGCGTCGATCATGGCGTCGCATTTCTCCCTTCTTCTGTGTTGGCCGCCTGCGCGGGTTCTGCACTTGGCTGCTGGGAACCAAACAGACTCGGCGTAGTCTCCGTGACGGTCGCCGTCGCGGTCGCTGGTTCCTGCTTGGGTGCGGACTGGTCAGGCTTCGAGGTCTGATGAGTTGACTTCACTTTCTGCCGAGCCGCCTTCGCCGCCGCATCCATCTCCGCCTTGGCTTGGGCCAGGTTGCTGCCGAGTTGCACGTGGGAGTCGACGTAGCTGGCAAGATGTCTGCCCAGTTCTGCATCCAACTCCTCGGCTGATCCCGTAAAGCTCAGGGGAGTCGTCAGCGCCTGGTCCTCGCTCTCCTTGGGCAAAGCTGGATAGTGACTGGTTCCTGTTCCCGCATCTTTGGAAAATTCCGTTCACAGCGGAGATAGTGATGGGCTTCAAAAATGGGAGGGCCTGGGGAATGGATGAATACGGGCGCACGCCAGGAAATCCCGACTACAAAGACCAGGATCGCCATGATAGGGATTGGGTGAGCTTCCAGTATGCGAAGCTCGAATGGGCACGGAAGCGAGCCGGAAAAGCCCTCGCTCACGTGGACGATACGATGAGAGAAGATTCCGTGGGGGACAGCATGATGACCGACTACCTGCGAAAGGAAGGGCTGATTGCGACAAAGTAGGCAGCAATGAGTTGTTGGTCCAGCTCCGAACTGGAAAAAACAGGAGAATATTAGTTGTTAACAGGCATTACGCTCAAAACCCCCTCCCAAGGGTCTGCCTGACGGTGGCGACCCCATCCGGCAGCATGGTGTGCAGGTTCAAGTCTTGCCTCTCACACCTAATAGACAGGCCGTCAGTCAAGCGCCATAGCTTCGTAGCGCAACTGTCGTCCCTGGAATGGAATGTCATCCCCAGCTTCCACTTGCGCCGGCTCCACGCCGGATTCCGCGCTGGGCATTTCTCCCTTTCCTTCCGGCCCATTGTCCCGCGCCCCTAGCAAAACAATGTCCCGGGCGACAATCTCTGTCCGGTATTTCCTTTCGCCACTCTGCTTGTCTTCCCAGGTCGATGTCTGCAGCTTGCCTTCAACGTAGAGCTTCGCTCCCTTGCGGACGTACTCTCCCACAATCTCCGCCAAACGCTGCCAAGCCACAACGCTGTGCCATTCCGTCCTGTCTTGCCATGCGTCGTTTTTGTCCTTGAACCGTTCGTTTGTGGCGAGGCTGACTTTGGCGACAGGAACGCCACTGGCCGTGTACTTGACCTCAGGATCCTGACCGACGTTCCCCACCAGAATTACCTTGTTCACACTTTTTGCCATGTCGTACTCCAGTTCGTCGATTTATGAGCATCCGCTCGTGGTGCCACAGGTCATGCACCGGTAGCAGGATCCGTTCCTCACCATCAGTGAGCCACAGAATTGGCACACCGGTGCGTCCCCCAGCTCCACCACTTGGCCGAGCGCTTCGACTACGCTGCTCGGCTCGCGATGCGATTGGGCGGGCCTCGGCAATTCAAACAGAAGTCCCTGCTCGCCTTTCAGGAAACGCAGCTCAAGCCATCTGAATAAATAATCGGTTAACGACTTGGCGTAGCCAATCTTTGGATTGCCCGACCACCCGCTCGGCTCAAACCGCGTGTGGCTGAACTTGTCGCATAAGATCCGCAAGGGGACGCCGTATTGCAGCGCCAGGGACACGGCGGTTGCGAAAGAATCCATGAGCCCGGAGACTGTCGAGCCTTCCTTCGCCATCCTGATGAACAGTTCGCCTGGCAGACCATCCTCGTATAAACCAACTGTGACGTAGCCTTCCTGCCCGCCCACAGAGAAGTGGTGGGTCAAGCTGTGTCGCTCGTCCGGCAGATGTCGTCTCACTGCTGCAGGGCACTCCGCGCCTACGGTGGGCGTGCCAGTTGGGTCTCCTGACCCGTTGCTCCCCGCTTCCTTGCTTGCGTTCAGGGAATGCTCTTCGCTGTGCTCGACGATCACGATTTCCTTTGCTGCTGACATCACGAACCCCTTCGCGGGCAGCGAGGTTCGCCGCCCACATACACGCACAAGCCTTACCTCTTGTCCTCGGTCTTTTCAAACAGCACCGCAATCTGATCTTGGTAGACCGGTTTCCAGTCCGATCTTTCCCGTAATACGCTGGCTAGAGCGGAATCCACAGGAAGTAGTGCCGCGTTCACTCCGTGCCGCGCCAGGATATTGTTCCAGTCTGGAGTTACCTCCCACGCACGTAATCCGTCTTCCACGAAAGCAGGCCCGTAAAAGTCCGTCCGACCGTCGTCGAAAACATTGACCGACGGCCAAAGGCGGTATATCAAATACCCGCCCCACTGCCAACTCGAGTACAAACGAATCGCCCGGTCGCGGTTTAACTGGGGAAGGACTCCCGCCGCATCGACCGGGAACCGGTTCCGGTCGAATTCTGCGCGCAGCGCTTTTACACGGCCGGGATGGGCGAGCAGCAACGCCAGCACCAGGAGAGCAAAGCATGGTGCGAGATGCCAGCGCCTTCGCTGGTCACTGTTCGCAATTGTTCGTAGCCTTGTCTCCAGCTCTTCGAGGTTCCCAGCGACCTTACCCATCCATTGCGTCGGCCAGAGTGAGCCCGCGCGCTCCAACCACTCGCGCATCGCCAAGCCGATACTCGGCGCTGTTACCACGGCAAAGATCGGAATATTTCGTGCCGAGAACAATGCAAGGTGAGCCCAACTCAGTAGCAACATCACATGGACTAACCTTCCCGAGCCCAAGTGCCACATCGCCGCAGCGATCGCAATCACCAGCAGAGTCTCGAAATACGCTGCGGTGAACGAATGAAAGTCAATCGATTGAAATTCACTGACGTGCTGCAAGTAGAACGAGGCGCCAAGATACTGGGCAACGTGGACATGCAAACGATACCCGTAAGGGTTGAGAAAGCTGGCGACCACGCATGCAACTGCCGTCAGAAAATATTTTTGTCCCCGAATCCATGCGTTGTGTCCGGTGCCATGAACCAGTTCTTCGGCGGCCGCTCCTATGCCGTAGGTAATCAGCAGAACGGTGCCAACGAAGAACCCTCCGTGCAGATTTACCCAAAGTATCGTGAGTGGGGGCAGCGCCAGCAGCAGACCAGGCTTTTTGTCTTTCTCTACCCAGTTAAGCACCCAGCAAAATATCGCGGCCAGGAGTGGGGTTATGAGATGTGGTCGCGCGAGCCAGTGAATCGTGCTTGCGGCCATTGCCAACGAAGTCAGAACAATCGCCATCAAGCGCTGACCAGATTCGGCGACCGTACTTTTGTACACGCAGACCGACGTCGCGCCGAGAAGCAGTAAGCTGACTAGAACGATTCCAGCTAAGCCGCCGCTGCGGTGGACTGTTGCCATGAAGACATCCGAGAGCCACTCCCAGGCAAACCAAGGTTCGCCAGCTCGGGTGAATGAGAAGATGTCGGCCGTCGGAACGCGGCCGTTTTCAAGAATCCATTCGCCCGTGCGGATATGCCACCCAGTATCAGAATCGGTGAGTAGCCACCCTACGCCGGTGGTGCACCACAAGAGCACGAGAATTGGTATCAAGAAGGCCAAGTCCGACAGAGACGGCAGGAACGGGTTATCGGACTGGAACGATGGTGCAGCGACTACGAGTGACTGTGCGCCTTTCTCTGTCGCCGCTTCAGGCATTGTTCCACTCTTATGAACTCGCGCTGGGCAATCACTTCGCCGTTGCTGACCGGCGCACAGGTACCCTACTCACTGACGCACGATGTCTTTGACCTGACACGAGGGAAGCTCGGTCGGCCGCTCCGGAGGACCGTCGCATGTGGCCGAGTGCCCTTCCCGTCGAGAGGGCAAGTCCGGTTCGACTCGCCCTCACGCCAGCCGCCGATTGAACACGTAGATCAGCAGTGGCGTGCCGGTAGCTGCCGCAATAAACGCGCCGCCCGGGTTGAGGTGCAACCCACTGCCGATTACGACAAACAGAAAGAGAAACAGGCAGACAATGAGCAATGTCTGTTTGATCTTCGCTCGCACTGTGAGCCTCCGATCCGCGCTTGTACTGTGATGGGTTTCGCTGCATTTCGGGTCTCTCGCTTAACTCGCCAACGATTGCGTGGCCACGGCAGTCTCAGCGGATTTCATGCCGTTTCTCCGCACAGTATTCCGCCCGCGGCAGAATTATCCTTCGCGTTCGGCAAGATTATGGGTGAAGTGACACGGCGTGGTTTCCTCAGATAGTGCGCGTGGGAACAGCCGCTGCAGCTGGCCCCTTTTGTCGTTGCGCGAACTACCGCCAAGAACTTCTCAGGAATCGCAACAGCTTCGCCGGCTAGGGAATAGAATGTCGGCACCACGTTGCCGGCCTGCGCTTTGTCTTTGCCGCACAGATCCAGTTCGACACGACCGTGAATGCCACGGAAGAGGATCGTGGTTTCCATCTGCGGACGACGGCCGTTCTGTGTCGCAGTGAGTGAATGACGTGTGATCAGAAGTTCATAGGTTCGGCCTTTCCGGAGCATATCCACTCGGACGACTTCCGGAGATATGACAACGGCGTGCAGGCCATTCACTCCGATCGCCTCCACCGGGTGCAGGTATTCCAATGGTTGGCCGTCGTCGCCCGCAAAGCTCACATACCCGCCCAAATCGCCGGCGGAACCGCCTGACTCCAAGCCACGCAGCACGTACCGTTGTGCCAACTGCTGGTGTTCGACGCTCACCAGAGAATGCGCAAAGATCCCTCGATCCTTCAGCACCCTCACCGCTCGCCGCGACAGCGGCAACCCTGCAATGCCCGTGAACTTTTGCCTGCTCATGAAGGTCATCTCCTTATCTTTGTCATGCGCGTTGCTGAACACGAATCGGGTGCCCAAGAGCCGCACGAATGATTTCTTTCGTGCAGCCCGCCCAGCACTGATAGAACCGCGGATCTGAGACCAGGATCGCCAAGTTGTCGCCACTGCGATCGTGCCCGACCTGCGCACACGATGGACACCGAGCCACATGGTTCTTCCCCACGATTCTTGTTTTACCTACGTGGTCGAGAATGCAAAACACCTTCCGGCTTCCTCCAGTTCGCAGTTCTCCAATTGGCTTCACTTCACCTTGCAACTTTGCGATATCTGCCGGGAGCTCTTTGCCCACGGTGAACCGGTCCAACTCTTCTTCCGTAACCCTCCGTAGCCGCTTCAGGAACTCCATCTGCGCTTCCAACCCGTAGTCCGCGCCATAGAACCAGAAACGGCGGTCCGCCCCGCGATGAATCCCCAACGGACCCCGGAGTGCATTGCCGAAGGCCCCCGTCCCGATCGCGTCGTGTTTTGGGAACACCTCGATTCCCTCAGCCAAACCAGACTCTTTCACGGGCACTCCCAGTCTGCGGGCCAAGTCATAGATGTAGATCCGGCACTTCCGAGCCAGCAGTGGCACTGCCAGGAAGATCCACAGATGACCGCCTCGCCTGCTCATTTCCAGTGCAGAGTCCACCCTGTCCTGTGTGAGGTAGTACTGCAGCTTCACGAGGTCCTCCATCGCATTCTTGTAGTCCGCGTCGATGGCGACCCACTTGCACCGCTGGTTAGACGGGTTGATAGCGTACAGACCAATCGTGATCTTGCCTTCCAGGTGGTCCCAGACCGTCTTTTCGGTCAGATGAAGGGGCGCACCGGAACCGCGTTCCTTCGGGCGGTAGTAATAATGACGGCCGCTATCCGGATGGGGCCGGGCAGATTGGAGGGTGTATGCCCGGCGATTTACGAAGAGCCGGACGTAATCCTGTATCAGCGCAGGAGTTGCTCTCACTCGTCGCTCCACGGTCATTTCCTCCCTTCCGCCAACTCCAGCACCCGCGTGCTGTGTGGTAGATATGCCAGGACTCGATTTCTGTCAAACGGCCTCAACAAGTGCCCTGATTGCCGCACTTGTTCGCGCCGACCATTTCGGCTGGCTCTCCAGGCTGCAACAGCCAGCCGAAGCCGCCTCTTAGCAAACCGGGGCGTTCGACCAGGCTGAGGAAGTCGTAGTCGCGCACCAGTGCCTCAAAGTCTCCTGCGCTGTAACCGCCGTACTGCTGGTCCTCGAAGTCGACCCAGAGCCAGGTTCCGCTCTTCCGATCCAAGACGTAAATTGCCCCGGACTGTGGGTCCCCCGTAACGATGACAAACACAAGAACTGCCGCTGGAAACTCTATCCATCGAACTGCTTGGGCCTCATCGGTTGCTTTGATGAGGGTAATGACCGCCTCTTCCGCAGGGCAGGTCGGTTTCACTGTGAGAATTGGTTCCGCTTTCATGTAACCGAACATAACCGTTCTTCCTTTCTGGAGCGGTTTCCGCTCCTTTGATTCAAACCAAGGCGACGCCGAGAGCCGCGTATGGTTCGCCTAAACGGGCTGATCACTCAACTTTGGCTGGCATTGGTGGCATGTGGGAGAGTTAGCGGACTAGAGCTTAACTGAGGCGGGAAAGAAGCCTAATGAAGGCTGCGTTCTCAACAATGAGCGAGAGTGTCCTCAGATCGTCCACGTGAGGCCAGCTAACACAGCGGCATGACCGGCTTCGCACCTAGAAAGCGCTAATGCTCGTTTTGTGTCAAAGCGTATTACTTCAGGGTTGCCCGTGACTCGGGAAGAATTGGCTGTCTGCTAAGGATGCGTCCCTCTTTCCGCACAAACTCATGTAAACAAAGCTGCCACAATCGAGGCCTGCACTGACTCAGAACCTCTGCGCTAAGAAACACTCAGTCACAGTGCATGCCGCTTTCCATTCCTCACTTAGGCCACGCGATGGTAAAAAGGAATACGCTGTCGCACTTGGCTTCGACATCATGAGGAACGTCGTGATCGAGCGCAAGCAGCCTTCCGGCTTGCATCTCGATGACCTGTTCTTGAGCGTGAACCTGTATCTCGCCAGAGAGTGACTGAATGGAAATACGCCCTGCCGTTTGATGTTCGTGAAGACGTCCTCCGGCTTTGAGCGCAATCAGGACAATTCGAAGGTCGGGGTGCTTTACGATCGTGTTCGCGGTATGCCCCGCTTGCCATGGCTGCTCAGATTGGAGCCTATGGACTTCCTCAGCTATGTCAAAGTTGAGTAGCGTACCGGACGTAGGGACTGGCTGGCGAATGCGGCCTTGCGAATGCTCCTCGTGCTGATTCATCAATGATTGTTGTCCTCTAAGTAACCGTGACGTCGTTCGCTGTAGGTTGAGATTCGGTGGCCGAAATAACGAGGTCACCGCCATCGGCATGAGCCCTGCTCGCAAGTCGTTCCCAAGCCGAACTCAGCGCCTCGATGGGTTCGCGATCGAATAACCTGACCTGAAACACAGGCGGACACTCCGTTTCCTGAATCACCGGACACCCGCAACGGACTACGGTGTGCGAC
>Ga0209517_10004506_pt1 | contig 18264 bp, 14 predicted proteins | sample PeaSoiMetSII2010_FD_187695 | JGI IMG/M metagenome (GOLD analysis project Ga0209517, IMG submission 187695) | Peat soil microbial communities from Weissenstadt, Germany - SII-2010 (SPAdes) (version 2) | ecosystem: Environmental > Terrestrial > Soil > Wetlands > Peat | place: Germany...
GCTCTCTTCCCCCTGCGGATGCGCCTCCAACAACTTCCGTCGTAGATCGTCAGAATAGGCCTTCGCCATCTCTTGCTTGCAGCCGGATCGCCAGAGCTGGTCTATATTATCTCAGAAAATGGTCTAGACAGGGGTTGTTTTCCGAAGGAGTTGCCCAGCCACACTTGCCAGACGAGGAGGCCGAGCATCACGCAGGGAGGGGCTAAAAGAGCGAGGCCGGCGCGGCGCAGCGGGAAACGCTGCACCTCGCGGAATAGCCGGCGACTCCCGCCCATGTGCTGTCTCAACCCGCAATCATCGTAGCAGGCCGATGGTGTATTGCAGCGCGGAGTACTGGGTTTGATAGTCGTACTTAGCGTTGAGATTCTCAATCTCGGCTTGGGTGAGATTCAACTGCGCCTGCGTCAGCTCGACGATGGAAGACAATCCGAGAGAGTATCGCCCATTTGCGAGATCCAAGGCGAGTGCCGCCTGACGAAGAAATTGGGCGGTAACGTCGATCCGCTGATATGCGTCGTTGGCGCTCGCCCATGCCACCCGGACGTCCCGCGCCAGCCGCTGTTGCTCGTCGCGAAGCCGCTGATCCGATTCCATCGCGCGCTGGTTCGCGGCCTCACGCCGGGCCGCGAACAGGTGTCCGTTGAACACCGGAATACTCAAGTTGGCGGCAATGCCTTCGTATCCGATGGGAATCGGAGACGTGGCCGGCGTGTTGATGTAGGGCGTGATTCCGCCCACGGCGACGGCACTGACCGTCGGCCGGGAGAGATCCTTTTCGGCGTCCGCGAATTTGTAGGCTGCATCGCGCGAAAAGCGCAGGCCCGCAAGCTCCGGGCGGTTGCTGAGAGCCTGGGCGACTAAGGGATCGGTGTCCGCCGACGGTGCGACGGGAAGCGGCTCCTCGACCAGTTGATAGTTCGCGGGCTGGTCCGAGCCCATGGCGCGGCCGAGCTCGGCCAGGGCCTGCTGCACCGCGTCTTGCGCACGAACCAGGAGCAGCTTGGCTTCCGACACGTTCACGTCGGCAAAGCTGACGTCGAGTTGCGACTTCAGATTGTTCTTGGCGAGCTCGGTGACCTGATCGCTCAGAAGCTGGCGGCTGCTGACCGTTTCCGCCGCGACTTTCACTACGGCTTGCGCATGCAATACGTCGTAATACGCGCGATTCACTTGCAGCAGCACGTCGTAACGGGTGGCCTGGGAATTCTGTGCGGTGGCTTGCGCCTGCAGGCGCGAGCTCGCGACCAGGTTGGACGTGCGGCCGGAGTCGGTAATCAACTGGCGGACGATCATGCCTTGCCCGGCGCGGTCGAACAGACGCGAAGCCGAGAGATCTCCGGCGCCGATCCGGGCCAGGTTGTTGCCCTGCGACGCCGTTAAATCGCCGCTCACGATGGGATAGTAGGCCGAGCGATTCTCGACAATCACCTGGTTCGCATAGTTGATTTCGTTTTGTGCGGCCTGAACCTGCGGATGGTTCAGAAGCGCCATCGCTTCAGCCTCTTGCAGGGTCAGCTTGGGCAAACTCTGGGAAGGCGCCGCTTGAGGTGGCGGGGTCTGCGCCACACAGATGTGCGCAAGAGCCGCCGTCAGCGTCGCGATCGGAAGGGAACGTTTACGAAATTGGATTGAGTTGAGTTTGCGGAGCATTGGGTTTCTTCCTCCCGTAAACCACAAGGTAGGCTGCCGGCACGATGAAGACTGTCAGGATCACCGAGGAAGTCAGGCCGCCGATGATGGCGCGGGCCATGGGAGTATACTGCTCGCCGCCCTCGCCAAGCTTCATGGCCATGGGAAGCATCCCGATAATGGTCGCGAGCGAGGTCATCAGAATGGGCCGGAGCCGCACGCGGCAGGCCGTGACCACGGCATCGGCGACGGACAGCCCCTGGGCCTCGAGTTTGTGGGCGAAATCGACAATCAAGATGCTGTTGGAATCCGCGATGCCGATCAACATGAGCACCCCCATGAGCGACATCACATTAAGAGTGGTGTGCGTGAGCGGCAAAATGATGAGCACGCCCACAAAGCCCATCGGAATCGCCAGCATGATCAGAAACGGATCGACGAAGGAACGGAATTGGGCGATCAGAATCAGGAATAAGAGGATGAACGAAATACCGATCCCCACGGCAAAACTCTTGAACGACGCATTCATGCCTTCGACCATGCCGCGGAGGTTTACGCGGATGTTGGAAGGCAGATTCGCGTCCGCGATGGTCCGCTGAATCGCGCTGGTTAACTTGCCCAGATCCTCGCCCGAAGGCGTAACGTAGATATCGACCACGCGCTGGATCTGATAATGATCGATCTCGGTGGGGGAACTGACATTCTCCAGCTTTACCACGGAATCGAGGGTGGTCGGCTCTTTCAGGTTCGGCGCCCGCAACGGGATCTGCTTCAGATCGACCAGGTTGTTGATGGCGGCCTTGCCGTGCTCCGCATACTGGACGCTCAGGAAGTAGTCGTTGCCGGTCTGATAGTCGACCCAATAGTTGGGGGCGATCATGGTATTGGAGTTCAACGCGGTGATGACGTTATCGACGATGTCCTTTTGCGAAAGTCCCAGCTCACCGGCGTGCACGCGATCCACGTTCAGACGAATGGCGGGATAATTCATGTCCTGCGGAATATAGATCTCGCCCACTCCCGGCAGTTGCCGGATGCGGCGCGCCAGATCCTGCGCAACGTCGTAGGTCGCCGTGAGGTCGCGCGTGTTGACCTGGACGTCGATCGGCGCGGGCATTCCCGAGTTGAGAATCGCATCCACCATGGAGCCGCTCTGGAAAAACGCACGCACGTCCGGGAATTTGGCGGTCAGTTCCTTCTTGACGCGGTCCATGTATACGAGACTGCCGAGGCTATGACCCTCGATCAAGGCGGCCTGGATCGTGGCGGTGTATTGTCCGGAATTGGTGGTATAGAGCGACGAAAAATCATTGACCACGCCAATGTTGGAGACGATCATTTTGAGGTCCGCTGGAGGAACGACCTGCCGGATCAGATCCTCGATCTTGGCGACGTACTGATCGGTCACCTCGATGCGGCTCCCGGTGGGCACTTTTATGTTGAGCGTGAATTGTCCGGCGTCGGTTTGCGGGAAAAAAGCCCGTCCCAGGAACGGATAGATCCCCAAACTCGCCACGAAGACTCCCAGCAGTAAGACCACCGTCCAAGCGGGACGCTTTAGCGCCCGCCGCACCCAGCGCTCGTAGAAATCCAGCAAGCGGTTGAACAGTCCGTTGAACCAGGCATTGAAGCGGCCGCCCGGGGACTTATTCTCGCTGCCTGCGGCGCCATGTTCGTGATGGAAGCCCTTGAGGAACCGGGAGCAGAATAGCGGGATCACGGTCATGGCCACCACGAAAGAAGCCATCAAGGACAGGCAAAACGCCAGGGCCAGCGCTGAGAACAAAAACTTGCTCACGCCCACCAACAGTGTGACCGGGAAGAAATCGACCACATCCACGAGGGTCGCCGCCAACACGGCGAGATTCACTTCAGCCCCCCCCTGCTCGGCGGCAACCGCCGGCGCCGAACCCATTTCCAGGTGGCGATAGATGTTTTCGAGCGAGATCACGGAATTGTCGATGACGCGCGAGAAAGCCAGTGCCAACCCGCCCAGGATCATCGTATTCACGGTGCTGCCGAGCAGGTACAGAACCACGAACGTGGCCACCGCGGAAATAGGGATGGATAGAAGCACCGCGAAGGTAGCCCGCATGCTTCCCAGGAAGATCAGGATCATGAGGCTGGTGAGAATCAATCCAGTGACCCCTTCACTCAGCACGGTCTTCAAGGCGTTTTTTACGAACACCGACTGATCGAACACGATGGCAGTCTTCAACTGTTTGGGGAGGTCGAAAAGATGGGCAGTAAGATTGCGAACGTCGTTCACGACTTGAACGGTGTTGGTGTCACCGCCCTGCTTCATGATGGGAATGTATGCGGATTTCTGGCCATCGATGCGGACAATGTTGTACTGCAATTGACTGGCGTCCTTGGCCTCCCCGATATCCCGAACCGAGACCCACCGCGAGTCCACGGTCTTCACAGGGACGTCGTCCAGATCCTCGATATTCTTGACCAGGCTGTTGGAGTACACGTAGTAGTCGTTAGGCCCGATCTTGACGTCCCCAGCGGGCAGGATCAAATTGCTGTCATTGACCGCGTCGACGACATCCATCACGCTCAATTGGCGCGAAAAGAGCTTGTACGGATCGACGTAGATCATCGCTTGGCGATACTTGCCACCGAACACGCCCGGGATCTCCGCGCCGTTGATCACCGCAATCTGATTGCGGATTTGGAATTGGGCCAGGTCATGAAGCTGAGTTTCATTGAGGCCTTCCCCTTTGACCGTGACCAGGCAGACCGGCAGGCTGGAGGCGTCGAACTTCAGCACCACGGGCGGAAGGGTGCCGGGGGGCAAGCGCTTCAAATCCGCCAACGCCAGGTTGGATAACTGCGTCACATCCGCATCCGCGTTGGTTCCCGGCTGGAAGAACACCTTGATCATGCTGACGCCCAGCAGCGAGCGCGACTCCGTGTGATCGACTCCGGAGGCGAGGGTGAAAAACCGTTCCAGGGGATTGGTGATATCGGTCTCGATGTCCTCGGGAGGCATGCCGGAATAGAAGGTCGCGACGACCACCTCCGGCAGGTTGATGACCGGGAAAAGATCCACCGGCATGCGAACCACACTGGTGATTCCGATGACGGCCAGCGAGAGGCAGACGACGATGATGAAGTACGGATTGCGAATGGAGAAGCGTGGCATCTGGAATTACTCCGCCGGAACGGACCTCCTGCGATAGACCAGAAGGTATGCGGCCGGTACGATGAACACGGTCAGCAGAACGGAAGAAGTCAGACCACCGATAATCGCTCGAGCCAGGGGTGCATACTGCTCGCTTCCGGTACCCATCTTGAGCGCCATCGGCACCATCCCGATGATGGTGGCAAGCGAGGTCATCAAAATCGGACGGAGCCGAACCCGGCACGACGCGATCACGGCGTCCTCCACGGAGCGGCCCTGTTCCTCCAGGCGATGCGCAAATTCCACGATCAAGATGCTGTTGGATGCAGCGACTCCGACGAGCATCAGAACCCCCATGAGCGACATTACATTGAGCGTCGTATGCGTTAGCGGAAGCACCACTAACACGCCGATGAATCCCATGGGGATCGCCAGCATGATGAGGAACGGATCTTTGAAGGAACGGAACTGAGCCACCAGGATCAGGAACAACAGGACCACGGAGAGCGACAGGCCGATCGCGAAACTAGTAAAGGATTGCCGCATAGCTTGCACCATGCCTCGGAGATTGATGCGAATGCCGGGGGGGAACTTCTGTGCATCCAGCAGGTTCCGTATCTGCGCCGCCACTCCACCCAGATCCTCGCCGGAGGGGGTGACATACACGTCGGCAACGCGCTGAATTTGGTAGTGATCGATCTCGGTGGGGGACTGAGTGAAATCGATGCTGGCGACATCTCCCAGGGTGGTGATGGCTCTGGTGCGTTCCGCAGCTTGGAACCCACGTCCCGGCCCGGTTGGGCGGCGATCGCTCGTCCGACCTCGCAGGGGAATCTGCGTCAAATCTACGAAATTGCGAATCGCCGCCTTTCCGGTTTCGTAGTACTGAACGGTCAAGAAATAGTCGTTACCCGTCTGATGGTCCACCCAGTAGTTGGGCGCGATCATGGCGTTCGAATTCAGCGCGGTAATGACGTTGTCGACGATTTCCTTTTGGCTCAGCCCAAGTTCGGCCGCGTGGATGCGATCGATTTTGAGGCGGACGGCAGGATAGTTCATATCCTGGGGAACGTAGACCTCGCCGACGCCGGGGAACTTGCGGATCGCCGCCGCCAGGTCCTCCGCGGCGCCGTACGTGCGATCCAGATCCCGGCTGCTGACCTGGACGTCAATGGGAGCGGGTGCGCCCATATTGAGGATGGCGTCCACCATCGATCCACTGGAAAAGAACGTTCGAACGTCCGGGTACTTCGCGGCAATGGCGCGGCGCACGCGGTTCATGTATTCGAAGCTCCCGGTCTTGTGCGAGTCCTTCAGTTCGACCTGAATCGTGGCGGTGTAAGGCCCGGCGTTGGTGGTGTACAAGGCCGAAAAGTCCGGCACGATTCCGATGTTGGAAACGATCATCTTGAAGTCGGCTGGATCCACCACACCCCGAATCAGATCCTCAACCCGGCCCACATAGTCCTCGCTATTTTCAATGCGCGCGCCGGTCGGCACTTTCAGATTGATGGTGAATTGGCCGGCGTCCGTCTGCGGAAAGAACGCAACACCCAGTAGAGGATAGATCGCCAGGCTGGCCAGAAAGAAGCCGGACAACCCCAGGATTGTGAGCACGGGAAACCGCAGAGCTCCCCGCACGGCGCTCTCGTAACCATTGAGCAATTTTTGGAAGCCGCGGTTGAACCAAGCATTAAATCCGCCACTTTTGTGCACGTTTTCCTGCTCGTCATGAACACGCTTCAGGAAGCGCGCACAGAACAATGGGATGACAGTCATAGCCACGAAGTAGGATCCAAACAGAGAAATGGCCACGGCCAGAGCCAGCGCGGAGAACAGGAACTTGCTGACGCCGTAAAGGAACGTGACGGGGAAGAAGACCACGATGGTTGTGAGGGTCGCCGCGAGCACCGCCAGGCTCACTTCCGAGCCGCCTTGTTCCGCCGCCGCCTCGGGTGATGCACCCATTTCCAGGTGCCGGTAGATATTCTCGAGCGAGATCACGGAATTGTCGATCACCCGCGAAAACGCCAGCGCCAAGCCACCCAGGATCATCGTATTGACGGTGCTGCCCATCAAGTAGAGGATCACGAAGGTAGCCACTGCGGACAGCGGAATCGAGAGAAAGACGGCCAGGGTGGCGCGCAGGCTTCCTAAGAAGATCAGGATCATCAGGCTGGTGAGCGCGAGGCCGATCAGGCCTTCGTCCAAAAGGGTCCGAATGGCTTCCTTGACGAATTCCGATTGATCGAATACGACGTTGGCTTCGAGTTGCTTGGGAACGTCCAACAGCTTGGGGATCATGTCCCGGATGCCGTTCACGACCTGGATGGTGTTGGTATCGCCGCCCTGTTTCATGATCGGCAGGTAGACGGAACGTTGGCCATCCACGCGCACGATGTTGTACTGAATCTGGTGAGCGTCCTTGGCCTCGCCGATGTCGCCGATGGTGACCGAGCGTGCGCCGACGGTCTTGATCGGGACCTGGTTGAGTTCCTCGACTTTCTTCACCAGGCTGTTCGAATAGACATAGTAATCGTAGGGGCCCATCTTGACGTCGCCGGCGGGCAGAATCAAATTGCTGCTGTTCAGGGCGCTCACCACGTCCATCGGACTCAACTGCCGTGAGAGCAACTTGATGGGGTCTACGTACACCATCGCCTGACGGTACTCCCCTCCGAAGGGCGGCGGGATGGTGGCGCCGGGTACCACCACGATCTGGTTGCGAATCGTGAACTGTCCAATATCGTGAAGCTGCGTCTGCGTAAGGCCCTCGCCCTTGAGCGTCACCAGGCAAACGGGTAAGCTGGACGCGTCAAACTTCAGGACCACCGGCGGCAACGTACCGGGTGGGAGGCGTTTCAAATCCGCCAAAGCCAGGTTGGAAAGCTCGGTGACGTCGGCGTCCGCATTGGTACCGGGCTGGAAGTACACTTTGATCATGCTCACGCCGAGCATGGACCGGGATTCGGTGTGATCGACGCCAGATGCCAGAGTGAAAAACCGCTCCAGGGGATTGGTAATATCAGTTTCGATATCTTCCGGCGGCATGCCGGAGTAAAACGTCGCTACCACGACTTCCGGCAGATTGATGGTGGGGAATAGATCCACCGGCATCCGCGAGAGGCTGGTCACTCCGATGACCATCAGCGCCAAACAGATCACCACGATGAAGTACGGGTTGCGGATGGAGAAGCGGGACACGGCTCTACTTTCTTAATTCGCGACCTTGAACTGCGCTATTTCGTTTCTCCCTGGCCCTGGTACTGCACCAATTCGATCACTTTAGGCTGCACATCCTGGCCGGCCTTCAGGCCGCTGCGGTCGCTGACCACAATCGACTCCCCTTCTTTCACTCCGGAAAGAACTTCCGCATCGGTGGCCGTCTGAATGCCGAGCGTTACGGGACGAACTTCTATCTTGTTTGAAGAAGAAACGACGTACACCGTGTTCTGCTCGCCCTGATTCACTGCCTGGATCGGAACGGCGAGGGTGTTGCCTTTCCTTTCCAGCGTGATGGTGGCTTCCGCGTAGAGCCCGGGAAGCAGGATGCGGTCGGGATTGAGCACATTGACTTCCGTGTGCATGGTGCGCGTGTCGGCCTGGACGTCGACGGAAAAGCGAGCCACTTTCCCTGGAAACGTCCGGTTCAGCGAGGGGACCAAAACGCTAACGGGATTGCCCACTTGGATGTAATGGACGTAGGATTCCGGCACCGGGATCACTAAGCGGAAAAGATCGTCCTGCGACAGGCGCACCAGCGGCATCGCTTGGGTGCTGGAGTTGGTACCGGCTTGCATCAGCGTGCCCTGGTTGGCGTAACGCTGGGTGATCACGCCCGCAAAGGGCGCGGTAATCTTTGTATAGTCGAAGAGCACCTGATCGTGCTCCTTTTTGGCCCGCGCCGATTCGAGCTGACTTTGCGTCACCTCCAGGTTCGATTTGGAAGCGTCTACCTGCGCTTCTGCGGCTAGATCCTTGCCTTGCGCATCGTCCACTTCCTGCTGGGCCACCAATCCGGGCTTGCTTTTCGAAACCCCGTCCAGGCGGTTGTACTGCAAATGCAGAGCTTTGTACTGAGCTTCCGCACGGGTCAACTCATTGCGCGCGTGGGTTATTTGATTTTCCGCGGTCTTGATCGCCGCGTCATCCTGCTGCAATTGTGACTGCAGCTCCGGGATGTCCAGAGTTGCCATCACCTGGCCGGCCTGTACGCGTGAACCGTAGTCGACATTGAGGTCCTTGACATAGCCCGCCTCCTTCGCGTACACGTCGATCACCTGGTAGGGAACGAGTTCGGAAGACAGGGTCAAAGTGCGCTCCAACGTCTTTCTTCCGACCTTCGTAACGCCCACGGAAACCTCGGCCGAAGCCTTCGCGTCACCCGGATTGTTGGCTTGGACCTGTCCAGAACCGCCGCAGGAAGCTAGAACGCCTGCCGCCGCCGCGATTCCACCGGCGAGGAGAAGAGTACGCGTCTTTGAACTCATAACGAACTCATAGCGGCGGCCCTCACCGCGACCGCCACGGTAGATCGCAGTTGGCACTTACGCTCCTTATCCGCTCGGACAATTCTTCCAACGAGAAGTTTGGTGAACGGCAGAACTGAATCAGCTCCCGCTCTTCCTCCAGGATCTTGCACGCCTCCTCCGGGACTTGTGCCGCCACGGACAACGGGATCGTTAAGACACCGTGGCGGTCGCCGTGGATCAGATCGCCCGCCGAAATCTTCAAGCCGCCGATCTCCACGGGTTCGCCAAACTCGATGATGTGCGCGTAGGAGTGCGATACGGAGACTTTTCCGGAGAACAGATGGAAACCTATCGCCTCGACAGCGGTGAGATCGCGCACGGCGCCGTTGGTAACGCAACCCACGCATTTTAACGCCATTCCGATGGTCGCATGGATTTCGCCCACAAACGCTCCCGAGCCGGGCTTAGGGTCGGTGTCTTGCAGCACCATCACCCGTGGCGCCGGCAGTGAAGCCACATAATTCCACCAATCCATGCGGTCATAATAACAGCGCTGATTCATGGGTGGTGACGCCGTCCGAATCCGTCCGGTGACAGCGTAGCCGGTCATCGGGCCGAGATTGGGAAATCGGCAGTGCACCACACCGGAAACAAAACCCTCGTTGCGCAACCGCGCGTCCAGCCGTTCGATGGCATTCGAGACGGTACACGTGTCCAGCGCCCTTAATTTCGCAAGATCCATAACCGAAGCGCCTTTCGTTTTAATCACTTGTCTATGGTCCCACAAGGGCGGCCCATCAGCCATGGAACACGTAAGCGCATCGGAAGATGGTTCGGATTCAATCATATACAACCTAAGCCCCCACACCCATACCCGGCGGCTGGTATTTTCGCACAAAAACCCCGGTAGGCCAGCTCCAGGCAGCGAAGGCTCGGTTAGCATGGGAGTAAGTGGCGTCAAGCAAGATCAGTCCGCTGGATTCCGGTCAAACCGCTGTGGGCCGGACGTTCTTCAGTTCACGCGTGGCTTTGCTGAGCGGGTTTGGCGGTCTACTGTTGATCATGGCCTTGGCAGGCATCGACGCCCAACGCGTGCTCCAGGAGTTCCGGCATAGCGACGAACAGATCCGACGCCGTTATCTCTCCCAAAATCAGGTTCTAAACGACATCCGGTCGGATGTGTACATTTCGGGCACTTACGTCCGGGACTACCTTCTGGAGCCAGACCCGGAGAGGGCGGAGGTGTACCGGACCAGCCTGGGGGACGTCCGCAAGCACATGGAGTCCGCGCTCGAGCTCTACGGTCGCCAAGCGACTCTGGCGGAGGGCCAGCACTACTCGGCGCTGCGGGCCGAGTTGATGAACTACTGGGGCATCCTGGCACCGATCTTTCAATGGGATCCCGCAGAAAGGCGCCGTTCGGGATACGCCTTCTTGCGGGATGAAGTGTTCCCGCGCCGCCAGAACATGCTTGCGATCGCCGACCGGATTGCCGCGATCAACGATCAGCAATTGACCGCCGGTAACGATCAAGTGGTTTCCCTGCTGCTCCGCTTCCAGACGCGCTTGCTGGTGACGTTGGTGGCAGGACTGGTGCTGGGCCTCGGAATGGCTGCGTTCAGCACGCGCAAGATACTGAGGTTAGAGGATCAGGCCCGCTTGCGATACAAAGAGGTGGCCGATGCTCGCGGCCAGCTCAAGGACCTCTCTGCGCGTTTGGTACAGGCGCAGGAAACCGAGCGGCGTGCTCTCTCGCGCGAATTGCACGACGAGGTGGGCCAATCTCTTTCGGCGGTTTTAGTGGAGCTGCGCAATCTTTCAGTCGGGCTGAAAATCCGGTCTGAAGAACAGTCGCTCCGCCACGTGGAAACCGTCAAAGGCCTGGTGGAGAACACCGTTCGTGTAGTGCGCAACATGGCTCTTCTGCTGCGTCCCTCGATGCTGGACGATCTGGGTCTCATTCCAGCTTTGAAATGGCAAGCCCGGGAGACCTCCAAGCTGACCTCGATGGATGTGAGCATCGCCACCGAAATCGATTCCGACGACCTTCCGGATGAGTACAAAACCTGCATCTATCGAGTGGTTCAAGAAGCCTTGCACAACTGCGCACGGCATTCCCACGCGACCACCGTCCGCATCCGCGTGGAACAGCACCCCGATCGCCTGACGTTGATCGTTCAGGATGACGGGCGGGGGTTCGACGTCCGCCAGATGAAGGGGCTGGGCCTGCTCGGCATTCAGGAGCGGGTGGCCCAACTCGGAGGCACGTGCAGCGTTCACTCAAAGCCGGGAAGCGGAACCATTCTCTCCGCGGAATTACCCTTCGCGGATCAACACCGGAGCCTGGTCATTCGTGAAACCGATTCGCATCCTGTTAGCTGACGATCACACCGTGATGCGCCGGGGCCTGCGGCTGCTGCTGGAGAGTCAGCCCGAATTCAGCGTGGTCGCCGAGGCGTCGGATGGCCGCCAAGCGGTGCAGCAGGCCGAAGCGACGCAGCCGGATGTCGCGGTAATGGATATCGCCATGCCCAATTTGAGCGGGATCGAGGCGGCCCAGCGCATCGCGACGGCGCTTCCCAACACGGCCATCGTGATTCTCAGCATGCACTCCGACGAAGGCTACGTATTACGAGCCTTGAAGGTTGGCGCCAAAGGTTACTTGCTGAAGGACTCCGCCGAGGGAGATTTGATTGAGGCGATCAAGGCCGTGCATCAAGGTAAGACCTTCTTCAGCCCGGAAATCAGCAAGATGCTGGTAGAAGACTACGTTCGCGAGATCCGGACCCGGGGAGCGGAGGACAGCTACGATCTGCTGACCTCGCGCGAACGGGAGATTCTGCAGCTCCTGGCAGAGCGCAAATCCAACAAGGAAATCGCGGCGGCTCTGAATCTTAGTCCTTACACGATTGAGACGCATCGCAGAAACCTGCACGAGAAACTAAACCTGCACAGCCTCGCCGAATTGATCTTGTACGCGGTGCGAAAGGGAGTTATCTCTTAATAAAGGCGCGCGCCTACCGTCGGCGTCCGCCTCCGCCGCCACTAGCATGCCCACCGCCGGAGGAGCCCGCGTGTCCGCCGGAGAAACCCGAACCCCCGCCGGAGGAGCGTGGTGCCGAGAAGGAGCGCGGAGCGGAATAGCTCCGGCTAGGCGCTGAGTACGATCGCGGAGCGGAGAAACTCCGGCTGGGCGCGGAGTATGATCGCTGGCCTGAGAAGTTGCCGCTGGGAGCAGTGTACGATCGCGGCGCGGGAAAGCCGCGGTTGGACGCCGAGTACGAAGACCCACCGCGGTAACCCGGTGTCGAGTTGGATCCGCGATAATTCTGCGCCGGCGCACGGAACCCCTGCGAGGAGCCCTCACGCGAGAGGCCACCGCCAATATTCGGGGACGCTTGCCGGGAGAAACCGGCGCTGCCGTTGGTTGCCGCGCGATTCTGCCCAGAGAATCTCTGCCATCCGTTCGACTGCGCCGAACCACCCTGGCCACCCGTAAAGCGGTTTGCATTTACTGGGCTTGCGCTCGTCCGGCCGGCGCCACGGAATTGGCCGCCATTGGCGGCGCTTCCATTAAACCGTGTGGAATTGAACCGGCCGGCGACCGTACGGTTGGGGTAGGGAACGCCCATTCTATGGCCCGGGTCGTGGGCCCACGCACCGCGTCCCGCAAAGCCGGGGCGTCCGAAACCACCGCCGAAACCACCCCGAAACCCATAATGATTGAAGAATCCGGCGTTAACAAACAGGCCGCCGCCGAACCATCCGCAGCCCCAACCCCAGCCGCCCCAACCGCCCCAGCCGGGGAAAAATCCGCCGATGAAAATGCCGGGGCCAAAACCGAATCCAAACCCAAACCCGGGGGGGTACCACAGGTCCGGGTAAGCGCCCCACACCGGCGGACCCCAGACGTACGCCGGATTGTAAACCGGGACGTAGATCACCTGCGGATCGGCCGGCTGTATTTCGATCGCGCTTTGGTCGCCTTGGTTGCTGGTCGTCACCACCTGCTGAGGCGTGGTTGTGAGTCTGCCGTTAGCCCTGGCCTGGGCTCGCATTCTCTGTACGGCGCTCATCACGTCCGCCTGCTGGGCCAGAAATGCATTCCCCAGCGCGGTGGTCCAGCGGATATCGTTGCTCAGCAGTCTCAGCGCATCAGGAAGAGCCACCAGCGCTTGAACGCTGGGGTCCCAATTCTGCTGCCGGGCGGCGTCCATCAATTGGGCGCCTTGAAGACGGTTGTTCTGTTGCAGCCATTGCCCCGCTTCGGCGATCTCCAGCGGATACGTGCTGGCTGCCAGCACTTGGCCGAGGAGAGGATCGGGATACAGCGCGATGGGCGCGACAAGGTTGCTTAACTCATCCGGGGACAACAGCGGCGCAGCCTGTTGTGCGCCTGGGGGTGCCGCAGGAAGATCCCCGGCCGGGGCTTGGGCAAAACCCACGGAGAGAGGAAGCAGTACAGCGGAGAAAATCGCCACGGCCCGTTGAATTGGCGATCCGGCAAGATGTTTCATATCCGCCTCCACTATATTCGACGCGCCGGGTTGCGCCCCGGACTCCGATTTCCCTCGAGGCTAAGGAGGTTTAATGATCAAGACCTACGGAAATATAGCTCCCCGGAGAAGCAAAGCGCATCGCGGACTGAACCGCGTGCAGAGCGCCTTCTTCGCTCAGGGGTCGCATCAAGACGTCATAACCGCCCTGCTGCAGCACCTCCCGCCAAAGGTGGTCGTCGCTCACGGGGGTGACTAAAAGGATGCAACTCCGCGGCGAACTTGAGGCGACACGATCCATCACTTCACGCCAGGGATACCCAGGCTGATGGCGATCGCAGAGAATCAGGTCGAAATGGCTTTGCGACGCCAGGCTGAATCCGTCTCGCGGCGAAATGGCGAAACGCAGCTCCCAGTTGTAGCGTTTCCCCAGCCGCTCCAGTAAGAAGCGGTCTTCGAGAAACAGCGAGAGAGCCAGAATCCGTACGCGTTCCTCGGGGATGGGTCGCCGCAGGCCCCGTTTCTTGAGCCAATCCGGTAGCCACACAGGCAACTCCCTATGACCTCGGCGTCAGCACGGCTGACCTGGGCGCACTGTTCCAATAGGACAACGCCAGTTTGACCAGGCGCGTGACACTGTCCGTACGCAGCGGCTTGGGAAGCACATCGTACCCGCCCCGCCGGATGAGTTCCTGCAGCAGGTAGTCGTCGGACACGCCCGACATCAACACTATACACGCCCGGTGCGGCAGGGCTGCGAGGCTCTGGATATTGGTCCTCCACTGGGTTCCCGGCCAATCGCGATCGAATAGGATCACGGGCGCGGTCAATTGGTTCGCCACGGCACCAGCTTCTTCAGAGGATTCAACGAAGTGGACTTCAAATTTCTCCTGGCCAGCGACGTTCGTAAGGACCCGCCGATCCTGCTCGTCGGCCACCAGGGCCACGATGGGAATTCGCGGCGGAAGCGCCCTTCGAAAGGAAGTAGCATCGCTGAAGAAGGACTGTATAACGTGCCATACGCCCGGCATGCGGCGACCCTCACTGCTAACACAGGATTTTGACCCGGAATCCATGTATCCTTAGACTCCGAGCTTACGGTTGATGCGGATTTCCCGAAATACCGTAGCGCCGGTATTCGCGGCCCCCAACTTCAGGTAAGGCGGCACCGGCTATGGGCCGGCGCGACCACGCCTACCGGCCCATGCGGTGCATCCAGCCAAGTCGCGTCTCCGGGAACGCAACCCACGTCTCAGAAGCTGAAGCCGAACTCGAATAAGAGGTTCATCCAGTGGTCGGTGGTCTTCAGAGCCGGCACATTACCGACGGCCTGCCCATCGGTTGAAGCAGCGATGAACTGCAGCGTAGTGCCGACCCGAAAGTTGCGATTGCTATCGAGGTAGTAGCTGACGTTGGCTAGGCCATACCCGCCCCACCCGCCACGTGACGTGCAGGAATAGCAACCGATGGAATAGCCGGAGTTGCCGGAAGAAACCGTCTCCGAGTAATGCAGATAAGCGGTTCCGCCCCCGGCAGACAACTCGAAACGGTTGAACGGCTGAGGTATGTAAATCCGTCCGCCGAGCGGAATCATGAACTCGTGGTCCCCGCCTTGTACAGGACCGAACTGCGTGAGCTCCGCATTTTGATTGTTGGCCGCACCGAACGCCATGTCCAATCCCGCATCCGCCTGGAAAAATCGCTTGAATCGATAGCCGTAGCCAAAGTTGATGAGGGGCGCCGTAGTGAGATAGTTTGTAGAGTTGCCCATAGGGATGGCTGGTCCCACGCCGAAGACGAAGTTGTTGTGGTGGTAATCGGTGTCCTGGGCAAGCCCAAGAACTGACATCAGCAGGCAGCTGAATACGATTGACGGTATTCGTCCCATGCGGCTAGTGTATGGCGCTCGACAGTTCGAAAAAATACCGGCGAATTGCTATTTCCGGCCATTCTCCGCCAGTAGTTGCTCGGGAACAGCGTTAACGCTTCGAACAGGAGGAACCAAGTCAAGAGTGTTCGTGCCTCTCGGAGTGGAGACGTAATCGCTGGCGGTATCCGCCGATCCAGGCTTCGAAGGTCGTTGGCCGCTGCTCGTTTTCCTGCGCTAGAGGAGGAGCAGGACGCCCGCGATTTCTCCGGAACAAACGTTTTAACCACACGCGCAACCTTCGCATTTTAAGCCGACCCCTGCCATGCCGCCCTGAGGCCGGATCGCATCATAGCGAAGAGGACGCGCTCCGGTGTCCCCAGATCGCTCCAGCCAACGTCACCCAGGCGGAGTACTGCCAGTTGCCCGGTCGAGACCGACAGCACCTGTTGTGAAAAATCTCCGGGCGTGAGTGTGGCATACGGGTGATCTCCGTCGACTAGGCTCGACTCTTCGCCGGAGGCGCAGCCGTCGGCTTCCAGGACCCGCACCACCCGCGGTACCGCGGCCTTGAGCATGTTCAGAAAGGTCGATGCCCGCCCGATCATCACGAACGTGTTCCACAAACATCCACGCGCGAAGAGGGTTTGAGCCACATGTGTCGACGGCTTTTCCCAGAATCGACTTACCCGCAGGAGCGAGTTGGTAAAACGGGATCCCACACTTGTGCCAGGCTCGATCCATCCGTACTCGACCTCAGGATGCGAGGCCTTCGCCCCCAGAAGAATTATGGTGTCTGGGCGGCCCGTCACTACCTTGAGAGCCAAGCGAACCGAAGCGGCGAAACGCCACTCTCTGGAGTAGTGGTGGTCGGTCGGAAAGAAGCCAACGATCGGATCGCCGGCCAGGCTGGTGATCCGCAGAAGACTATAAACGATCGCCGCCGTCGTGCCCTTATTGGAAGGCTGGACCACCAGGCGCGACGGTGTGACGTCGCCCAGTTCATGGGTGTAAAACCTCTCGTGAGCCTTGACGACCACAAACACAGTTCGTTCCGAGGAAATCGCGCGAGCCAGTCTGGATCGGGTTTGAGCCAGGAGCGTCTTCCCTCCCCACAACCCGCAAAACTGCTTGGGCCGATCTTCGCCGGTGATTCGCCGGGTCAGGGGCTGCAACCTGGTCCCTTCGCCGCCGGCGAGAACAACGGCCCATGCTTGTTGATGATGCACCACTTTGTCTTTCGCCGAGGTTTAAGGGATCAGCAATTCCACCTTATTCCTCTTTCGGGGAGCCTTCCATACCGGGGATCGGGTAATTCCAGGCGAAGCATTCTGGTACAGTTCGATGGCGATCACTACTATTGCTGCGGCGTCTAAATTAGCGTGGGGCCGGTATGTTCTGTTCCGCCGTTATGAGCTAGACTGAAGCCAACCTGACCGGCGGGTGAAACTTTCCACTCAACCATCCCCCTAGCATGGCATCCGCCGGCCTACTAAACACGACGACAGAATTACATGCGTATGGCGGCGGGCGGCGGCCAACGTGGAGCGGGCTTCAGCCCGCAACGGAGGCTTTAGCCTCCGCCTCTACACGGGTGCTGAAGCACCCGTCGCAGGCTAAAGTCCGCTCTACCGATGCGCAATAACTCATGTCGCCGTGTTTAGCTTGGCGTCCCGGCAAATACCAGCGTGGCGCGATTCCATGCCAGCTGAAATGGTCACGAACCTGACCGCGGACCTTGTCGAGGAGGTGTTAGCAGGCATGCTGACAGTTCCATGCATCCGTATTTACACAGCGTCGAGATCCTTCGCGGCCAAACTTTCGCGTCTGTCGCGGGACGACTTGCCGGTGGCGGGACGACTTGTAAGACGAGTGCGGCCCCGACGCAGCGCCAGGATCACGATGCCACGGTTTTCAGCCGTCCGTGCGAGCCACCAGGACCACCCAACATGTACCGGCTATAGGCGAAGAATAACGCCTGAAATACCTGCTCTCGCTCCAACGGGCGAGCCAGCAGGTCGCTCCCACCTTGCCCGGCGATCGCCTTGGAGAGCGGCCAGTCAGGCCGGTTTGACAAGAGAATGACACGGGCGCCTTTCCGGGCAACAAGAAGCTGGTGCAACGTGTCTTGCCAAGGCTTATCTTCCACCTTGAGGTCGCAAAGAATGATCGGTACCGGCAAGTGACGGATCGTCCATACGGCTTCCCGGCAGGTCGATACTTGGATCAGCTTCCACGCGCTGCCTGTCAGGATGGCATCCAGCGCGGTGAGATCATCCTCCTGCGCGCTGGCCAAAGCGACTCCAATCATGAACTGGCTGGGTCGTGCTCCTGGCATTCTCCATCCTTCTCTGAGAGTCGGCGCCGATGGGCGAATCTTCGCCCAAATTAAAATCGTCGGGCGCTACGACGACCCAGGCGCTGGTTGCGCCCCACCATAGTCATCTGAATATGTCTTTCTCAGCACTACTAGACCATTTTCTGAGTATTTATAGACCATAGCCGCAGTGGCGAAAATGGGCTGTTGCGTGTTCTGAATTCACCGCAGTAAGGGCCGCGGCCACGGCATGCTCCAGCAATTCCAGTTGGCGGATCTTCCAAGCTCGCAACCTTTGCTTGACCTGGAACCAACACTTTTCGATGGGGTTGAAGTCCGGGGAATACGGCGGC
>Ga0209517_10004507_pt1 | contig 18259 bp, 13 predicted proteins | sample PeaSoiMetSII2010_FD_187695 | JGI IMG/M metagenome (GOLD analysis project Ga0209517, IMG submission 187695) | Peat soil microbial communities from Weissenstadt, Germany - SII-2010 (SPAdes) (version 2) | ecosystem: Environmental > Terrestrial > Soil > Wetlands > Peat | place: Germany...
GTACTTGCGAATCTCCTCCAGCGTGCCGTCGGTCGAGGCGTTGTCGAAGGCCACCAGCGTAAACGGCCGGCTCTGCGTGGAGAGTCTTCGCAGCGTCTCGGCCACCAGCGGCATGTCGTTGTGCGCGCGCATGACCACGCACACCGGGTTCATGCGTGGGCTCCCGATTGGGCCTCGACCTCGCGCAGCATCAACCCGTACAGATCGTCCAGCGCGTGCGGCATGGGCTCCGGCGTCACGTTGCTGGCGAACAGCGCCACCGAGTCCTTGTGGTCGGGCGCGAAGCCGTGCATGCCTGCTAGGGGCGTTTCCCCCATGAAGCTGGGACACAGCAGGTAGCCGGGGTCGAGCAGGAAGAACAGCTCGCCGTACTTCGAGTCGGGGAAATCGCAGCCGTACCCGGCCAGATCCTGGCGCGTGAGAATGCGCCCGTGGGGCTCGCCGCCCAGCGCCTCGACGATGCGCTTGCGCGCCTGCTCGTTGAAGAACCAGAACCGCGCCATGGTGGAGTCGTAAACCGCGTTGAAGTCAACCCCGAACTTGAATCCCAGCGCGTTGATGCGCGGCATCAGGTCCACCAGCCCCACCGTGTCGGTCATGCCGTGGTCCGAAAACAGGAACATGCGGACGTTGGAATACTTCTTCCGCGCGGTTTCGAGCACGCTGCGGAGCTGTTGCTCGTACCATCGCAGCTTGGCGGCCACGTGCTCGGAATCGGTGCCGTACGCATGCAGGGTGGCGTCCATCGCGGCCATGTAGAGGTATCCGAAACGGATCTTGCCCTCTTCGAGCGCGGTATGCAGGGACTTGAGATTTCGCTCCTCGCTATCCCGCCAGTCCGACAGGTAGAAGGGAATTTGGTTGTCCCGCAGATGATCGAAGATCGTCGGGCAGCCGCCGTTGATGCCTCCCTTTTGGTAGATGTCGCGCTTCTCGGAGTAGTCGAACAGCGACAAGTAGCGAAACGGCATGTTGTAGATCTGAAAGTATCCCGTGTATCCGTAGTAGCGCCGGATCACCCGGCTCAGCACTCGCCGCACACGCCCCCGCCGCGTCACCGGCCGCGGCAGAAACCGCAGCAGGCGGCAGATGCCGAACGGCGAGTCGGCGGGGTTGTGGTAGAAGAACGAGAAGTGGCCGTGCTCCCGCGGAAGCTTGCCGGTCAGGATCGTGGGATCGCACGTGGAACTGTACCCGAAGATCGTTCCCAGCGGCCTTTTCGTCACCAGAATGTCGTCGAGGAAGGGATATTTCCGCGCCAGTTCCCACCCGAAGGCATCGATAAATACGAACAGGCTCAGCTCGCCGCTCGGCGCCATAACGACTCCCGCCCTCCGCTCTCCTACTTTCTATACGAATCGAGAGCTTCTTGCCGCGTATTGTAGATATCGAAGACGTGGTGCATCCGCACTAACTCGAACAACGTGCGGATCTGCCGGGTCATTCCGCAGAGCTTCACGTCGCCGCCGGCGGCCCGCGCGTGCTTCAGGCAGGCGACCAACGACCCCAGACCGGAGCTGTCCAACTGCATCACCTGGGTCAGATCGAAAATCAAGCGGGGATTCTCGTCCATCATCGGCGTAACGTCTTTTTCAAACGCCCGGTTGTTCGAGGAATTGATTCTCTCGGGCAACTGCACGATGGTGATCCCCTCAACTTTTTCCGCATTCAGCAACATTCGGCCATCTCCATTGTCGGCGATATACTTTACCACACAGCCAGGCTCGTGGAACCCCACCCGAGCTCAACGATGCTCAACGATTCCTTCCTTTGACCAGGTCGCGCGCGTTCACGCTCATGCGCATCCATCTATACTTGCACCCGGCCAGCGAGCACATTTCCAGTTGCCCACTCTGGAAAAGCTGCCGTGCTGCATCTTGACTGAAGTTCGCTTCCTGCGGCCAGAACTGGCCCCGGTTCCTGGAACTGCAAACCGGCTTCCGCGCTTCCCCCGCAAAGCACATTGCCCCGAAGAGAGCCCCGAGTAGAGCCCCGAATAGAACAATGAAGGCCACATATTTCATGACCGTATTGTCACCTATTCTCGTCGCACAAACACCCTTGGATTGTACCGGTACTTCCGGACGGCCCCAGGGAAGACTGCACGCCCAGCACATCGCATAGTGAGCGGGATAGCCGGTCACGCTTCCACACCACAAGAACGCCACCTTTGCGGAGTCGATCGAGTAGCCGTTGGAGTTCGGGTCGATCTCCACGCCCGCCGGAGGCGTCTTTTCAGATAGATGCGTTCGCAGCCAGCCGCTTTGAGCGCTGCGGCCTGCGCGGCGGTTTCCTGACCGTCTGGCATTTGACCAGGCGCCAGCGACACAGTCTGGCCCCCAGAGAGGTCTCGTAACCAGAAGAAAAAGCTGAGAATCCCGCGTTGCGAGGCACACTATTAGTGCTTGGAACTCGCAGAAATTGACGAGCACTGGAACGGTCGTCCCTCGGGGTGCAAACATGCCGCTGGCTGAACAAACGAAGAAGCAAATCCTCGTCGTGGAAGATGAAGGACTGATCGCCGCCGACGTCCAGAGGCGGCTCGAACGCTTGGGCTACTCCGTGCCGGCCATCGCTCAGTCCGGAGAAGAAGCCCTCCGCTGTGCGCGATCCACGCCCTTCGACCTGGTGCTGATGGACATCCGCATCATGGGCGAAATGGACGGCATTGCCACGGCCGCGGCGTTGAAGGCCGAATGCGGGACGCCCGTCGTCTACATGACCGCCCATTCCGATCAGACAACCGTGAACCGGGCCAAGCTGACCGAGCCTTTCGGCTACGTTTTGAAGCCGTTCGGCGATGCCAACCTCCGAAGCGCTGTGCAGATCGCCCTCTACAAGAGCGAGATGGAGCGCCGCCTGCGTGCCAGCGAGGCGTGGCTTTCGGCCACCCTTAGCAGCGTGGGGGAAGGCATCGTCGCTACCGACACCCACGGCGAAGTCGTCTTTATGAACCCCGTGGCCCAGCAACTGACAGGCTGGTCGAGCGACGACGCTCAAGGGCGCCAGTTGATGGACGTGCTCGGACTCTTCGAGGAATCGGAAACGCGGCCGGTAAAGAATCCGGTTTTGGATCTTTTCCCGGGAGAGAGCCGAAGCTGCACCCTCATCTCCAGGACGGGAACGCGCCTCGCGGTCGAGATCGAGTGGTTTGAGAACCACGCCGGCGATCAGGTGCTGGGCGCCATCGTGGTGGTGCGGGACATCCGGGCCCGCCAAGAGCTGGAAGGCCGCCTGGTGCAGTCTCAACGCATGGAAGCTATCGCCAGTATGGCGGGGGGCCTGGCGCATGAGTTCAACAACCAGCTCATGGTCATTCTCGGATACGCCGAGGGATTTGCCACCCGGCTCTCTGGCGAGGATCGGCAAGAGGCGCTCGAAATCAAGCAGGCCGCCTCCATTGCCACTTCCATCAGCAGCCAGTTGTTGACCCTGAGCTGCCGCGATGCCGTGCCGGCGGAGGTTCTCAACATCCACGAAGTGATCTTCGAGATCCAACCGGTGCTCTCCCACACCCTCGGGAAGACGCGCTGCCTGACCACCGACCTCGGCTCGCCCGTGGGGTTCGTCCGCGGCAATTGCAATCAGCTCAAGCAAGTCCTCTTGAACCTCACCCTCAACGCTCGGGACGCCATGGACGGTGGCGGTGAGCTGCGGATTGAGAGCCGCGCCGTGGAGATTGCCGCCGATAGCCCCGAGGGGCGTCTCTATCGTCCCGGACCGTACGTGCGCCTCAGGTTCATGGATTCAGGCAAGGGCATGGACAAAGCCACTCTCGCCCGGATCTTCGAACCCTTCTTTACCACCAAGAAGGGTGGACACGGGTCCGGACTGGGACTGTCCATCGTGCACAGTATCATTGCTCAGGGTGGGGGCTACATAACCGCCACGAGCGAGCCGGGAAAGGGCGCGACTTTTGAGATTTTGCTGCCGTGCATCGGCACTTTCAAGAGGATGAGCGACGTTACCCGTTCGCTCGATGCCGGCGGAGACGCCACTCCCACAGTCCTCCTGGTGGATGACGAAGACAGCGTGCGCAAGCTGGTGCACGGCTACCTGGCGCGCGAAGGTTTTCAACTCCTGGAAGCCAGAAACCCCGAAGAAGCCGAGCTCATCGCGGAAGTTTACCGGGAGCCCATTCACGTTCTGGTCACCGATGTAGTGATGCCGGCGATGACGGGACCTCAGTTGGCCGAGCGGTTGGCCCCCGTTCGGCCCGGTATGAAGGTTCTTTTCGTCTCGGGATACCCGCACGACACCCTGGCACAGCACGGCCTGGATCGGTCGGCGAACATTCTGTCCAAGCCGTTTCCGGCCTCTGAGCTTCTCCGGCGAGTGCGCCTTTTGTTGAGCCAGGCAACGCCCCTGACGCGGCCGCTCGGGGGAAATACGTGCCATTCCTAATTCCAATAGCACGGTTTTGGACACGTTGGGGCCGTCGTCCGTCGTCCGCTCTGTCCTACACAGCCGCGGCCTTCCTGGCTGCGGCCGCACAGAACGGCTGGCCGGACACTTTCGCGACAATCAGCCCCAGTACTACGTAGGCGGAATTACTGTACGCCCAGCTTGTTCCCGGCGCAAACTTGCCGGCGGTCTGTCGCTCGATCAGGTCCAATACGTCCCCGTCCTGAATCTGATGGCTCGCGCTCCAGGTTGGCCCCTTGGCTTTCCCGGCCGCTTCCATCAGGTCTTCGTAGTCCGGCAATCCCGAGGTGTGGGTCAGCAAATGACGAAGCGTGATGGCCCGCCCGTAAGCGGGAAACTCCGGGAAGATGTCGGTGAGGCTCTGGTCGTATCGCAGCTTTCCGTCATGGATCAACAACATGGTGGCCATCGCCGTGAACTGCTTGGTGAACGATGCCAGCCGGAAATCCGTTTGCGCATCGATTTTGGCGGATGTCCGAAGGTCGCGGATTCCATAGCCGCGCTCAAAGAGCGTGCGCCCATGGCTCCGGACAAGCACGGCCATTCCCGGCGATTTTTCATCGGCGAGGGATGAGAAGATCGAATCGAGTTTGGAGGCAAGCGCCTGGCCGGCAACCGCCGGCTCCACGGCCAGTTCGGAGTGTCTGCTCCAATCCTGAAACGAGCCATCGTAGAGCCGCGCATTGAGTCCCAGGTAGCGCGCCGCGAAATACAGCACGGTGGCCTGCTGGCCGATGTGGCAATAGGAAACCGTCAGGCCGGGCTCCTGGCCGCCGCTCGAGATCAGGATCGCTTGCAGGGATTGAGGCGGCTTCAGCCTGCCGTTTTCCGCGAGGACGCTAGTGAACGGCACGTTGCGGGCGCCCGGAATGTGGCCGGCCCGCGGCATGCCGCCGGCGTTCGCTCCGCTGTAGAACTCGGGCAGCCGCGCGTCCAGCAGTTGCACGTTGCGGTCGTCGAGATGCGCGCGGACCCATTCGGCACTGACGACGAGTTGCGGCGCGGGATGCGCTGTAAACCTGGCGCCCTGCACGCTCGCAGCCCCGGTGCTCAGCGGCCGGCCTTCCGCCCGCCACAACGCCAGCCCGCCATCGAGCAGCGCGGCCCGATCGCCCAACCCGAGATAATCCAGCGTGAACCAAACGCGCGTCGCCGACTGCACCGACTCCGTACCCGCATACACCACGATTCGCGCGCCGTCCGACACGCCGAGGCGTCCGAAAGCCGCTTCAAGCTCATTGACAGGCGGCAGTTCCAACCGGAGGCCGCTCTGGTCCGTGATCGAGATATCGCCGAGCGTAACCAGGTGCGCTCCGGGGATGTGGCCGGCATCGTAATCCTTCTGCGAGCCGACGTGCAGGATCACCAGCGACTCGTCTTTCAGGTGGCTGGCGAGCCCGTCGCCAGTGACCAGGATAGATGGATTGGGTGCGGCGCTCAGGACCAGCGGGGCCGCGACCGTCAACACCAGGAAGCCGTAGCGGATTGTCATGGGGGCGATATCCTCTTTCCGATTATATGAGGCCTTCCGGATCTCCGCGAGCAGGGCGACGCCGTTCTCCAGCGCCTTGTTTTGAACATCCACCGGCTAACTGAAGGGCGTGGTGCACGTTCTCAACGTGCCTGGCCCAGCGGGCACCCCCCACTCGTGGGGCGCTTGGTTCGCGGCCCCAAGACGTGTCGCACGCTAGGGCGTGTCGCACGCTAGGGCGTGTCCGCAAGAGTGCGGACGCCGAAGTTGCTATCTGCTGGAAGCTGACCGCCTGAAAGGCCGTGGGATTAGACCGCAACACGGTTCACTTATCGTAAGGGGCCGGAGATCCCGTACGTCGGATTCCTGGTCCGAGAGGGGTTTATCAACAGGAATCCTCAATACTAAACACTACTGCGTCAGAGGGAATCAATCGCCAGCAAACCAAATCTTATCGTCGCGCGCTTCCCGGCAACTTGACGCCGAAGCGCAAGTTTCCGGTTGGCTCGTGATATGGGTGCTGATCGTGCGCAGATCAGGAGAAAGCGACCGACCGTCGAGGTGGGGTCGATGATGCGGGCGGCCGCTATTCTCGCTCACCGCAGCTTGGCGTATTCCGCTTTAGCTTGCTGAAGAGTCGGGAGGTCTTGGTTGGCCTCCCTCCACAATTCGAAGAAGTCCTGGAACGCCTTCTTGGCTTTCGCCGTGTCGCCCGCGAGCGCGGAGCCGCGCGCCATCCCCAGATAGGAGAGCGAATAAAACTGTGCCCAGTAGGGATAGCGCCACGCACTGGCCCAATTGGCGCCCTTGTGATCCACGATTTTCTGGAACTCAGCCGCTGCCTCCGCCCCCTTACGCAGGCGCAGGTAAGCCAAGCCACGCAAGTAGACCGCGTCAAGATAAGCGTGCTCGTATGGCGAGGCGGACGCCAGCAGTTCCACACTCTTGGCGGGTTGGTCGCGGTTGAGCGCAATCGCAGCTCGAATCTCCGGTAGCTGCACGGCATTCCAGATGGTTCCGTTCGGAAAAAGCTTCGAAGTCTCCGCGGCGAGCCTCTCCGCCTGGACCGCATCGCCGCACAGCGCCAGCGCCAGGGCTGGACGCCCCAAGCGGCGTACGGTCTGGCAATTGCTCTCGAGCGCGTCGGCCTGCGCATCGGCTTCCTCGAATCCGGAGGCGGCGTTCCGGAGTTCCTCGCGCAGCGCTGCCTCCGCGGCTCGCTGGAACAATTTGTGCGACTCACGACGCTGGCCATGGGCATTCCGGTTGGCCGCCTGCAAGCCGAGGCTGATGTACGCCGCCGGCTTGCCTGCGAACCATTGAATCTCTCTGGCGATGGCCGCCAGATCGTCTTCAACATAAGCCATTTCGAGGAAGCGCTGATGGATCCTCGCTCCGTCGAGTCCTTGCACCCGCAGTTTCTGCGCTAATTCCTTGGCCTCGGTAAGACGATCCGTGCAGATGTAGGCGTCCAACTGACGACGATAGGGGGGTTCGACCCTGGCCTGCAACCGAGCCGCCTCCAGGCCCTCCTTCAGCCCTTCTTCGTACTGCCCTAGGTCGATGTAGAGTTCGCTCAAGTTGTTATGGAAATCCCATTCTCGAGGAAAGTTGCGGACACCCAGTTGGAAGGCGTCAATCGCTTTGTCCGTCTCACCGGCGGCTTTGTAGTACATTGTCGCGATCTCATCCCGCTCGTACTCGGAAACCCGGTCGATCAAACGGAAAGCCTGTGTGGAGTACTCCCGGCTCCGCGCCATGTCCCCGGCGTTGCCGAACGCAATGCTAAGGAAGTAGTAAGCCATCGCGAAATTCGGATCGATTGCGGTGGCGCGCTCAAACAACTGAACAGCGGGTAGAAAATGGCCCTGGTTCATCTCGGAAATACCCGCGGTGTAGTTCTGAAGAGCTTCCAGTGAAGGAGTGGTGGCCTGTTCCAGCGGACGATTTAGCTTCTGGATCGAGTTGAGCGATTCTCCCAGCTTGCCGCGCACGGCCGTCGCCGCGCTTCCCACTGCGTTCAATACGTGCTCTTTATCGACTGCCTGAATCTGCTCTCGAGCGAGCGTTGCTCCGTCCTGGCAGGCGATTGCCTGTAGCGTGATGACATAACTTTTCCCCAGGCTCGCGACCGCGCCGTCGACTGTGGCCGCAGCTCCCTGGCGGACGCAGATTTCATGAGCGATTGGATTGGTGATGCGGGCGCCTGGGGGAAGACCCATCAGGCGAAGAACGCGCCGCACCTGCTCGTCATCCATTATTTTTAGAAACGGCGACTGTTCCAGTTGGATCGCCAGGCCCTGGCGAAGCGTGCTGTCGAAGATGGGATCGCCCGTGTTGTTGACGAAATCGGCCAGGACGATCGTGTCCTTGTCGCTGAGTTTCGGAGCAGGATGGAAATAGAAATACGCCGCGGCGGTGAACAACCCCAGCATGCCCGCGGCAGCGGCAAGCATGCGCTTTCCGCTCCCTCCGGTGGCGGTGACGCCTGCCAGTTCCCGCTCCAGTTCGGCGACGGATTGCCACCGGCGCTCCGGGGCCTCTTCCAGACACCGGCCTACAATTCTCTCCAGTTGTGTCGACGGAATGCGCCTCCGCTGAGACGTGACTCGGGCGCCGGTCGACATTTCGTAAAGGACGCAGCCGAGCGAATAGATATCCGAGCGCGTATCGGCCGGTTTACCTTCCCTTTGCTCTGGCGCCATGTAGGCAGGCGTGCCGATCACCATCCGGCAGGCCGTGACCGTTTCATCCTGACCCGATTTTGCCAGTCCGAAATCCAGAACCTTAACTCCGGATTTCGCGATCATGATGTTGCCCGGCTTGAGATCGCGGTGAATGATGCCCTTGGCGTGTGCCTCAGCCAACGCGGCGCCAATCTGGAGGCCGTAATGGCATACCATTGCAACCGGCATAGGGCCCTGTTCCAGCCGCTGGGCGATGGTTTCTCCCTCCACCAGCTCCATTACCAGGTAGTTGGGGCCAACGTCGTGCAGCGTGCAGATGTTCGGGTGGTTCAGCGAGGCAATCGCGCGCGCCTCGCGCTCGAAACGGTCGCTGAACCGCTCTTGCGTAATCTTGATCGCGACGGCGCGGCCCAATCGGGTATCGACAGCCCGGAATACTTCGCCCATGCCGCCCGCGCCGAGTCTGCCTTCGATCCGATAGGGTCCCAGGCAAGCGCCCGCGTCCAACACGGTGGCGGTCGGATCCTCCAGCAGTTGCGGGGCATCCCGGAGGCTATCCCGATCCAGAAACTCGCCGCCGATTGGCTGCGCCAGAAGCAATTCTACTTCGCGGCGCAATTTGGGTTCTGCCTCCGCTAACAGCGCCTTGCGCTCGTCGGCAGTTCCCTCGCGAGCCGCATGGTATAACTCTTCGATTTGCTGGAAACGCTCCGGGGTCATGCCTGCGGTACCGATGGTCCGCCTCTGGTCGAGTTCAACTCCTGCAGTAGCCACGCCTTGGCGAGATCCCAATCGCGCCTGACTGTGCGCGCCGAGATCTTCAGCGCGGCGACGATCTCCTCCTCGGTCAATCCACCGAAATACCGTAGCTCAACCACCTTGGCCTGGCGCGGTGCGACCCGAGAGAATGCTGTCAGGGCCTCATCGAGAGCGAGGATGAATCGGTCGGGCGCGGGCGACAAGACGGCGGATTCATCCAGATTCACTTTGATCGGTATTCCGTCACGCCGGCGCGAACCGCGGGCGCGAGCGGCGTCGATGAGGATGCGCCGCATCATCTGCGCCGCGATGGCAAAGAACTGCGCACGCGCCTGCCATTCGACGTTGGTCACGTCCACCAGGCGGAGGTAGACCTCGTGGACTAACGCGGTGGCCTGGAGGGTGTTGCCCCGGGCTGCGTTTTGCATGTACCGGCGGGCCATGAGACGCAGTTCAGGATAGACCTGCTCGGTGAGCCGGACCAAGGCGGCGTCGTCACCGCTGCCCCAAGCTTTCAACAGAAGTGTGATTTCCGCAGTGCGTACGTCGATAGTCCACCCATTCTCCCCATGGTATTAAAAAATTATACCAAAACGTGGCCGCTTTTGGGCGTCCGCAGCCGACTGTACCGGCGAAGGGGAACAGAAGGTCGGAATGATCTCCTCCCCGAATGGAGGCAGTTTATGAAACGAATCGCAACTCTGAAAACAACCGTGGCACTGATGCTCAATCTCGGTGTCGCAAGCGTTTACGCGCAACAGGTGCCAGTAACGTTGTCGTTCTCGGGTACTGCTGTGCCCAGCACGATCAATATACAGCCCGGCGCAGTTACGAGCGAATATGATTTCACCGGGAACGGCACGCTGGGTCCATTCACCTTTCGTACTCTAGAAGCCAGCTCTCAGCCGCCCGGCACGTGCCCGGCCGCAAATCACCCTTATTTTGGCGCGGGTGTATTTCGCTTCCAGGACGGAAGTCTCCTGATGGTCAACCTCACGCAGGGAAGCGATTGCATAGAGTTCACGTCTACGGGTCCGGTGGCCCTCTGTACCAGGACGTTTCAAATCACTGGTGGAACCGGCCGTTTCAAGAAGGCATCCGGCGGCAAAATTGCTTTGACCGAGACGGTCCTGGCGGTGTTGTTCGACGCCGCCAGCAACCCCGTCTTCTTTGCCGTTACGGGGGAGATGACGGGAGCGGTTTCCGGAGTGGCCATGGCGGCCGAATCTCAAGACGTGCCGCAATAGGAAAATGCAAATGCGCGTGTTCCTGCTCTCTGTACGCTTAAGTGCAACGAGTCCAATCGGAGGATTAGGCTGAGAGCGTATCCGATGGTTCCTGGCGCTCGCGCGCTGAGCCGCAGTTGGATCGGGTTAACGATAAAACCTCTAATCCGCTACGGCTCAGGCGTGAGCGCCTCGCGCCCGCACGAGTTGTCGGCGATAAGACATTCTGGACCGTATACTCGCCGTATCGAACAACTGGCCTGCCGAGCCCTCTCTAGGAACATACATCCTCCCTTGTCGCCAAGGGTTTACCGATTCCGGTGGAGAACAGCCCTTCGCCACAGCCACCCCTCGCCGCCGAAGGAAGTTCTGGGCCGGAAGTTGGCTCGGGAACACAAATCCTTCAACGAGTCCTCTGTTTCCTCTCAGCGGGTCGGCAACAATGGCCGTTCGCCCCACTCGGTGCCTCCAGCGAACAGCATTGGGACCAGACCTGGATTAGACCCGGCGGTCGAATCTACACCTGCGCCAGGGCAGCGCCGATTTCTTCGAGCCGCACCGGGCGGTGTTCGTTGTACGATCTCCGCGCCGCCAGCCCCATCACCACCGGGATGCGGCCGTCCGTGCCGGTGACGGGAGTCGGCTTATCGTCGCGCACCGCCTGTACGAAGGCCCGCAGCTCGTTGACGAAACTCTCCGTGTAGCGATCCATGAAGAAGTTCAGCGGCAGATCCCTGCGAACCGAAGATGCCGTGCTGATCACGGCCTCGTTCGGATAGCAGTTGCCGGTGGCAATGGCCCCTTCGCTGCCCAGGATCTCCACCCGCTGGTCGTAGCCGTACACCGCCTTTCGGCTGTTGTCGATGGTTCCGATCGCGCCATTGCGGAATCGCAGCACCATCACTGCCGTATCCACATCGCCGGCCCTGCCGATCTCGGGATCCACCCGCACGGCAGCAGCCGTGTAGATCTCCTCCACTTCGTCGCCGATCAGGAACCGCGCCATGTCGAAATCGTGAATCGTCATGTCGAGGAACATGCCTCCGGAAACCTCGACATACGCGATGGGCGGCGGCGCCGGATCGCGGCTGACGATGTGCAGCAGGTGGGGCGCGCCGATCTCGCCGGATTCGACTGCCCGCCGCACGCGGGCGAAGTTGGCGTCGAAGCGCCGGTTGAAACCCACCTGCAGTTTGACTCCGGCTTTTCTCACCGCCTCCAATGCGCGGTCGATCTTTTCCAGGCTGTGGTCGATGGGCTTCTCGCAGAAAATGTGTTTGCCGGCGCGCGCCGCCTGCTCCACCAGGCCGGCGTGGGTTCCAGTGGAGGAACAGATCAACACGGCGTCGATGTCCGGCGCGGCAAAAATCTCCTCGGCGCTCTCCGCCACGCGGCCAATGCCGCACGCGCCGGCCAGGGCCCGCGCCGCCTCCATATTGGTGTCCATGATGGCCACCGGAACCGCCTCCGGCAGGCGATGCGCGAGCGTCCCGGCGTGGACCTTGCCGATTCGGCCGGCGCCGATGATCCCCACGCGGACCGGCCTGGCCGCGTTCGCTGCGCCGCCCCTCGCCGCCGAGTAGTTGAATTCGATGGAGCGCAGGAATTCCCGATTGCGCCGCGCGCTGGCCTCGGGCGTTCCCATTCCCGGCAGGACGTCCTGTTCCACCAGTGCGTATCCCGTGTAACCGGTCTCGCCCATCCAGCGCAGCACCGCCGGGAAGTCGACGCATCCCTTGCCGAGCTCGCAGAAGACCCCGTGGCGCAGGGCCTGAAAGTAATCCCACTGTTCGGCGCGTGCCTGCGCGGCCACCTCGGGCTGGCAGTCTTTGAAGTGGATGTACCAGATGCGCTCGCGGAAACGCTCCAGCCCCTCCAGCACATCCCCGCCTCCCGAGCCGTAGCAGTAGTGGCCGGTATCGAACACCAGTCCGATGGACTCCGGATCGGTGGCGTCGAGGAACTTCGCGATCTCATCCGGCGTTTCCACATAACCGGCGCAATGATGGTGAAAGACGGTGCGCAGTCGGGTTTCGCGCAGTACGGTTCGGGCCACAAGATTGGCCCCGCTGGCGAACACATGCCATTCCGCTGGACGCAGTCCCATCGGCGCGGAGATGCGGCCGGCGTTGCGCGTCCGCTCTTCCACCGTGCCGTTGTTGTCCGCCAGCACCAGGTATGGCCGGGGTTCGGCGGCCACCGCAGCGAGCAGCCGTGCCACGCGCAGCGCCTGCTCCACGCCGGCGGCGTGCGCGGCAGGGTCTTTCAGGGCCACCGGCACGAATGCGCCCAGCATGGTCAGGCCGCGCGATTTCAATTCGCGTCCCAGCGCCTCGGGGTCGGTGGGCATATAGCCCCAATCGCCCAGTTCCGTGCCGGTGTATCCGGTCGCGGCCAGTTCATCCAGCATTCGGGCGAATCCGATCTGCTCGCCTTTCGCTCCTTCAAACTCGAGCGTGCCCCACGAACAAGGAGCGTTGCCAACACGAAGAATACTCATAGGCCTCCTTTTCCAACCGTCAGAAGCTGTGAAATAAACCGCGGCAACCGCTCCCTTACGGTCGCGGCTCTGTTTGCAGCCTCATTCAGAGCCGCGACCGTCAGGGAGCGGTCCTACCCCCGGGCATGCTATCTCGTGGCGCCGCTCGCGTTTCACGTCCTGCTCGTATTGCGCGCGCGCTTGCCGCACGGAATCCAGCTCGGAAACTTCCGCGATGGCCACGTCCCACCAGGACTCGTAGCCGGGCACGCGCTGCTCCTTGTCCACTTCGATGACCACGGCGGTGGTGCGGTCGTGGCCGCGCATGGCATCGAGCGCCCGCTCCAGTTCCTGGCGCGTGGTAGCTCGCACCGCGCAGGCGCCCAGACCGGCGCAGAGGGCCACGAAATCCACCGGCACGTACTCCCCGTCGAGTTGGCCGCCGGCGGTGCGGCGGCGGTAGCCGGTGCCGAAGCCTTTCGAGCCGATGGCTTGCGACAGCCCGCCGATGCTCGAATACCCGTGGTTGTCCAGTACCACCAGGTTGAGTTTGTACCCTTCCTGAACGGACGTCGCGATCTCCGAAGACAGCATCAGGAACGAGCCGTCCCCCACCATCACGTAGACTTCGCGCGAGGGATCCGCCATCTTGACGCCCAGGCCGCCGGCGATTTCGTACCCCATGCACGAGTAGCCGTACTCCATGTGGTAGCCGCCGGGCTGGCGCGTGCGCCACAGCTTGTGCAGGTCGCCGGGCAGACTCCCGGCGGCGTTCACCACTACGTCCTGGGGACGGGCTGCGCGGCTCACCGCGCCGATGACCTCGCTCTGGCTGATGGGCGGCCCGTGCCGAAGGTCGAAGAGGCGATCGGTTTCTTCTTCCCAGCGCGCCTGCCATTCCGCGATGGAACGGGCGTAGGCGGGATCGACGGTATAGCCGGAGAGCGCCGCTTCCAGTTGCTCCAGCGCGGCGCGCGCATCGGCCAGCACGGGGAGGCCGGCGTGCTTGAGAGCGTCGAACTCGGCGACGTTGACGTTGACGAACCGCACGCCGGGGTTCTGGAACGCGGTCTTGGACGCGGTGGTGAAGTCGCTGAGACGAGTGCCAACCGCGATCACGACATCGGCCTCGCGAGCGGCGATGTTCGCGCCCGGTGTGCCGGTCACACCGATGGCGCCGAGGTTCTGGGGATGGTCGAAGGGCAGCGATCCCTTGCCGGCCTGCGTCTCGCCGGCCGGGATCCCGGTGCGGCGCAACAGGCTGGCTAGCGCCTCGCCGGCTTCGCTGTAGAGCACACCGCCGCCGGCCACCACCAGCGGTCTGCGAGCCGCGCGAATGGCTGCGGCCGCCCGCTCGAGCATGACCGGTTCCGGCGCCTGCCGCGGGATGTGCCACACCCGCTTTTCGAACATCTCCGCCGGATAGTTCCAGGCCTCGGTTTGCACATCCTGGGGCAGCGCCAGCACCACCGCGCCCGTCTGGGCCGGAGACGTCAATACGCGCATCGCCTCCACCACCGAGCAGGGAAGCTGGTCGGCCCGGTTGATGCGGTCCCAATAGCGCGACACCGGCTTGAAGGCGTCGTTCACGGAAATGTCCTGGCTGCGCTCGCTCTCCAGTTGCTGCAGAACCGGCGCCACGTTTCTCCGGGCGAAAATGTCGCCCGGCAACAACAGCACCGGGATGCGGTTGATGGTGGCGGTGGCGGCGCCGGTGATCATGTTGGTGGCGCCGGGTCCGATGGAGGAAAGGCACGCGAACGCGGACAGCCGCTTTCGCGCCTTGGCGAAAGCCGTCGCGATGTGCACGGCTGCCTGCTCATTGCGGCAGAGATAGTAGGGGAAGTCGGGATTCTGTTGCAGCGCCTGTCCGAAGCCCGCGATAATGCCGTGCCCGAAGATGCCCCAGGCGCCTTCGAAGAAGCGCTGCTCCCGGCCGTCGCGCTCGACATATTGATTCTTAAGAAAGCCCAACAGTGCTTGTGCCATCGTCAACCGGCATGTTGCCATCGATTTTCTCCTCGTTTCCGCGGATCGGAAAGTGGCGCGCGATACGATCCATGTCGCGCCCCCGATTCGCTTCGCATGAACGAATTGCCTCGTCAACGGTCCACCCTTCGTGGATGATCCCGCCGGCCGCGTCCGCCCCGGCCAGCGGATCTTCGGCTCCCGGATACAGAACGTTTCTCCCCACCAGAGCGCCGCGCACGTTACTTCCTGACGCCAGGGCACGCGCCGACGACTCCGAGATGGCCCGCGCGCAGGCCGGCAGCGTCCGGAGCGAGGCGGGCTCGTGGTCGCCCGCGCGCAACAGAGGGAAGCCGCCCGGCGGCGAGACTTCGGCGATGGCCGGCGACGGCAGGTATCCGGGAGGGATCTGCACGTGGCGGGTGTCCACCTTCTCCTGGTTAAGAAACTCGATCGGGAGGCGGCTGATGCTGTACCCGATTCTGCCCAGTATGACGACGTCCATCGAGAGAGTCTCCTCAGAACAGCGGCACTCGCGGATCCTGTTCGCGCCAGGTGTCGCGCACCCACGCGTAGTCGGGGTCGTCGGAGGCCGCCATCGAGCGGGCCGAGCCTGCCAGCGCGTTCAAGTAGTAGACGTTGTAGCCGTGCGCCGCCACCACCGGGTGGTAGCCTTCCGGAATCAGGACCAGCTCGCGGTCGCGCACCGTGAGAGTGGCGTCGAGCCGGCGGTCGGCGGTGTACACCCGCTGGATCGCGTAGCCTTCGGGGCGATCGATGCGGTAGTAGTAGATCTCTTCCAGGTCCACCTCGCCGGGCGGGTTGTGCACGTCGTGTTTGTGCGGCGGATAGCTGGACCAGTTGCCGGCGGGAGTGTAGACCTCGACCACCAGGAGGCGCTGCGCGGGGAACTCCGGCGTCAGCATGTGATGGATCTGGCGCGTGGCGTTGCCTCCACCGCGAATTTCCACGCGAACCTCGTCCGGGGTTACCAGTTTCGCGGGGAAACGCTCTTCAGCCCGGCAATAGCAGAAGGCGAGGTCGCAATCGCTCTCGGCGGTAACGCGGAAGGAGGTCGCTACCGGCAGGTAGAGCGTAAACGGACGGCCCTGGAACACATTCGCACGCGCGCCGATATTCGTCCACTTGCCCGCTGAGGATGCTACCGAGCAGCGGCCGCCGAGCAGCACCACGGCCATTTCACGGCCCGCGGTTTCGCCGCGAAACTCCTCGCCGCATGCCAGCGCGCGGGTTTCAAACGACAGGTATTCGTAACCGAAACTCTCGATCCTGTTGGTGAACGCTTTCGGGTGTACCAACAATGCACTCATGAGCCGACCCCCGCAACAGATTCTAACTCCCGGCGGGGCCGTGGCGCAGGCACCCCTTGCCGCTCGTTGTGGCAAGCGCTACACTCCAGGCATGAGAGAATACACAGTTTCCACTCTGATTCTCTTGTGCATTTCAGCCTCTTCGGCGCAGACCGTAGCGGCGGGTTGGAAGGTGATAACAGACTCCAAGGGCTTCTGCCAGATCGCGGTTCCGCCGGAGTGGGTGCTCTTGGGCGACAATTCCGGCGCGGCGGTGTTTCGAGACGCTACCACGGGCATTGCGGTGGTTACCGCTCAGCCTGGGCAGGCGTTCAGGCCGCTGACTGCCTCCTTGCTGAAGATGATCGGCGTACCCAAGGAGAAGATGTTCGAGAATACAGTCAAGCGCATTTTCTATCAAGACAAGACCTCGAAGACTTCGGAGGATCCGAACGCGTTCAGCGCAAGCGTGCCGGCGAGCGGCGGTACGTGCAGTTGTCACGTGGCCGTTCTCCCGAGTGTTTCGGAGGAGGTCGCCAGGACGATCGCGCTCAGTCTCGGCCCGGCGCCGGAGAAATCGAGAACTTAGAGACAGCCACGATTAACAGTTTTGACGGGAATATTCGCATCCGGGCCGAAGTCTTGCAGGTTGACGCGAAACAAAAAATCTCTCCTCGTATTTCCAGCCGGCGCCATTTTTGATTGTGTTGGCGGCCTTGGCGCAGCAGGCCGCGACCGGGGCCCCCACGGGCTTCGACACCCCGGCCCTGGTCCAGAATCCCGGCACCCAGAGTTCAAGCAACGGAATCGCGGAACCCGCGAGCGACACATTCGCGCTTGACCAGAAGATCTTCGAAGCCGTAGAGAACCCCGTAAGCAACGGCTTGGGCCCGGTGTTCAACGCGACGTCCTGCGCCGGCTGCCATCAAAACCCGGTGACGGGCGGGCCCAGCCAGATCACCGAAATTCGGATCGGGCACAAGGATGACAACAGCAACTTCGTGAATCCGGCGATTCCCATTAACGACGGAGCCAACACCATCTCCGGGCGCTCGCTGGCGATCGCTCAAAATCAGCCCCAACAAAGCGGTGGTTTGATCCAGGGTCAAGCGATTCAGGTTCCCATTCTGGAAGCTCCGGGAATGACTCGTGTAGGCCGCTTCGGTTGGAAAGACCAGCACGGCAGCCTGCTTTCTTTCGCGGCAGATGCCTATCAAAACGAAATGGGAGTGACCAGCCGGCTGCGCCGGCTGCGCCCGGCGGACAGCACCTCCCTATGCAAATATTTCTTGGTGCCCGGGGCGGGAATCGAACCCGCACTCTCCTTGCGGAGAAAAGGATTTTAAGGCCAATACCGGAGCGACTCCGCGCGACTCGGCGCGGTCAAGTCGCTGATTTCCCAGAAGCGCCATCCCCCCAGACTCGCCCCACATTCTCTGGTGACGGGCACACTTTTGGGCACACTTGCCGCTCAATCAACCCGTCTAACGCATCACACCAGAGCGGGTGCGAAGCCCGGAGGTGTTCATGAGGGCCGCGATTTACGTCAGGGTGAGCACCGCGGATCAGAATTCCGACCTTGCGGCGCGAAGTCCAGCCGCCCAGGGCTGGACCGACGGCTCTGGACCGTCTTGCCGACCTTTCCACCCTCGAAATCCTGCTGGTATCGCGCGCGCCCCGCTTGAGTCCTTTCCCGGATCAATGAGCGCTCGAACTCCGCCGTGGCGCCCAAAACATGCAACAGAAATCGGGATCCGGCCGAAATCTACCACCACATCGGCCACGGAAGGTTTTCGATTCGGGAACGCGCCCTCCGTGTCAACATAGATGAGACAGTTCTCCCGGTCGTGATTACCGAGCAGGGCGAGAATAGGAATGAATGTGAAGAACAACGGAATCTCTTCGGCTTCCCCCACGGTTTTGCCTGCTGCGGA
>Ga0209517_10004510_pt1 | contig 18251 bp, 15 predicted proteins | sample PeaSoiMetSII2010_FD_187695 | JGI IMG/M metagenome (GOLD analysis project Ga0209517, IMG submission 187695) | Peat soil microbial communities from Weissenstadt, Germany - SII-2010 (SPAdes) (version 2) | ecosystem: Environmental > Terrestrial > Soil > Wetlands > Peat | place: Germany...
GATCCCGGGTCCCGTCCTAATAGCGTATTCAGTCGGGCTCGCGCGAGATCGCCGTCCTGTTCGAGCATCACGAGGTGCTCGACCAGTTTGGTGAGTGCGATCTGTGCTTTCAAAACGTCCTGCTGAGGTACGCGTCCGACAACATACTTGATCCGTGCCGACTCCGAGGACTGGCGAGCCAGCGCTGCCTGTTCGTCATGCAGCAGGAGTTCGTCCTGATTGCGGAGCAGGTCGTAGAAGGTCTTTCGGACTTGAGCCGTTACATCGCGCTTCTTGGCCTCCAGTTCCGCCTTGGCCTGCTCCGCTCCCTCCGAAGCAAGTTGATTGCGCAGTGCCCGCTTGCCCGGACCGGGGAGTGACTGATTGAACATGAACATGTGCTGCGTCTGGTTCAGGTCCCAGGGTTTGGCGAGTGGTGTGCCCCAGCCGCGATACATGAACTCGGGGTCGCTCAACGACCCGGCACTGCGCACTCGTGTCTCGGCGATTGCGACACGACGCACTGCCACCCGGATTTCGGGATTGTTGGCCAATGCCGAGGTTTCAAGTTCAGCAAGGGTCATTGCCGGCGTGGGCGGCGTGGACGGCCGAGAGTGCTGATGCTCCTGCGCCAGCAGGCCAGTAACACCAGACCACGGATCGGCAGACAACGGATCGGCGCCGGCGGCTGGCTCGCCGGCAAAACTGCGCGCGCCGCTCAAGGCGATCAGCAGACAAATACTTAAACGTAGAGCTTTCATTGCTCCTCCGTAAACGATTAATAAGTCGAGGGATAGGAGGTGTGTCCGTGTCACGCGCACTACGGGCGCGGCAAGGCGGAGCACGGCCTCGGCTTCATCTTTGCAAGGAAAGCTGTCTAGATTCTCAGAACGGAATTACGGCCGGGAGACGGTTCGGGAGGTGGAGCATGCAGAAACGAGAGGTGGGCGCGCACGGTTCCCGCCGGAAAAGCTCCTAACGAGGCGACCGGTGGTACCACAGCAATGGTGAGGCGACGAAGCGGTCCGGCAGCCTGCGCCTGGGGAAGAACAGTGTTCGCCGGTCCCTGAGCCTTGCAGCAAGAGTGACTGGCCGGCATCATGGAACTTCCACACTGCTCCGCCATGTGGTGGCAGCACTCCCGTTCCGCGGGAGTCATTGTCGCACCCGGAAGAACACACGCCATGGCTGGCGTGATGGCCCATAACAGGGCGATCGTCAGCAGCGCGAATGCTCGGGTTCTAGTCACCCTTATAAGTATACTGCGTTTTTCTGACTGATATGGAAATTCATCCGCGTCCGCGCCGTGCCTTCTGTTGACGCTCGCCGGGCATCTCGGTGATCTTCTCCGACCCGGCTGGCTTCTTCGTCTGGGCCAGGCTTTCCTTCAGCGCAGCCATCAGATCCACCACCGGGGCCAGCTTCTTCGGTTGTTCGACGGCCTGGACTTCGCCGCCCTCCAGCTTCGTCTCAATCAGCTTCTTCAGATTGTCCTGAAAAGTGTCGTGATATTTCTCCGGATCCCACTCGCCCGCCAGCGCTTCAATGAGTTGATGCGCAACTTTAATCTCGGCGTCCTTGATCTCGACCTCCGGAGCCCCGAACGATTCCACCTCGCGCACTTCCTCCGCGTAGTACATGGTGTGCAGCATCATTCCGCCTTTGTGCGGACGCAGGAAAACGGTGTATTCGCGGTTGTGCATCGTCAGTTTGGCGATGGCGACGAACTCACTCTCCTCCAGCGCCTTGGTCAGCAGCGCGTAGGGACGCCGACCCGCTTCTTCCGGAACCATGTAATACGACGACTCGAAGTACACCGGATCGACTTCGTCCGTCTTCACGAATTCGAGAATTTCCATCGTTTTCGCGGTCTTCGGCTCGATCTTCTTGATCTCTTCCGGATCGATGATGACGTATTCGTCTTTGCGATACTCATAGCCCTTGACGATATCGCTGCGCTCGAGGACCTGGTTGTCCGCCGGGCAAATAAGCTGCTGCTTCACCCGATGGTGGTCGGTGCGGTGAAGCTGGTTAAACGAGATGCCACTGCTGCGCGCGCCCGAGAACAGACGCACCGGCATCGAGATCAATCCGAACGTAAGATATCCAGACCAGACAGAGGCCGCCATAGATGTCACCCTATGTAGAGACGAGGCTTGCCTCGTCTCGGATGCTGAAAACTTGTGTTGCGCGCCGCTCTTCCCCTAAGCCCCTAAAAGTGTGTGTGCGTGAGAACTCGTTTTTGGGCAATCCGGTGGAAGGAAATGCCCGAAAATCCAGCCCCGGAGGGGCGAACGAACTTAGCCCAGCGCTTCAGCGCTGGGAAAAGCGCGCCCAACGATTCAAGTCCCGGAGGGACGACTGAGTACTCACGCACCCCATAAAGGGGTATCTGGTTCCGACGACTTTCTGACGCGGCGAACTGCTTCTTCACACAATCTTCAGATGCTCGCACCCCGGCGAGCGTACAGAAGTGTAGCCTAAACGGGGCTAGGTCGGGGAAGCCAGATTACGGACGAATCCAAAGGCCAAGCACTACCTGGCGTGGCTGGCCCCGGCCGGACCCAGAATATAGTGTTATCGAACGCGGATCGTGCAGATCAACCGTCAGGGACGTGAGATTCTACTGACAACTGATAACTGACAACTGAAGACTGGCTCCAACAATGCCGAACCCATTACTCGCACACGGCTGGGCGTCGTCCCCGGAACGGCTGGCCATCGCCGCCGGGGTGACGCTGGGCTTCGCGGTGCTGGCTCGCGCCCTGCGCGGCGTCAATCGATCCGGAGCTCTGGCGGGCGGTCTCGCCTGTTTCCTGCTTTTTGCCGGGGCCGGCCCAGCCGCTTTCGCAACGCTGACCGCGTTGTTTCTGATGACCTGGGTATCCACCCGCCTGGGATACCGCCGCAAGCTGGCCCTCGGGCTCGCCGAGCGACGGGAAGGCCGGAATGCCTGGCAAGTCCTGGCCAATCTGGCGGGGGCGGCCCTCGGCTCGGTGGTGTTCAGCGCCACCGGAAACCGGCTTTGGCTGGTCGCGGCCGTGGGCGCTCTGGCCGAAGCCGCGACCGACACCGTAGCCAGCGAAATCGGGCAGTACCGCGGTTCAGACGCGCGCCTGATTACGACCTGGGAACGCGTCCCGGCAGGCACCGACGGCGGCGTCACGATTTTCGGAAGCATCGCAGGCATGGCCGCCGGCGTGGTGATTGCCGCGCTCGCCACGGTGGGCGGGATGCTTCCTCAAGCGCAGCTCTGGATTCCGGTCGTCGCGGGATTCGCCGGAATGCTGATCGACAGCCTTCTCGGCGCCACCCTGCAGCGCCGCGGTTGCATCGGCAACGAAGCCGTGAATCTCTTCTCCACGCTGGCAGCGGCGGCGCTGGCATATGCCCTCGCGATGAACCATCTCCTGTAGAGACGCGGCTTGCCGCGTCTCCGCCCGGCCGCAATGTTTCGGGCGCAGCACGCAGGAGACGGGGCAAGCCCCGTCTCTACAGGAGGTTTTTCGGCGGATTACGTTCGCTGCTTGACGCGGTCGAGTAGCAGAAAGACAAAGACGCCCAGCAGGGCATTCGCGATGCCAGACAGGAATTCGTGTGGCCAACTCCACGCCATGTGCAATCCGACCAAGCCGCGGGCAATCATGAAGTAGACCACTTCGTGCACCACGTAGAAGAAAATCGTAAGCAGGAACCGCGCGCCGGCATTTTCCACGTCCAGCTTAATACCCAGTGAAGATGCGCCGAATCCCACCACCGTTTTCGAAATTCCGTAGAGCCCGATGGGCTGATGGGTCAGCGCGTCTTGCAGAATGCCGATCAAGCCGCCCGTGACCAAGCCCGCCAGCGGACTGCGCCGCGCCGTCGCGAAACCGATCACGACCAGCAGCGGAAGATCGAAGACCGAGAAAAAATGAATGCGCAGGGGCAGCCACGCCTGCAGAAAGACGGCAGCCAACGGAATCAGAACCGTCGCCGGAATACTGAACCGGTAAACCTCGACCTGCTCTCCGGATGTGTAAGTAGTGATGGCCACGTTATTGCGGACTATCCTGCACGGGGGCTTGCGGCTTGGGTGCCACCGCCGGCGGCACAGGTTCCGGGGAAACTTTCTTGGGGAAAACTCTCACGGCGTCACCTCCGCTCGCATTTGCCTTCGGCACAGGAGGTTTCCCTGAGGGAGGCATCGGCGCGGTTCCGGCGGCAGGTGCGAGTTTCGTCGCGTTCACGGCAGTAGGCGCTGCGCTGCCGCCAGAGGCTTGTGGTGGCATCGCTTTCGGCTTGGCATCGGAACCTGGGGTGGTCGGCGGGACGCTCTCCGGCGTGGCGCCTTTTTCCCCATTTTCCGGCGGCTTGGGAGGAACGCTCGGCAGCCGCTCAGCCAGGATGTCGACAGCTCGCGCTGCGCCGGTCTGCTCGGGCTGGGCCTGTCTCTCGTCAATCTTGGTTACCACCAGCACTTCTTCCAGACGGCTGAGATCGGCCGCGGGGCGCACACGAATGTTGAGAAAGAGATCGCTGCCCGCGCCCACCTTCGTCACTCGGCCCACCAGCAGGCCCTTAGGGAAGATACCGTCTCCACCGCTGGTCAAGACCATCTCTCCGGGGGGCACGGTTTCGTCGCTCATTACTTTTTCGAGCGTCACTTCACCCGCCGACGTTCCTTTGAGAATGCCCTGCAGCCGCGATTTCTCAAGAATCGCCCCGACCCCGCTGCTCTGATCGTTAATCAGCAGCACCAGCGACGTCGAGGGGTAGGCGTGCAGCACTTTACCCACGATGCCATCCGCGGTGATCACGGCCATGTCGGGCTTGATACCGTCGTTTTCGCCTTTGTCGATGTAGAGCGAGCGCGACTGTTCGCTGCCACTCGATCCGATGACCTGCGCCGCCTTGGTCTGGGAAATGAATTGTTCCTTGAAGGCCAGCAACGCCTGCAGACGCCGCGCCTGATCGGCGTCCTGGCTGATCCGCACCTGCTCCAGACTCATGCGTTCAATTTGCGCTTTGAGGCTGCGATTCTCGGCGCGCACGCCGCGCAGGTAGAAGTAATTGTGCCAGACGTTGCCGGTGGAGGTCTGTACCCATACCAGCATTCTTTCGAGAGGCGTCACCGCGCCCACCGCCCAGATGCGGATCAGGCGCGTCGGCTCGCTGTCGGTCGTCCGCTTCACCTGCACGGCCAAGCCAAGCACCTGGGCGAATAACACTCCCACTAGCACGATCAGATTGCGGTAGCGTCCGAGGACGTCCATAGCGTCAGTACCCAGTCGCCAGTACCCAGTTCCCTTTCCTCTTATCAAGCTTGTCCCGCGCTGCCGTTGTTCTGGGTACTGAGTACTGGGTACTGAGTACTGGCTCTATTCGATCGAAATCTTGCGCAGCAGCTTGAAGTCCGAGAGCATCTTGCCGGTGCCGAGCACCACGCTGCACAACGGATCGTCGGCGATCGAGACCGGCAGTCCCGTTTCCTCGCGGATGCGTTTGTCCAGGTTCTTGATCAATGCGCCGCCGCCGGTCAGTACGATGCCGCGGTCGCTGATATCGGCGGAGAGTTCCGGCGGCGTGCGTTCGAGCGCGACGCGAATCGCATTCATGATGGTCGAAACGCATTCACTCAGCGATTCGCGGATTTCGCTGTCGTCCACCGTAATGGTTTTAGGCACGCCCTCGATCAGGTTGCGGCCTTTGATTTCCATGGTCAGCGGCTTGTCCAGCGGATAGGCGGAGCCGATTTCCATCTTGATCTGCTCGGCCGTGCGCTCGCCCACCAGCAGGTTATATTTCCGCTTCAGATAGTTCATGATGGCCTCATCCATCTGATTGCCGGCCATACGCACGGAACGCGAATACACGATGCCGCTGAGCGAAATCACTGCAATGTCGGTGGTGCCCCCGCCGATGTCGACCACCATGTTGCCGCTGGGTTCGGTAATCGGCAGCCCCGCGCCAATCGCGGCCACCATGGCTTGTTCCACCAAAAATACTTCGCTGGCCTTGGCGCGATACGCGGAATCCATCACCGCGCGCTTTTCCACCTGCGTGATTTCCGAAGGCACCCCGATCACGATCCGCGGATGCACCAGCATCTTCCGGTTGTGCGCCTTCTGGATGAAGTAGTTCAGCATCTTCTCGGTAACCTTGAAGTCGGCGATGACGCCGTCTTTCATGGGCTTGATGGCCACGATGTTGCCGGGGGTGCGTCCCAGCATCTCCTTGGCTTCTTTGCCCACGGCTTCGACTTCGCCGGTGTTCTTGTTGATGGCCACGATCGAAGGCTCGTTGACCACAATGCCCTTGCCGCGCGCGTACACCAGCGTGTTGGCCGTCCCGAGATCGATGGCGAGGTCGCTCGAAAACATGCTGAACAGCGAACGCAAATTGTGCGAACGCCCTGCGCCGTTACTAAACCCGTTGTTTGACATAGCTATACTTCTCTTTCCCGGGAATTCGTCTCGCCTTTGGACCTTGAGACTTTGCCGGTTTCCGTGTGAATCGCTCTCCGCTCGCTGGTTCTGCTTTGCGTTTCTTCTATTCTACTTCGATGTTCAAGAACGCAGGGTTGTCATTTCGGCACCGGCGGTTCCGGACATCTCCCGGAACATCGAACCCCGCTACTGAATCACCACTTTTTCCTGGTGGGTGTTTACCCCGCCTTTGGAATTCTGCGCCGTGACCGTGACCACGTTCTCCCCGTTCGCCAAGGGCGGCGTGAAATAGTGGAACGTACCGTCGTCGCCGACGATCGGCACTTCCCTGCCGTTCACCATGACGCGCGCTCCCGCCTCCGTCTTGCCCGTCACCTCGATCACGTGTCCGTGTTGCACCAGAGGATCGATATCGAGCGCCAGGTCGATTTTTTCCTTGCTCTTGACAATGAGCGTAAAACGGTTCTTTTCGCTCTCTACCGATGCCTTGCCCGCCGCATTGTAGGACTGTATCGACCAATAGTAAGCGCCGGCAGGCAGGCCGGTCACCACCACACTCGGCGTCTCCACCTTACGGTCCAGCAACAACGAAGAAAAATAGGGGTTATGCGAAATCCGCAGCCGATATACGGCGGCGTTTGCCATCGGCGTCCAGGCAAACTCCACTTCCTTCGACTTCTCCCCCTCGTTAATGAAAACCGGCATCATGTTTCCCGGTGTAATGGGCGTCGGCGGACCGATTTCCGTGGCCCGTTCCATGGTTTTCGATTCGCTTTGGAAACTCACCTTCTCCCAGCTCGACAGGTGAACCGCTTCTCCATTCCGCTCGATTTCGCCGCTGCCTTTCTTGACCAGGATTTCATGCTGATCGTCCTTGGGATTATTGTGCACCATGGCCGCCGAATCCGGAGCCAGCGAAGCCTTCGCGCCCGCCACAATCACCTGCGACTTCGAACCCTGCACATAGGTCGCCGTCGTCAGGTCCACCGTGCCTGTCGTCACCGCCACCGCCACACTGGTCTGTTGCTGATCGTTGGCCGAGTTCTCTTCGATTACGATCAACGAATCCTGTTTCACGGTGTAGTTGGTGCCGTCGTTGAAAACGATCTTGGCCATGCCCTCGGCGCCAGTCTGCACCACGTCGCCTTTTTCGAGCGGCACATTGTAGTCGGCGTTGATCCAACTATTGCCATCGCTTTTCCTTACCTTGATCGTGCCATCGAGCGCCGTGAAGTGCGCCTGCTGCGAAACCGACGGAGACGGCCCCTTCAGCGGAGGCGCAAGGCCCGCAACTCTTTCCAGGAAGATCGACGTGAGACGCCCCGCCGCCTTCACCGTCGAGTCGGTGAATTTCGGAAACGCCTCGTACATGACCGCGCCAAAAATCAACGCCGCGCCCAGCAGCGCCATGATCACGCTGCGATACGTCACCGTCTTCCAGGCGACATAGAGTCCCGGCTTATTTTGATTTGACACGAACTCGCGCCAACCTCACTGCAAAATTCTGAGAGTACTGGATATCTCTCAATCTGTGACCATCATATCCCTGCTGGGATGGGTATTAAACTTGGGTCAGGGGGGGTAAGGGTTACGAAAGTGACCACGCGGGGAAGCAGTCGCCCTCAGCCAACCGGGCAACTGAGCTCAGGTAGGGGCTTTTGCAGCGGGAAGGCCGGTTTGCGTTCCCAGCTGCCTCCGACTTGCCCGTCATTCGGGCGCAATCGCAAGAGTGGTAAGGCTGCCATCTCGGGGTCACGGCATTCTGAATCTAAATCGAAGAACTCGCTTTTATTCCATTCCGGCGCGATCATAATCTGGGTCATGACCCGATAGAGGTAAGTCCAAGGAGTGTATCGCTATGCTCTTCCCAGCTTGCGGGTGGAAAGGTCAATTCCGCGTCTCGCTTCTCAGTCTGGTTGCATGCTTGTGCTCCCTGTGGTTTGCAGTGCCGAGCTTTGGGCAACCCACGCCGACGACGACCGCAGTCGCCGCCGGTGATGAAATGGCGCAGCCGGATATTGACAAAGCAAAGGAGATCGGAACCAGGCCGGCGGAACCGCCAGTGGTGCTGCAGCAACTTAATTCCGCGATCGAGCAGCTCACCGCCCGGATTTCCCCTGCGGTGGTTCAAATTCTGGTCACCGGCTATGGGGCTCTGGAAGAAAACAATCACGGTCAAACGGCGCTCATGACCCGCGAGAATGCGATCGGTTCAGGAGTGATCGTGGACTCGGACGGCTACATCATGACCAATGCCCACGTGGTCGAGGGGGCGCAGCGCATCCACGTGGCTCTCCCCATGGCTTCGGTGGATTTTCCCGACCAGATTCCGCCCGTGGGTAAGCAACGGATCGTCGAGGCACGACTCATCGGCATGCACAAGGAGACTGACCTTGCCCTACTCAAGATCGAGCAGACTGGCTTACCCACGCTTTCGCTGGGCAGCCGCAGGCCGGTGCATCAAGGACAGTTAGTGTTTGCCCTGGGCAGTCCCGAAGGACTTGAGAACTCGGTGACGATGGGGGTAGTGAGTTCGGTTGCGAGGCAGGCAGATCCGAGCCGTCCGATGGTTTTCATTCAAACCGATGCTCCCATCAACCCAGGGAACAGCGGCGGCCCATTGGTTGACACCGAAGGCTACGTAATAGGGATTAACACTTTCATTTTCTCGGCAGCGGGTGGGAGCGAGGGGCTGGGGTTTGCCATCCCGGCACGGATTGTGCAATTCGTGTACAAGAGCCTGCGCAAGTATGGGCACGTGCATCGCATCGCGGTCAAGGCAGGCGCTCAAACGATCACTGACGGCTTGGCCAAAGGATTGGGGCTGGCGCAGAATTGGGGGGTCGTAATCGATGACGTGACGCCGGGAGGTCCGGCTGAGGCGGCTGGCCTGAAGATCGGGGATATTGTAGTCAGCGCTGATGGCCGCCTCATCGGTACGCTGCCGGCCTTCACCGGCGCTCTCTATCTCCATCCTTTAGATGAAGTGCTTAAGCTCGAAGTGCTCCGTGGGACAGAGCGAAAAACGCTTTTCATTCCCGCGCTTGAGATGAAAGATACGATGGACGCTCTCCCTGATCTAGCCAACCCACGCGACAACTTGGTTTCTCGGCTAGGGATACTGGCGCTCGACCTGGACGATAAGTTGCGCTCGATGTTGGGCACGCTGCGCAATCCCTCCGGAGTCGTCGTGGTGGCACGAGTGGCAGATTTCATGAGTTCCACCACTGGTCTGGAGACCGGAGATGTTATCCACAGCGTAAACCAGATACCGATCGATTCCTTGAGCTCTCTCCGCGCGGCTCTGCGGCAAATCAAGCCGCACGATCCCGTCGTGCTGCAGGTGGAGCGGGAAGGAGGATTGCAGTGGCTCGCGTTTGAGATGGAGTAGTTTTTGGAGACCAAGGCCAGACTTCGTCAGGGTTCCGGACGAGTGGTCGCTAGCCGTGAAGTACCCTAACCCCGCGAGCGCATGGCACGCTCACCCCCATTGGCCCCCATTGGACCCTCACTTGCCCGTCTTCACCCCGGTTGTTAGCATGGAAGTTCTGCACTACTCCCAGGAGGCTTCTATGGCGACCGATACTCTGACCAGCCCGGCGATCGCGGGCGGCACGACCAAAACCAAGGTTTGCAAGAATTTCATTGACGGCGAATGGGTCGAATCCGTCAGCGGACGGACTTTCGAAGACCGCAATCCCGCCGACACGCGCGAAGTCGTCGCCACCTTCCAGCGGTCGAATAAGGCAGACGTGGACGCCGCTGTGGATGCGGCCAAGCGCGCCTTTGCCAAGTGGCGTCTGGTACCCGCGCCTCGCCGCGCCGAGCTGGTCTTCCGCGCCGCCGAGATCCTGATCGAGCGCAAAGAAGATCACTCCCGCGACATGACCCGCGAAATGGGTAAGGTGCTGAAAGAAACTCGCGGCGACGTCCAGGAAGCCATCGACGCCGCATACTACAACGCCGGCGAAGGCCGCCGCCTCTTCGGCCCCACCGTGCCGTCCGAGTTGCCCAACAAGTTCGCCATGGCCGTCCGCCAGCCCATCGGCGTCTGCGGCATGATCACGCCTTGGAATTTCCCCATGGCCATTTCGTCGTGGAAGCTGCTGCCCGCCGTAGTCTGCGGCAACACGTGCGTGATCAAGCCCGCGCAAGACACTCCGCTCTCCACCTTCAATCTGGTGAGAGCGCTGACCGACGCCGGCATCCCCAAAGGCGTGATCAACATCGTGACCGGCTTCGGCTCGGAAGTCGGCACGCCGTTGACCGAGCATCCGGTGGTCCGCGCCATCTCGCTGACCGGCTCTTCGGAGGTCGGCAGAATCGTGGGCGCGATGGCGGCCAAGACCTTCAAGCATTGCTCGCTCGAACTCGGCGGCAAGAATCCGATGATCGTGCTCGACGACGCCAACCTCGACCTCGCCATCGAAGGCGGACTCTGGGGCGCGTTCGGCACCACCGGACAGCGCTGCACGGCAACCAGCCGCATCATTGTGCAGAAAGGCGTTTACCGCGAGTTCGTCGAGCACTTCGTCGCCCGCGCCAAGAAAATCAAAGTAGGCAACGGCCTCGACGAAACCGTCGAGATGGGTCCGGCGATCAACGAGAACCAGCTCAAGACCGACCTGAGCTACATCGAGGTCGGCAAGTCGGAAGGCGCAAAGCTAGTCACCGGCGGCCACCGCCTCGACCAGGGCGAATATCAGTATGGCTGGTTCCTAGAGCCCACCGTCTTTACCGACGTCGATCCCAAAATGCGCATTGCGCAGGAAGAAATCTTCGGCCCCGTGGTTTCGATCATCCCCTGCGACAACCTCGAGAGCGCCATCGAAATCGCCAACAACATCGAGTACGGTCTGTCGTCGTCGCTCTACACGAAGGATGTGAACAAGGCGTTTGTGGCGGTCCGCGATCTGGAGGCGGGCATTACCTACATCAACGCTCCCACGATCGGCGCGGAAGTCCACCTGCCCTTTGGCGGCACCAAGGCCACCGGCAACGGACACCGCGAAGGCGGCATCGGCGCGATTGACTTTTACACCGAGTGGAAAGCGGTCTACGTGGATTACTCCGACAAGCTGCAGAAGGCGCAGATCGATCGGGTGGAGTAAGACTCATCAACCGCAGAGGACGCAGAGAGCGCGGAGTTTTTTGTTTTCCGATTTCTCTGCGAACTCTGCGATCTCTGCGGTTCAATGCTTCTGGGAGCGCTCAATGCCTGTGACTCAAACCCACGAAATCACCCCCGCCGCCCGCCTCGAAAACGTCCGCTACGCCATTCGCGACCTGGCCTGCGTTGCCGACGACGTCGCCCGCCAGGGACATAAAATTCTGCCCCTCAACATCGGCGATCCGCTCAACTTTGATTTCCAGACGCCCGCCCACATGATTGAAGCCGTCTATCGGGCTATGCGTGACGGCAAGAACGGATACTCGCCCTCCTCCGGCATCAAGGAAGCTCTCGACGCAATTCGAGGCGAGGCCGCCCGCAAGGGGATCACCAACATTCAGGATGTCTTCGTAACCTCGGGCGTCAGCGAGACAGTGGATATCTGCCTGGCCGCTCTGCTCAATCCGGGCGACAACCTGCTGACCCCGTGCCCCGACTACCCGCTCTATTCGGCGGTTCTGGCGAAGTTCGAAATCGGACTGAACACCTATTACCTGAACGAAGAAGACGGCTGGCAGCCCGATCTCGACGACATCAAGAGAAAGATCACGCCTCGGACGCGCGGCATAGTGTTGATCAATCCCAACAATCCCACCGGCTCGCTCTGCACCCGCAAGATGCTAGAACAGATTGCCGAACTCGCGCGACAACACAATCTCGTCGTCTTTGCCGATGAGATTTACGACAAACTAATAATCGACGACGACGCGCACGTTGCCATGGCCTCGGTCGCGCCCGACGTGCCGGTCATCACCTTCGGCGGCCTCTCCAAGAATTACCTCGCCCCCGGATGGCGCATCGGATGGGGCATCGCCAGCGGCGAAGCTTCCGTAATCAAACCGTATCTCGAAGGCGTGAACAAGCTCTTGCGTGCGCGCCTCTGCGCCAATCATCCCGAACAGTACGCGATCAAGCCCGCGCTCGAAGGCCCCCAGAATCACCTCGTCGAAGTCAAGCGCAAGCTGCGCAGCCGCCGCGATCTGACCATGAAGTGGTGTGCCGAAACTTCGCGCGTGAGTTGTGTCGAGCCGCGCGGTGCTTTCTACGCGTACCCGCGCATCGACATCCCCGAAGGCGACGACATCTTCGTCACCGAACTAATTCGCCAGAAGTACGTGACGGTCGTGCACGGCTCGGGCTTCGGCCAGCGTCCCGGGACGAAGCATTTCCGCATCGTCTTCCTGCCCGACGAAAAGACGCTGACCGCCGCTTACGCGGCGATCGCCGATTTCATGCAAGAACGGTATCGCTAGAAAGAAAGATTGTGGAGAGCGGGGCCTGATCCGCCCTCTGTTCCGCGCCATCGAAAGACTTTGTCAAGTCCCTGTTTTGGCGCTTTCCCCGGTATGCCGTTGATTCGACAAAGAAAATAAACCCGGGGAGATTGTCCGCCCGGCAGGATGAAATTGATATAATTGAACTATAGAGTTGAAAAGGGCGCGGATGTCCCGCGCCTTTTGTTTTTGGCTCCGCTCGATGATTCGAGCTAAGTCCTTTATTCTGGAATATTTTGCCTATAAACCATTTAAACTCAAAGATTTATCCCCACATTAGCCCGTAACTCCATGATTCCAATAGAGGGGAGGGGGGAGGGGGGGGTATGCCCCTCCAGCCCCCAAGCCTGCGCTAGAACCGTGCGGCCAGCGACGCCGACTGCGGATGCTCTCAGTAGATGCCCGGGATCAGCGCCGGCACATTGCGCGCATACGCTTCGAACTCCGGGCCAAAGGCCTGCCGCAGTAACCGCTCTTCACTGCGAATCCGGATGTAGGTTCCGGGAATGAATAACACGATCGCAATCAGCAGCGGGATCCACTGCGCCACCGCCAGCCCCGTAGCCAGGAGCATACCAAACATGCCCGCGTAAATCGGGTTCCTCACGATGCGATAGGGCCCGTCCTGAATGAGGGTGTGGCCCTCCACCAGGCGCGCCGCCAGAGCCCATTGCTTCCCCAAACGCCGCGCGGCTGCGTTGACCAGCCACACCGAAGCTACGGCAATGGCCACGGTCAGCACCGCCAAGCCCCATTCCACCGCCGGCGATCCGGGCGCGACCCGCGAGAATTGTCTCTGCCGCAGGGGAAAAGACCAGACGCAGAAGTAGCCTGCAGCTTGCAACGACAACCCGATTAGCGAAGTCCAATCGCGTTTCGCCTCGCGGGCTCGGGGCGGACGTTTTCGCAGCCAGAACGTCAGGCCAAATATCCACCAGCAGACGATGACCGCGTAGAACGCTACCCTGGCGGCCAGATGCGGTGTTGATGAAATCTCCACGGTTACACCATCTCCGTGCCCCACAGATCGTGCAGGTGCACGATCCCCAGCAAGCGCCGCTCGCCCTCCACCACCACGAGCGAAGTAATCTTCATCTCTTCCATGCGCGCCAGCGCGGTGGCGGCGAACTCCTGCGCGCCGATGGTCCTGGGATTGCGCGTCATGCAATCCTCGGCCGCGAGGTCGAGCGCATCTTTGCCGCGCTGCTCCAGCAACCTCCGTAGATCGCCGTCGCTGATCACCCCCAGCAGACGGTCGCCCTCGACCACCGCTGTCATCCCCAGCTTCTTGCGCGACATTTCGTAAATCACGTCCGGCATCTTCGTCTGCGCCGTCACCCGCGGAATCGCGTCTCCCGAATGCATTAACGATTCGACCCGCGCCAGCCGTTTACCCAGCTTGCCCCCAGGATGCAAGTTGGCAAAGTCTTCTTCCTTGAACCCGCGCCTTTCCGAAAGCGCCACCGCCAGCGCGTCGCCCAGAGCAAGCATGGTCGTGGTCGAAGCCGTAGGAGCAAGTCCCAGCGAGCAAGCTTCCTGAGAAATCGAGCAGTCCAGAGCAACGTCGGCCGAAGATGCGAGAGTAGAAGCCGGTGTGGCGCGGACACTCCTGTCCGCGAGGGTTTCCGCAATGTCATCGCAAGTCATGCTGATGAGCGGAACCTGCAGCCGCTTAATCGTAGCCAGCAACTGCAGAATCTCTTCCGTCTCGCCGCTGGCCGAAAGCGCCAGCACAACATCGCCGCGCACGATCATCCCCAGATCGCCATGCAGCGCCTCCACCGGATGCAGGTAAAGCGCGGGCGACCCAGTCGAACTCAACGTAGCCGCGATCTTGCGAGCGATCAGCCCGCTCTTCCCCATCCCGGTAACGACCACCCGGCCGCGACAGTCGAAGAGCAGATCGAGAGCCCGGTTGAAGTCCGCAGCCATCGGGCCCGCAAGCCGGTCAGCCAGCGCCCGCAACGCCTCCGCCTCAATGCGCACCACGTTTTCGCCCACGTGCTTCATGAAGGGGAAATGGTAGCAGAAGGGACGGAGCATCGGGTCATCGGATCATCGGGTCATCGGGCCGTTGGTCTTTGATGGAACCGTCCGGTATATGCTTATGCGGACCGATGCTCACTGTAACAATTAAAGACTCCGACCTGATCGGTTACCTGCTCCGTCAGGTGATCTGGCTGCTGAGCCAGCCTCTGTTTTGGGCTGCCTTGGGCGTGGTAGTGGGTCCGTATCTGTTTTACCGTGGCTTCCGCTTGTTTCAGCGCAAGCGCCTCATCCTTGATATTCCGCGCTCCTCGGTCAGGGCGGCTGCGATCGGTGCCGTGGAAGTCTCCGGCAAAGCGGTTGGTCCCTACACGCTGGTTTCTCCGCTGAGTTCAAGAGACTGCCTGTACTACCGGGTGGTGATTCGCGTCTTTCGAAACAGGAAGAGCAGCCCCATCATCGACGAAGTCTGCGCTCCCCTCTTTGTCGACGATGGCACGGGGGAGTTGATGATTTATCCCGCAGGCGCCGAGATGCAATGGGCCGGCGTGACCGGGGATGGCGGGGAATATCTTGCCCATGTTCTCGCCCGGCACGGTTGCGCGAGAGAAGATTTGGTGGATGCACAAGAGTACTGCATCGTGCCCGACGACAACATTTTCATTCTCGGCACATTGCGCGAAAATCCATGGGCCACAAGAGACCCGGGGGCCAGTTCGTTGTCGCGAATCGGGCCCGGATTCGTCAGCCTGGATGAAGCAGATTTGCTGCGGCGGGAGGCATTCACGTGTCTCAACCCAAATCTGCCCTCGGGAGCCGCTCAAGCGAGAGAGTTCAACTTGTATCCGCCGACGATCTTGCTGCGGGGCGAGACGCCATTCGTGATTTCCACTCGCAGCCAGCAGGAAGTCGTATCAGACCTCGCCTGGAAATCCGTCTTGTTTATCTGGGGAGGCCCGCTCTGGACGTTGTGGGCGCTGTGGGAAATTTTCGGCCACCCGGGAATCTAGGGCGTGCTTGCTCGAAGTGCAAAGTAGCTAGCATACGCATGTAGAAGAACGTAAGAAGGTGCTCTCTGCTACACGCTGCCCCGTTCCTTCATGAGACCCACCTCCACCAACTTCCGGTCGTCGTCCGACACCTTGAAAAATTCTCGCGGCTTCAGGGCCATCAGGGAGGCAAGAAGAACTTCGGGCACCTGGCGGATGCGGGTGTTGTAGGTGTTGACGTCATCGTTGAAGAATTCACGGCGATCGGCGATCCGCTCTTCCAGTTCAGAAATCCGGTTCTGCAGGCGAAGGAAATTATCGTTGGCTTTCAACTGCGGATAATTTTCCGCCACCGCGAACAGTCCGCGCAGCGCGCCCGTCAGCATCCAATCGGCCTGGGCCTTCTGCCCGATGCTGGCGGCGCTGATCGAGGCGGCGCGGGCCTGGGTGACCGCCTCCAAGGTCTGGCGCTCATGCTGCATGTAGCCTTTCACCGTCTCCACCAGATTGGGAATCTCGTCGTGCCGCTGTTTGAGCAATACGTCGATGTTCGCCCAGGCGCGGTCATTGTCATTCCGCAGGCGCACCAGCTCGTTGTACAGGATGATCGCATACAGCAGGATTCCCACAACAACGAAGAAGACGGCTGCGGCTGCGACGATGCTAAAGTCCATGCTTGCCTCTAAGTTCCAGCGCCCGGTCGGCCAGGACCAGCAACGCCTCCGCCTCAATGCGCCCCGGACACCACATTTTCGCGTGCGTGTTTCATGAAGGGGAAATGTTAGCAGATGGAGCAGAGCATCGGTGATCGGGTGATCTCAAACCCGCGTCAGCTCGAATCGCCAAACGCCCGATGCTTGCCAGAATGGGGTGAGGGCACTATAGTTATCCGGCTTTTCCACTCAGAATCACAAAGGAGAAAAAGATGCGCAACCTTTTGCTGGTGGCATTGGCGTTGCTCGTGTCTATGTCTATAGCGATGGCCCAGGGCAAGGTTGATACCAAGTGGCACTGCTCGAAGCCAGCGGCGGAACACAAACTCGACGTCGGCGACGCACCGGATCACAGCTATTCGATCGCGCAAGGCACCTGCAACGCAACCTCAAGCGACAGCGGCTTCAAGGAAAAAACCGGTAACTACACGGAATTCGCAGAGGCATGGAAGGCCTCCTTCAACAACCATGGCCGCTTCAACGTGACGATGGAGAATGGAGACAAGGTTTACTACAAGTATGAAGGGTCTGCTCCAACCGACATCGCGAAACCAGCCTCCAATAAGTGGACGATTCTGAGCGGTACCGGAAAATCCAAGGGCATCAAGGGTTCCGGGACCTGCTCGGGAACACGCACGGCAGACGGCGATAGTGACTGGGCGTGCACCGGCACGGTTTCGATGGACAAATAGGCGGAGGGCAAGCCTAGACCTGGGCTGTGGGTCCGCCCGCAGCCCGTGGAATTAGAAGACGGCTTCGCCACTGCCGCCCCGGCTCAGAAGTGATCGTCCGCCGCGCGTCTCCTATGTCCCGGGTGCTCCAACGCTCGCGCCTGGATGGCGCGGTCCCACGGACTGCCCTGCCAGTTATCTTTCTTCCGATCGGTGTGGATCCACGGCGGCAGCGTCATCAAGAGCCGGCGCCCGATCGCGTGCAGATAAGGCTCGTAGAGGGCCTGAAGTTCCGCCAGCCGTTCGGGCAAGTCCGCACCATCGTTTACAGCAACGCTGAGACTCACGCCATGCTGAGCCAGTGCCGCGCGCAAACGAGTTAGATCCTCTGCCTTGAGCCGGTCGACTTCATGCGGATTGTATTGGGCTTTCACCACCTGCGCGAGATCGACGGCAGCGTGCCGCGCCATGGCAAACGTGAGCTTGGCCTGGTCGGGGTGGATGCCGTCGACTCCGGTCATAACCAGCGACGTGACATCGAGCATCACCGTCAACGCGCTCAACCAGGATTGATTGCTGTGCTGCGATCGGAAGAAAACCAGCACCGGATAGGAAATGTGGCTCGATAGCAGGTCGGCGCACCAGCGCTCCCAGTCGCGAAAAATTTCGTCGAGCACGGTTTGTTCAGGACAGCATCCCAACCGGCTGAGAAACTCGGCGGCGCTTGGCGGCGATCCGGCGCGCGCATCGAGCAGCGAAATTTCAATCTCGCGCGCGGCAAACGAATTGTAGATCACCGGCAGATACCCGATCACGACTCCGAGGAACGCGAAGCCCATGCCCGCTTCCATCACGGCCAGGGCACGCGCGGCAGCGTTGTTGGGCGTGATGTCCCCATAGCCTAGCGTGAAGAACGTTTCGCCGCTCAGATAGAGTACTTTCCAAAACGTGATTTTTTCGTTGGCGAGCGTCAGATGTTCGCCCAGTCCGTACTGCACGCAGGCGAATCCAAAAATCAGCCCGATCGCCCAAAAGCCCATC
>Ga0209517_10004511_pt1 | contig 18250 bp, 19 predicted proteins | sample PeaSoiMetSII2010_FD_187695 | JGI IMG/M metagenome (GOLD analysis project Ga0209517, IMG submission 187695) | Peat soil microbial communities from Weissenstadt, Germany - SII-2010 (SPAdes) (version 2) | ecosystem: Environmental > Terrestrial > Soil > Wetlands > Peat | place: Germany...
TGACAAATATCAGGTGTACAAATACAATTACTTGGACAATGTCTACTCAGCAATATTCTCACCACGCAACTGGGAGTTTGAATGGATTGAGGCTTGGTTTCCTGGAACCGCATGGAACGAAACAGGCTCAGTACCAGCAATGATGGGTGATCATGAGCCTTACGAAGGAAGAACTACGTACGCGGCGGTGGGTGGTTGTTATTACTCCTGTCGATTGGCTGCGGCGGAAGCGCTTCAACGCGTTCAACGTCAGGCAGCGGTTTTGGTTATCCGAGAAATTCGGCCTGGGTATATTCTTCCGGTCGGTGTTTGGAACGTTCGAGAAAGTGTCCGAGCAGCTTTCAGAACTGAGCCAGTTAGTTTTGATACTTTTAACGACGCATTACGTTTCGCGTGCATCAACATGGTGATTCGTCCAGATACTTGGACTAAGAATAGCAAACTGATTCGTAATGAAATGTTCCAGCCTAGACTGAGCCAGTACTTCCAATAAAACTTGGTACGTTAAGTTAGAAAGATTAGGAAATGCGCGTTGTTGAAACGCGCAAGAGGGGTCTAGGAGCTTGACATGAAGAAACTGTATGGTGCAGTGGTGTTTGTGTTGTATCTGTCGAATGCGGCATACGTTGAGTATGGGGTGTTGACACCGAAACCTGCGGTAGGCGGAAAGCCGAGTTGATACGAAGCTGGGAACGAGTAGCTGTTGTAACCATAGTTATAGTAGAATTGTCCACCGAACGCTCCCGTGTATGCGTAATGGAAGATCGTTCCGTATGATTGTTCAGCTAACGTACACAACCAGTACACCCCAGGCGTGTTGATTGTTAGATAGTCGGATGGGTTAAGCTTCCAGGTTATCCAGCCCGGTCCGTAATTTCCAATTCCTAAGCAGTATCCGCTTACGGTGGCTGCGACTAGTGGTTCGCCTATGGGGCCGTATTGGGTTCCGTTATCTGCGTAGATGCCGAACTTGATGCATTGACTCCCGTCAGATCCGGAGTATTGTATGAACATTGAGACGGACTGCATTACGGTGGGTTGGGTTATCGTAATTTTTGTGAGTGCGTTAACGTACTGACTGACTAGTGTCATTGGATAAACTTCAGCGTTGGTGTCTCCATAGTTGGTTTGTGCAGAAACCATGCTTGATTGGAAGACCAGCAACGTGATCGTAGCTAATAGGACGATTGCGGGAATGGTATGTTTCAATCTTAACTTGTCCATGTTCAATTGTCTCCACTTCCCAATTTTAATACCCACCTGTCGTGCGTCACTTGCGACAAAAACCTATCGCGGTAGCTTCTAAAACATATGCGAATTGCAACAGGAAATTTTCATCATTTTGCGCCGATTCCGTCAACGCCGATTTTCGCTGGTTGATGCTTTTCGCCTTGGACTTGAAATTTTACTCCAAGAATTTTTTCGGTTACGTCGATATTTGTTATGGTGTGGAGGGTGAGTTCGGAGACTTGGATCTCCGAGCGTCCTTTCGCGACGGCCATGTATGGTATGAGTATGTCGCCGAGGTGTCGGTCTACTGGAGCGTTGGAACCAATTTCCGCCAGTAACTTTTCCGCTGCTTGTTGGCCTACGGTTTCGGCGGGTTTGCCGCGTTCGCCGATGTTGTCGGCTCCCAGGATATTTCCGTCTGAGAATTTGGCGCCGAGTGTGATGCCGCTGCCTGGACCAAGATGTGTGTCTTGCTCGGGAGGGTAAGTTTCGATCTTGAAGTTGAGGTTGTGGTAGCCTGCGTCGCTTAGTGTTTTTTTGGCAGCATCGGCTTGTCGTTGGGCGACGTGGGGTGGCAGTTTTACGCAGTGGCTTATTCCTTCGATCCTCTGGAGTTCTCCGCGTTTTAGTAGTGTGATTGCGTTTAGGGAGTGTGATGGTTCGACGATGACGGTAACTTGTCCTCCCCCTCGTGGGTAGTGGCCTCGACGGTTAATTTTGATCGTTGCTTGGTATCCCATGCGTTGAAGTGTTGGCAGGACAATTAGGGTGAGGTAGTCGATTGAGGGGCTCCATTTCACATCGGTTCCCCCAATTAATTCCAGTTCTACACGTTCGGATGAGTAGTTCAGGCATGGCATGAGCGCTTGAAGAATCAGCGGTATGCTTCCGGCGGTGCCTACGTCTAATCTGAAGAGTCCCGATCCGTGACCGCGTGGTCGGAATTCTAGTTCGCGTGAGCCCTGCGTTAATCCTTTGGTTTCTGCATTGGATATACTAGCGAGCGCCTTAACTGCGGTCACATGTTGAGGTTGCAGCCCTGGGTTTGGTCTTTTTTCACGAATCTTCGTTATGCGCACATCTACGCCGGCGAGAGCGGCTAGGGCAATTGTGGTTCTGATGATTTGTCCTCCACCTTCGAGCATGTCACCGGAAATCTCAATCATAGATATCGCTGGTTCTGCGTGCAGATGCCAGGAAGGCTATTGAGTTTAGTGGAGGCGGTAAGGCGGTGGGATGAGTTTAGCATTTATTTCATGAATGTTTTAGAGTCTAGAAAAATCCTGGTTTTCATATTTCGATCGATGCTAACGACTATTTCTTTTCCTCCAAATCACGGTGCCATCATTCAAGTTGCGTATCTCTAGGATTCGATGGAAGGGTATTGTGGTCTCATCTGAATCTTCGTTGAGGGTGAAGTATGATTTGCCAAGTTTCATGATTTGCGATGCTAGGATTTGTTTCATATCGCCTGGTGCTCCTCGGTGGCGGTATGTGATTAGGTAGTTCTCTGCGTTTTCTCTGGAATCCCAGCGGAGTCTGTTGAGAATATTCTTCAGAGGGTGGACCATGGGGGGTTGCTCGTGTGTGACTGGGTTTCGAACTACCAAGACCTTATTAATGCGCCTGAGACGGGTCTTTCAAAATCGGTGTTCGTGTTGTCTGAATATTACATCCCCGGAGCGACAACGGTCGGTATCGTCTGCAAAGACGGTGTTATCCTTGCCTCGGAACGTCGTGTTAACTACGGCTATTTCATCATGAGCAAATCCGGGAAGAAGGTTTTCAAGATTGCTGAAACGGTCGGTGCTGCTTGCGCAGGCATCATAGCGGACATGCAGATTTTAACTCGTGAAGTGGCGGCACATCTGAATATTTACAGTTACGAGCGTGAACAGTCTGTGAGTGTACGAACGGCCGCGAAATTGATGGGCAGCTTGTTGTTTGAGCGCCGATATTTCCCGTACCTAGCACAGACCATTGTCGGCGGCTCGGATGAGACTGGCAATAAGTTGTACGTTCTCGACCCATTGGGTTCAGTGATCGAGGACAAGTTCACAGCTGTCGGTTCAGGGTCCGAGATTGCGATGGGTTTGTTGGAAAGTGAGTTCAAGGAAGGAGTTTCGTTAGATGATGGTAGAGCCTTAGTCCGTAAGGCGATCAAGGCAGCATCGGCACGAGACATCGCGAGCGGTGAGGGTATCGACATGCTCATCATAACGAACGCTGGAATAAAAGAAGAATACGAGCCTCCTGTAAAGTAATCACTTCACGTTTAGACGAGATCTCTCACTAATGCTATCCAAGACTGATGCTGAAAAAATTCAGGCCGAACTATTCTCTTACGATAAAGCCAGAGAAAAACTGCAACCATTAACAAGAAACGCCACGCGACTCTGCGGATGGGCGATAATCCAAATTCACAGACAGCAGCTTGACATGGCTAAGAAAACTTTGGACGAAGCGAAACAGGTACTGAACGAAATCCAAACACTAGTCTCCTCTCACTCAGAGTTACCACAATTCGGTCAAGTGCTCGTGGCCTTCCAGGAATATGCCGAAGCCAAACTTGTTCTCCAAATGAAAAAGAACGGCAAATTGGCTTCGCTTCATGAAGTTGGAACAAACAGCACCGCTTACCTGTTAGGTATGCTGGATTTTATTGGCGAAATGCGCAGGATGACGCTCGACGCGTTACGTCACGGTGACGCTGAGAAAGCTGAGTCGCTGCTTGGAGCGATGGAGAGAATTTACGAAGATCTCCTGGCATTAGACCGTACTTCGATTCTTCCAAATTTCCGAAGAAAACTAGACGCAGACCGACGGATTATTGAAACTACTCGAGGAGACGTCGCCTCGGACCTTCGCAGAGTCTCGTTGGAGAAAGCCGTGAGAAGCCTAGAAAAGAAATTGGGCGCTTCATCCTCCAAACGCGGTAAAATTGAGAATTAGATTTCCCAAAGAGATCACGCCGAGAGAAGCGGTTAGACTTCAAACGAAACTCTCTCCTCTGGTAAAGGAGACGAGTGAACTCCCAACTCCAATCCAGAACCTCGTCGGGTGCGATGCCACATATTTCTCGGGAATCAGTATTGCCGCCGCAACCCAAGTCAGGTATGCGGACCTATCATTACTGAAGATTCAATCAGCAACGGAACATACACGGTTCCCATACATTCCAGGTCTCCTAGCGTTCCGAGAAGCACCTGTGGTTCTCCGAGCCATCCGTGAGTTGCGTGCGAATGATTACGTGTGCCTTGTCGATGCACATGGCATCGCACATCCAAGAAGGTTCGGACTTGCATGTTACGTGGGTTTAGCATTAGACCGGCCAACGATCGGTGTAGCGAAAAGCCTCCTTTACGGTCAGGTGGAAAGGGGTAGGGTGGTTGACAAGGAGGGTCGTATCCTGGCTGAGCTCGTTAAGACGTCTGGTGGGAAAACCATCTATGTGAGTGTCGGACATAAGATATCTTTGAAGGACGCGGCCTTAATTGTCAAGCATTGCATGGGTTCTGGGGGACCTGTTCCTATTCGGTTGGCGCATGATGAGGTGACTAAACGAAAATGGCAACTCAAGAACTCAAACCAAGCCTCCTGATCACACTATACAAGCTGATCGAAGTTGGTGCCTATCCTGATGAAGTAATCTTCACGACAACCGAATTAGCGAAACTTTTGAAGGGATCTCAGCAGACCGCGTCGAGGCATTTGATTGAGCTTGAGAGACGCGGTTTAATTCGTCGAGTGAAATTGGGGCGTCGTGAATCAATCAAAATAACCTTGACGGGAGTCAAGCACTTAGATAACATGTTTCTTACGTTGCGGCGGGCGTTTGAGATGAAGAAGACTGAAACAGTGTTCGAGGGTACTGTATTCTCAGGTCTTGGGGAGGGTGCGTATTATGTTAGTCAACCGGGTTACAAGCAACAATTTGCAACTAAGCTGGGTTTCGAGCCGTATCCGGGAACGTTGAATGTTAGAGTTCGTGAGGAAGATCAGGCTGAGGTCAGGATGCTTGAGGCGTCTCCGTTCATTTTGGTGGAGGGATTCACGGATGGAGGTAGGAGTTTTGGTCCAGCGAAATGTTTTCACGGAAAAATCGCTGACAAGGTGGAGATAGCGTTCATTTTTCCGGTTAGAACTCATTATTCTGGGGATGTTGTGGAGATTATTTCAAGTAAGTATCTCCGGGACGCTTTGCATTTGAGGGATGGTGACGTGGTGAAGGTTCGCGCGTTCACTTCGAAAGCTTTGCTCTAACGGCGCTTGAACTCACATATTTTTCGTGTTCAAACCTTGAAAGTCTGACGGTTTCAATTTTTAGTTTTCTTCGATCGATGATTTCGCGTACGTTCTTTTCGAGGTTTTGTTGATCGTATCCGAATGCGATTATGTCGGGCATAACTTCCACGAGCACTTCTTCATACCCCATGCCAACGTCTTCGTAGCCAAGAATTGCTTTGTCAACGGGCTTCAAGCCCTCTACGAGTAGTCGTCTGTCTTCTTCAGGGAATACTGGGCGTCGTCCTTTTAGCATTTCAACTGTTACGTCGGTTGCGATAACGGTTACGAGCAGATCACCCAGGGTTTTGGCTTCGGTTAAGGCGGCTAGGTGGCCTAGGTGGAGGACGTCGTAGACGCCTCCGGCTAAGACGACTTTGATTTGGTTTCGCCCTTTCTCGGTGAGTGAAAATTTTGGTGTGTTCTCTTCTCGTTTTTCTGTCAGATACCCCGAGTCAACAGCCTCGGATATTTCACCTCGAGCGACTCCTGTTAGTTCTTGTTCGGTCAAGGGGCCGTGCCGCAGTTGGTTGAGGTAGACGAAATTGAGGAGCGTTTTGAGTGCCTTTGGATTCATGAACTGTCATGCCGCCGATTGGTGTGCAGACTGCGAAATTTTCTTCGCACTATAATATGTTACGTTGGGGATTCGGAGAGTTCAAGAAATTTCAACGCATCCAACAACCCTTCAGCGTATGCTACTGAGGCAAGAGCGGTGGTCGCTCTGCCATGCTCGAGGTAGTATCGTGCATCGTTGATGTAACGGTGAATGGTGTCCACAATTTTCTTCACATCTACAGATCGGACCTGATGGTCTTCTTCCTTGAATTTTTGATTCTGGATGGCTCTTTCAGTGATTTCGATGTATCGACGGGCGCGGCTGGCTGGATCTTCGTTAACTTCACTCATTCATGATTCCTCTTGGTGCGCCGCAAATAACTTCCACCGCTTCTGCTTCAACGAAATGCAAACGTCCGGGTATGATTAGTGTGTGAGGGGGTTTGCCAAAATCCCGTTTAGCAATTTCTCCAGCCCTACCAGCTTGAATCATCATATCTGGAGCTCCGACACGGGCGACGCCGATGGTGAGTGTTTGTGGGTTAATGATTCCGGCAGGGATTTGTTTGGAGTAGTCGAGCAACGCTTGCGTAGCTTGCGCGATGGTGATATGGCGTTTTGCTTCCACGTCAATTTCTAGCAGGACAAGCGAATGCAGACCTAACGTTTGATTGTCTCGTATTGCGGTGTAGACGCTTTCAGGGAATTTCTCGTTCGCAGTTGATGGCATTGTTACGGTTCTTCCGAATTTGTACGATTGCAACCCAGTGGTTCCAGCGATGGCTGATGTGATTGAGGCGGCGTGGAGTATTCTGGTTTTGATTCCGCTCCTCTCAGCGCGTAATCGTAAATCAACATGTGTCGTAGCCACAAGAGGGTCTCCTGGTACCAAGAAGCCTACGCGTGACGTTTTCGCTTTCGCGACGACAATCGATTCCTCTTCGACCTGTGCTCGGGAGAGTATAGTAATTTTCATTCCAACAATTTTTTCCAGATTCGGTATACTCAAACCTGACATAAGGTTCGTGTAGAATTCCGCGAACAACATGTCGCACGAGCGCGCCACCTCAACACCGCGTAATGATATTCCGGTTTCGTCATGTAAACCAAGACCGATGAAGATGAGTTCTCCCAATCCATGTCACAACTCATGGTAAGGTGTGAAGCAATTCTTTAATTCCTCTGAGGGACGTCTGAAGCGATCAGCGGGTCCGTAGCTCAGCCAGGCCTGAAATTGGCCCTGAAGAGGTAGAGCGGCGGACAGACGTTGGCCGAAGCTCTTAGCTAACCCGAGGGAGACCCGAAGGTCGAGAGCCCCCACAACTGGGCCGACATGGTTCAAATCCCTCCGGACCCGCCACAATTTAACTCCAGAAAATAGACTACGTCAACGCTCTAGTTTTCTGACTATAGACAAATCAGTTATTTCTGTTTAGACTAGCGCCAATGCAGTGGCACACAAAATGAGGGCACCCCCCCCAGCGATGTCGTTCCTATGACATACCTAACGAGTTGAGTGTCTTACGTAGCTGATCCAATTCGGGTTCGGTTAATGGTTGCAGAGGGTTTCGTGTGGGGCCGCATTCATGTCCAAGTATGTTGAGGCCTGCTTTGGCGTATTGTACGAATTTCGATCCATCGATCAGTTTGATGGTGGGAAGTAATGAGTAGAATAATTTTCTAGCTTTTTCCTGCTCATTTCTTTCGACTACTAATCTTACAAGATCCGCACATTGTTTTGGGATCACGTTTGAAACCGTTGATATCCACCCTTTTACTTCGTGTGTGAGAAAATCGTAGATTAATGGATCCCATCCGCAGACTACTTCAATCTTGTTTGTTAAGCGTTGGATTTCGCTGACGCGATGTATGTCGGCGGTGCTTTCTTTTACGTAATCGATATTTTCGAATTCCGTGGCTAGGCCAACTAGGAATTCAGGACTCATGTCGGTTTTTGTCGTGAGTGGGATATTGTAGATTATGATAGGGAGATCGACTTTAGCCAAGTCAGCGTAATATCCGCGCAATTCCTTCTCATCTAATTTGTAGTAATATGAAGGCGCTGCCAATATCGCGTCGAGATGGAGATCCTTTGCGTGGCGAGCAAGTGCGACCGCGTCTTCGGTTCGCACTGCTGTTACGCCCTCGATAACTGGAACTTTACCGTCAACCACTTCCGCAACAATTTCGGTGACAATCTTTCGTTCCTCAAGCGACATCAATGGGAACTCGCCCGTGCTTCCGCAGGCCACCATACCATCGACACCGGCATCCAGCAAGTAACGCGTAAGATCACGAAGGCGATCCTTGTCGATTTGATGCGTACTGTTGAAGGGGGTTACGATCGGAGGGATGACACCATGTATTTTACGAGCCATTCCTAAGTCACCTTAAATCGTCGCTAGATCTCTCTTATCATTTCAGGATTTATTGGTGATGCTTTGCCGATGTATTGCGGTATGTACAGCAATCCATCGTTGGCTTACGTTCATTCAGATCATAATGATCTGCGCTAAAGTTAAGAGGAATTAGAATTTCCAATCAACAAGTTCGGTGCCATCTTATGTTAGGGAGACGTGTACTGATTATCTTGTTAGCTCTCATACTCCTTGCGAGTTCTCAGAATTTCGTTCTGGCGTCTAATTCTGGGGTTAAGGATTCTCAGTATTCGATTCCATTTCAAGGCATGACTATGAGCTATTATTCACAGACTATGCCGATATTGCTTCAGGAGACCGGTCTTTCTGCAAGTGGTTGGGTCAACCTAATGTTTCATGACCTGACCAGTTCGTCTTCGAAGCTTGACATTTCAGTGAACGGTAACGTGACTGAGAACGGACAACAATCTCCTGCAAACATACAGACGACAACGGTGGATTTCCCAACCAATCAGGATACGATATTGTTTCTGAGGAATGGCGGACAGCAAAGTTTGCAAATCTATGCTGGCCCGGCAGGTCAAGCGTTTCAATTAATCCCTGGTTCCAGCGTCAACCTTTCAGGGACATGGACGCTTCACGATACATACAATCTCCACACTGCTTTAGGCTCGTTCACCGCGTACAGGTACCATTATTCCATCTCAGGTGGCAGTACGACTTTGGATTTTTACGCATCCTACGATCAGGTGAAGCAAATTTTGATTTATGGCGAAGTCTACGCAACCCAGAACGGGCTCTCTGCGTTAATCGAGAAGATAACGCTACTCAGTACCAATGTGCAATTCACGACTTCGTCCACCACATCTTCAACTCCTGGGTCTTCCAGCCCAAATTGCGTGATTGCGACGGCCGCATACGGTAGTGCTCTCGCTCCTCCCGTGCAGTTTCTGAGAGAATTTCGAGATCAGAAAGTCGAGAAGACATACGTGGGTTCACAGTTTATGTTGGCTTTCAATGCTTGGTACTATTCTTGGGCGCCATCAATTGCAAAGTTGGAATCAACTAATTCGGGACTGCGGGCTTTTGTGCGAACACTCATCGCTCCACTCATAGGAACCTTGTTTGTAAGCCAGATCCTCTTCACATTAATAGCGCCAATAAATTCGGAAATTGCAATTTTAGTCGCCGGCATAACGGCGAGTGCATTGGTAGGCTTGATGTATCTCACACCAATCCTCTTTCTGCCCGCTCTGAAATTAATGAGAAAAAGAACGTTAACGAAGAAGACCATGGCCATCCTGGGGCTAATTGGAGTGGTGTTTACGTTAGTGGGCACGATTACGCATGGTACTTTTGGACCCGTGCAGATTCTTACTGCGTTAGTGGTTGTTGAAACGATTTTGATAGTCCCGGTCACTGTCGTGTGTCAGTTAACTCATAGAATTCTGGGATGGAAGAATTAAGTAGCGAAACTTTTCTCACGGTAATTGGCTTCGGTGCTTGAGTTGGGAGAGTATTCGTTCGGCGTGAACAATGTTTGGGCGATAAAACGTTTTGTTGAACCTGAGGCTTGGGTTGAAATTGTTGCTACCAAGCTTGAGGTAGAATTGGTACAGTTTTCACTCGATCTTCTCGATCCAGCCACAACTGACGAGGTTACGTTGAGTGACACGATTTCGAGAACCAATGATTGCTGCAAAAAGTACGGAGTCAAGATCCAGAGTTGCTTCACAGGCCTCTTGTCTTACGCCACCAACCTAATGTTGCATCCTTCAGCATCGATGCGAGAGAACGGTTTTCAATGTTATTCGAAGGCATGTCGCATCGCAGGTGAGCTTGGAGCTGAAACTTTTGGTGGACACATGGGAGCGTTTACACGGAAAGATTACGATGACCCTAAACGGAGGGAGATGTTGCTCTCTGAACTCATCGAACACGTAGCATCATTAAGCCGCGTTGGCAAGGAAGCAGGCTTGAAGACAATCTTATGGGAACCAATGCCAGTTTCACGAGAACCGCCATCGACAATACCTGAAGCGAACGCAATATTGACTCGAGTCGGAAAAGAAGCTTCGATACCTGTTCAGTTGTGTATCGATGTGGGACATGCATGTAACATGAAGTCGAATGATCCACGGGATCGCGATCCGTACAGTTGGCTTAGGGAACTAGGCAGATCTTCTCCATGCGTTCATCTTCAACAAACCGACGGCAAGGGTGACAGACATTGGCCTTTCACTAAGGAATACAATAGGATTGGAATTATTGACGGCAAGAAGGTAGTTGAGGCTCTCGACAAAAGTGGGGCTGGAAGGGCATACTTGTACTTAGAGGCGATTGGAGCATTCGATCAGGACGAGAACGCGGCGGTTGATGATATAGTGGAGAGTGTGGGATACTGGAAAGACTACGTTTGATTTTGGCGTTTCATCATATTGATTCTGTAGCCGCACGAGCAAGCAACGTTAGATTTGATTACTGGACTACGGATGTCTGTACCTGATTATATCCAGTTGCGCCGTTAGGGTATGGGGTTGTAGCTGTTTGATCCTGCAATTGCCCAGTTCCATCAGTAGCTCTAACCAATATAGTGTATGATCCTGCCCCTGGAGGCGTCCAGGGGTACGCCCAGAGTACCCACGAGTAAGGCGAGAGAGGAGGTTTGAGGAAAGCTTGATTCCATGTCTGTCCCCCATCTACGCTCACCTCAACTTTGCTAATGCCCCGATCTCCCGCGAAGGCAATGCCTGCTATGGGTATGATCCCGTTTGTAGCAGAAACTTGTCTAAGTTGAGTTGGGTAGTAGATAATTGAAGTCGTTTTAATTACCGCATCATTCGACCAACCGCGTTCCTGCCAGTAGCCTAAGTACACTTGGTCGGTCACTTCTACGTCAGTTATCCATTTGGCGCTCATCATCCCATATAATCCAGGGATAACTGCTCGAACTGGGAATCCATGTTCGTTCGGCAAACTGTTGTCATTCATCATATACGCAAGGAGAGATTGTGGATGCATAGCTCGTTCAAGCGGTATGCCAACTGAATAGCCGTCGGCGCTTCTGAAGATAACATACTGCGCTTCAGGCAAAAGTTTCGCCTGGTTGAGCAATGTTGCGATTTGCACGCCTGTCCATTTTCCGTTGCTTATGAGTGCAGCAGGAGGATTGATGGTGTTGCTCACGCATTCAAACGTAGAATACTCATCCGTTGCGGGTAAGGCAAGAAAGGCTGTATTGTTGAGGGTTAATGGGTTTGATACTTTGCCGTGCACGTTCAGCGTCCATTCATCGAAATTTAGTTGTGGTGGAATCGGATCAATATCGACTCTATAGAATATTCTCGTGTCGGTCAACTCTGAATTTAGGAGATTACTGATTCGCGGATCCATGAATACCGACGGGAGACCTTGAGTGGTTGTGGAGGCGGTTGAGGTCACGGTAGAAGAGGTTGGAATGGTGGTGGTCGTCGTGGTGGATTGTGGGTTAACAGGGATTGGATTGTTGCTTTGGACTACCGGTTGTCCAGAAAATATGGACAGCCCAACCTTAGCGCCTATTATAGCGACGACGGCGGCGGCAGCCACGATAACGGCTTTCGTTAGAAAGCCACGTCGGTAACTGGAGACAGCTTTCACATCTGTCGTCGCGGATCGAGTAGTAGGTTTTTGTTGAATCATCGCGCGGTTAGAGTACCTTATAAAAACAGTTGAGTTCACGGCGTTCGCGAGAAGAATTAGTACTGCAGCGGAAATCCAACCAAAAATCGATGATAGTATTGAGACGCTTGATGCCACTAATGTTTCAAGTCCGAGACCTAGAGCCGTTGGGACAATTAACGTGAGCAGGAGTATCAGTGAACTTTTGGCTTGTTTGGACTTGTAGCTGAAGTACCCCGCTAAGGTTCCTAAGATGCCGTAGCCTAGGACATAAGCTATTGAAGCGGAGACGAAGGCGGTGTACTTGGCATATTCTCCAAGATTCTCCACTACGACGGATTGTACGGATCCAGGAACGGGAGCTATGAGAAGTTTGAAGATTGCCTCTGGTGGGAATGGTACGTTCAGTAGCATCGCGCCAATAAATTGTATAATGGTCGCGAGGAATCCGCCTGCTACTCCGTAGATGAAGTAGCTTCGTAACGATACTGATCGTTCCATACTGTCCAGTTCTCTGGATCATCAATTTTCCATGGATGAATTAATGGGTTTTACCTAATCACGACCAAATCTGTTCAGAATCAGCTGAAATAGTCACTCGGGTTGTTTTGAGCCACAGTGTGGACAGAATTTGATGCCGGCAGTTAATTCTCCGCCGCATTGAATACAGTGCTTCATTTGGGTCGTCGGGATTGTCGTGGGCGGCGTCCATCTTTGCTCTCCTCGAACACCTAGCTCTTGGCGCATGTGTGCGGTCCTCATAATGTCGCCACTGGTGACTATTCCAAGCAATTGGTCTCCTTCGACGACAAGAAGCCTACCAATTCTAGCTTTTCCCATTTTCTGCATCGCGTCGAGAGCGCTGAGGGTTGCGTTCACTGTTACTACTCGTTCTATTGGGACCATGATTTCTTCGACTCTCTTGACTGATCGGAGTTCCTTCGAGACAGATCGGACAGATTGCATTGTCACTAATCCCATCATCTTGCCGTTCTTAACGACCGGATAACCTCCATGTCGATGAACCAGCAAATAGTCGGCTATCAATTGTTCAACCAAAATGTCAGGGGGGACAGTGAGTACGTTTCGTGTCATGATATCGCTCACCATGACTCCGCTCAAGGTTTCACCGACTAGGGTTGCACTGAGGCTTGTCTCTGCTCCGGATTTGATGAACCAGCCTAGCACCACTATCCAGATTCCGTCGATGAAATCTCCGAAGATTATTGTTGCGAAACCTCCGAACATCATGAGAAGCGAGATGACCTCGCTGATTCTGGTGGCCATTCTCGTGGCGCGTATTAGGTCATGATAATGTTTCCAGAGGCTGCCTCGCAAGACACGTCCTCCGTCTAATGGGAAAGCGGGTATAAGATTGAAAGCACCTAGGACTGCGTTGATGAGTGCGCCGTAGCCAACGGTGGCCACGATTGACAAGGGTAAGTTCAGAGTCTTTGACGCGTACCATGCGCCAGCCAATACTCCAGCTATTAGGAAACTCATCAGTGGACCGGCAGCTGCCATCTTAACTTCTAGCAACGGATCCTGTGGCTCTTCTGACATTTCGGAAACACCTCCGAAGAAGAAGAGGGTTATTCGCGCGATAGGCAATCCGTTCTTCTTTGCGATATAGGAATGTGACAATTCATGGATCAGAACCGAGGCAAAGAGAATGATGGCAGAAGTGATTCCTATTGCCCAGTACGTGATCGTGCTAAGCCCAGGATACTGATGCGGCATGTAACCAACAGCCAGTGACCAAGTGATTAGGATGAATACAAGCCACAGGGTATAGTGGATTCTTACAGGAATCCCCATGATTTTTCCTAATCTTATTGACAGCAGTAAGACCAGCTAAGCGGTTTCGTGACTCTAGAGTTGCCCACTCGTTAATCTTTGTTCTGATAATATCGGGAAAAGGTTTTCAAGAATAGGCTGTGCTGCATGCGCGATGATAGCCCTTTGGAAACCAAGAAACTCATAATGTTACCTGGACCAACCAACGTCCCAGCACGCGTCACTAACGCAATGCTGCGTCCCATGATCAACCATCGAGGACGAGAGTTTAGGGAGATGCATGCCCGAATTATTCAAAACGCAAAATATGTTTTTGGTACAAAAAATGATCTCTTTGTTCTCAGTAATTCTGGAACGGGTGGGGTTGAAGCTGCAGTTCGCAACATATGCTCGTCCGGATCCAAGATCATTGTTCCAGTAAACGGCGAATTTAGCAGAAGATTTCTTGAAGCCGTGAATCTTCTCGGCGGAAAAGGAATCGAGATTCCAGTTGAGTTAGGTAACGCAGTTACCGTTTCCCAAGTCGAGGACGCTCTAAACCAAAATTCTCCGGTAACAGCAGTTGCGGTAATTTACAATGAGACTGCCACCGGAGTCACAACGCCTAATCTAAGGCAGATTGGTGAGCTGTGCAGAAAACACAACACCCTATTCCTTGTCGACGCAATATCCATCCAAGGCGGAGTTGAACTCCCGGTCGACGAGTGGGGAATCGACATTTGTGTGACAGGCAGCCAGAAATGTTTGATGACCCCTCCAGGGTTGGCGCTGATATCGGTTAGTCCGAAGGCATGGGAGATTATTCGTAAGACCCCACGTTCGTACTATTTCGACCTTCAACTCTGCAAACAGTTCATGGAAAATAACGAAATCCCCTACACACCGGCGGTGACACTCTTCTACGCCTTAGATGAGGGCCTGCAGATGATCAGAGAGGAAGGACTTGAAGCACGGTTCAAGCGACACACGACCTGCGCTAATGCAATGTACGCTGCGGCGGAGGCGATGGGTCTCCAACCATTCGCCCGCAGAGAGGTGCGCTCGAAAACGGTTGTAGCAATAAAATACCCGAACGGAATTGAAGACAAGAAATTCCGAGGAACACTCGACTCGCAATACAGGATTGCAGTAGCAGGCGGAATGGGCAAGACGAAAGGGCAAATCTTCAGAGTGGGCATTATGGGCTCCGTATCAGAATTCGAAATTATGGCAACCGCGACAGCAGTAGAATCTGTTCTCTCCGAACTGGGATATGGCCTCAATACAGGGGAGGCAGTGAAGGCTGCGCGTGAAGTATTCTCGAAGGCAAAATGAAACGTAACCAAATGAGTAATTCCTGAAAGGTTAATCTACAACCAACCGACCTTAGCTTCGACTCCGCAGATTAAGGTGTAACAGAATGCCAATCAAGAACGGTGACTTTCTACTCATCAACTACACGCTGAAAGTGAAAGAGACTGGAGAGATTGTCGGCACGACAATTGAAGGCGTAGCAAAAGAAGCGAAACTGTACCGCGGAGAGGAACATTACGAACCATTTTTCGTCATAGTTGGCGAAGGATGGGTACCTAAGGGATTAGATGAAGCCCTCACCGGTTACGAAGTTGGCAAGGCAAATACAATTGAACTGCCTCCCGAGAAAGCCTACGGAATACGTGACCCTAAGAAAGTGAGGCTTGTCCCATTACGAAAATTCCGAGCTGACGGGTTGACACCGGTACCCGGATTACAGGTTAACGTCGACGGAAAAACGGCCCAGGTTAGAGCAGTCGGAGCTGGCCGAGTTCAGGTTGACTATAATCATCCGTTTGCTGGACGAACGCTGATCTATGACCTTACAGTAGAAAAACAGGTAGAGACAGATGAAGATAAGGTACGGAATCTAATTCATAGGCAGATTTCGTCTGTTGATAAACAGAAATTCGGCATCAAAATAGAGGACGGAAGCTTGACAGTAGAGGTTCCGGAGGAAGCATTCTTTCTTGAGGGGCTTCAAGTGGTCAAGCGAACATTGACTGCCGAGATTGAGAAATTCCTGCCTAAACATGCAACCGTAATTTTCGTTGAAACCTTCAAGAAACCAACTGAAGCAAAGCCTGAAGCCAAACCCACTACCGAAGTAGCGCCTAGTACATCATAAGACGAAATTATCTAATTCGTCTTTCGCGGTTTAACGTGTGGGTCTGCCAGGAATAACCGCGCAGTTTCTTCGTTGCGCCAAATCCGCACGCGGAGCATCTTTTCCATCGTATATGGTAGGATCGGCGTCCGCATCGGCGACATCGAATGTGAGTCTTAGCACGCCCTCGCCGTCCAAAAGATGCGGTTCCTTTAGTCATTTACTATGCCTCATCTGTAATTCGATTTATCTCTTAGGTGGCGGTGAGACTAAGACTACATTGTCTCCTCGCACTATGATCGTGCCGATATTTCGAGTACTGTCGGGATTTGACACGTCTTCGGCATCTTCCAATACCAAATTCATATGCTGATCGTAACTAAACAATTTTCCGCGAATTGTGCGGCTACCTTTCAACTCCACGAGGACAATCTTACTTAGACTCTCTTGGAAGATTTTGTCAGCGACTGCAGACATTTCCATCTGACCCTAGTTTTTCTGAAACTCTGTGCGCTAATGGAGCGCTTCAAATTAAAGCTTCGGCTATGATTAACATAATGCAAGAGTGCCAGATTGACAACGAGTGAATTCATCATGTTAGGCTGGATTGTGTGAAGTATGTCTGTTATGCGGCATCTCAAGGACAAAGAAGCAAAGCAAATAGTTAGAGAATTTGTGATCCGTTTTCCTGTCGCTAGGGAAAAGTTGGATGCGACTGATCACCTACAGGAACTTGTTGTCGGCGATGGCTCAGTAATTTTTGCTGATGGTGTGCCGATACTCGTACGAAGGAACGATCTCTGGGTACCATCTCTAAGGTTTCAGATCGTCCTGGATTCATTGCCTAAAATCATAGTCGATATGGGAGCGATCCCGCACGTGACGAATGGAGCGCAGATTATGCGGCCAGGAATTAGGACGATCTCTGACACTTTCAACAAGGGCGACTTTGTGGTTATCCAAGATGAACGATTCAAGAAAGCTATTGCAGTTGGCACCGCAGACTTGGATTCCGAAGCGATGCACGCGATGGTGAAGGGTAGAGTGATCACGAATTTGCATTACGTTGGTGATGATTTCTGGAACGCTTTCGGTCCTTCGCGCCCGTAGGACAGAGGCCCAGCATACCGGGTTTGACGCGGGAATGACAAACTTCACAGCGTTCAAGCAGACCAAACCGTTCAGTCTTTACATAGGCATGTCACTTCCGGTCGTTTGCTGTGCAAACATTTAAACTGCGATTCGCTCGACTCGGACACTATCTGTGGTAATGTGACTGCTATGATTAGTTCTCATGCGATGGAAAGAACAGACCGGTTTCCACTAGTGAATCCATCTATACAGCATCCAATCTATGTCAAGGCGTATCCTTTGCGCGATCTCACCGATGTGCCACGAATCAAGGCTGAGATAATTGAAGGAAATATCCTTATTGTGAAGATAACCCCGATTGCGAAGCGCAGCGTGGAGGAAACGAAATCTGCTATCAGCGAAATGGTCGCTTTTATAAAATCGATTGAAGGAGACATCGCCAGACTCGGCGAGGAAAGAATAGTCATGACTCCGCCGACAGCTAAGGTTTGGCGTGGGAAATCCGAGGTTACCGTTACCGCTGGAAACGCCGTCGACGAAGAAACTGAATAAAGACGAGTTAGCGAAGTCTGAGTGTCTCAGAAATGTCAGGTGCCACGGTTCGTAGCTTGAGAATTCTCGAAACTTGATGCGCGAACAGATCCGTTTTACGTCTTTCACCGTGACCCATAATTACCCGCGAGGGTCTCGGAGAGACGCGTTTCAAGAACCCGATCAATTGATTCCTGTCAGAGTGGCCTGAAAATCCTTCAACACTTTCAACTCGCAAGTTGACTTTGAAGGCTTCAAGTTTTCCGTTTCTGCCCATCAGTGAGACTTCACGTATACCGTTCTTCAATCTGTTTCCAAGGGTTCCCTCAACCTGATAACTTACGAAGATGATTGTGTTACGTTCATCGGAAGCTAAGTAGCGAAAATAATCAATGGCTGGTCCACCTTCCATCATGCCGGAAGTCGCAAGGATCACGGCGGGATCGCCTGCAGCAATCTTCTCACGTTCCGATGGGTGATCTACGTTGGTGAAGTAATCGGATTGGAATGGGTTGACGTCCTTGTACAGAATTTGTTCTCGAAGATCTCGAGCTAAATACTCTGGGTAGGCTGTGTGAATAGCGGTTGCTTCGGAAATCAT
>Ga0209517_10004513_pt1 | contig 18243 bp, 19 predicted proteins | sample PeaSoiMetSII2010_FD_187695 | JGI IMG/M metagenome (GOLD analysis project Ga0209517, IMG submission 187695) | Peat soil microbial communities from Weissenstadt, Germany - SII-2010 (SPAdes) (version 2) | ecosystem: Environmental > Terrestrial > Soil > Wetlands > Peat | place: Germany...
CGTTACAGCCGCCATATTCGCTGATTCATCGCGGAGTGGAAGAGGACATTCTGCCCTACTGCCTGCGGGAGAACATCGGGGTGATTGTGTATTCTCCCATGGCGTCGGGCTTGCTGACGGGGGCGATGACGGCGGAACGGGCGGCGAAATTGCCGAAAGATGACTGGCGCAAGAGCGATGCCGAGTTCAACGAGCCGAAGCTTTCGCGCAATCTGGCGTTGGTGGAGCGATTGCGTGAGATTGCGAAGAGGCATGGGCGATCGCCGGGAGAAGTGGCGATTGCGTGGACGTTGCGGAATCCGGCGGTGACTGGAGCGATTGTGGGAGCGCGAAACGCGCGCCAGGCGGAGGGAGTGATGCGAGCGGGAGAGTTGCGGTTGAGTGATAAAGAGGTGAACGAGATAGAGGAGTGGTTTGAGGAGAACGTGGCGTGAGGTCAGAGGCTTTTCACCGCCGAGCACGCCGAGAAAGGCGAAAAGCTTAACCACAGAGTACACAGAGAATCACAGAGAACGCCGAGAACTTCTTAGATCTTTTGATCTTCGTTTCTCGGCGATCTCTGCGAGCTCGGCGGTAAGTTTGGTTTCTAAGTGTTTTTCATCAGCGTGGCCTTGCTGTAGGCGACCTGGAAGCCGAGACGCTGGGCGTTGCGCATTGAGGTGGTGCCTCCGAGAGTAACGATCACGGCGAACTCGCAGCCGGCTTTGCGGGCGGTCTCCATACGGCGACGGAGTAGGGCAGTTTGCAGGCCACGCCCGCGAAATTCGGTTAGGGTACCGGCGCCGAACAGGGCGACGATGCGATGTTCGGGAATGATCAGGCCGGCGGCACAGGCGACCGGCGCGCCGTCAACTTCGGCGGTGAACAGGATTGCTCCCTCGGCCTGGTAAATGGGCGCGATCATTTCCGCAAAGCCTTCGGGGGCGTCGCCGTTGGGGAAGAAGCTGCGAACGACGATGTGCGAGAAGGCATTCGCCTCTGCGGCGTGGCCTTGGCGAATGGTGGTTCCGGCGGGCGCGGAGACCGGCTCCTCTTTGTCTTTGTCGATACGGCGGAACAGAACATTGTTTAGCTCGGCCATCCCATAGGCGCGCTGTTTGAGCATCTCGAACAGTGGCGGGTCGGTGAGCGGACAGACGTCGATCTGCGAAGGCGCGTTATGGGAGCGGTAGAACTGCTCCATGCGGTCGAGGTCGGCGGCGGTGGCTGAGCCGTCGAATCCCATGCCGACGGTGCGGCCGATGGGGGAATTGAGGCCGGCAAAAATCATGTGGCCGCCGCAGATGGGTTCGACGGCGGCGCCGATCTCGGGTTTGAGTTTCTGATACAGGTGAGCGTAATGCACTTGCGGCATCTCTTCGGCCGACTCCAGCCGGCGGGCGAGCGCTTGGTCCACGAAGTCCATGGGAATGTCCTCTTTGAATTTTGGTATTGCGTTGGGAGATGGCGGCGCACACTGCGGCACCGGGTTATGAAACCAAGAACGGTGGACTAGCGGACAGCAGTCATAGGCAGCGGTTTAAGAGTAGCTTGGCGGTTGGCGGAAGTCAAAGGTTTGTCACCGCCGAGATCGCAGCGGGCGCCGAGAAAACAAGGGCTTGCAACCACAGAGGACACAGAGAGTCACAGGGGAGTTCAAAGATGTTGATCCCCCTCTGCTCGGCGATCTCTGCGACCTCGGCGGTAAGAGGTTTCTAGACCTGTTCTTTGGCTTCGCCCAGGGTTACCTGGACATCCATCTTTTTCTTGGCGCGGAATATGGTGACGCGAACTACGTCGCCGGCGCGGTGTTTGTTCATCATCTGGGCGAGGTCTTGCTGGTCTTCAATCTTTTCGCCGTCGATGGCGATGATCAGATCGCCACCCACCATGATGGGCACGTTAGCGAGATAGGCGCGCTCGGTGCCGCCCTTCAGCCCGGCGCGGTCGGCGGAGCCTCCAGCGACTACCTGGACGATCAATAAGCCGTAGTCGGCGGCGAGACTCATTTGATCAGCGAGATCAGAGTTGATGGGGATGGTGCGCACGCCGAGCGCCGGACGGCGCACCCGGCCCAGGGTGACGAGGTCGTTCAGAACCGCTTTGGCGGTGTTGATGGGAATGGCGAAGCCGATGCCGGCGCTCTGGCCGACGCTCGAAGCGATCAGGGTATTGATGCCGATGACCTCGCCGTGCCAGTTCAGGAGCGGGCCGCCGGAATTGCCGGGGTTGATGGCGGCGTCGGTTTGAATGGCTTCGTCGATGGCGGTGCCGTCGGGTTCCTGCACCGAGCGGATGGAGCTGACGATTCCGCGAGTCAGAGTGCCAGCGAGGCCGAAGGGATTGCCGATGGCGTAGACTTTCTGGCCGACTTGCAAGTGGGTGGAATCACCGAGGGTCATGGGTTGCAAATCCGGGGCCTTGATCAGCAGCACGGCGAGGTCGTGGGAGCGGTCGGTGCCCACGATGGTGGCCTTGTAGGATTTGCGATTGTGCAGCACGACCTCGACCTGCCGGGCTTCGGCGATGACGTGGTAGTTGGTAAGCACGTGGCCGGCTTTGTCGATGATGAAACCGGATCCCTGACCTTCTTCGGGAACCAGGCCGTAGAAGAAGTCGAAAGTCACGGCGCGGGACTTGACGTTTACGACTGAGGCAATGTTCTTGCGATAAACCTCGATGTTGTTTTGCTCTTCGGCATCGAGCGAATTGTCGTTGTTGCTGGCGGCTTCGGTGATTTCGACCTTGGCAGGGCGACTGAACCAACTGGTCAGGGTTCCATCGGCTGGGCGGTAAGTAGTGAAATAGAAAAACGCACCCGCAAACAATAGTGCGAAAACGATAGGGCGCAACAGGCGCATAGAATTAAGAACCTTTAGCCACGGATTTGCACGGACCTACACTGATTGTAAATTCTTTCATTCGGCTTGCGCACGGAGCTTTGGGTAAAGGGCGCTGACCTTGGCTTTGGTTTCATCGAGGGAGCCGGAGTTGTCGATAACGTAATCGGCGGCTTTGATTTTTTCTTCATCGGGGAGTTGAGCTGCCATGCGACGGGCCACTTCCAGGCGGGCGGTCTCCAGATCTACTTTTGTGCGCGCTGCCCAGCGTTCGACGCGCTGTTCGGGACGGCAAGTCACCACCAGCAGACGATCGAAATGTTTGGCGGCGCCGGCTTCGAGGATTAACGCTGCTTCCACGATGGCGATGGCTTTGGGATCACGGCGGCCTATGGATTCCATCCATTCGTCCTGCTTTTTGACTACGGCGGGGTGGACGATTTGGTTCAATTCTTGAATTCTGGAGGGCCGATTGGCGCCACCGAAGGCAGCTTCGGCCAGGCGCGCGCGATTCACGGTCCCGTCGGGGTTGAGGATTCCGGCGCCAAAGGCGCGGACGACTTCCTGATAGACGGATTCGCCGGGCTGCATGAGTTCATGGGAAATGGCATCGGCTTGGATCAGATGGGCGCCGAGCGCAACCAACATTTCACCTACCACCGATTTGCCGGCGGCGATGCCGCCGGTGAGTCCTAGTTTCAGCAAGTAGGCTCCGTCAAAGTCAAAAGCTTGAAACGCAGAGTACGCAAAGGATGCGCGGAGGCCGCAGGGAAAAGCAAGTACCCCCAAAGGGCACAAAGGTACACAAAGGTTAGCGTGCCCCTGAGGGCGCCGGCACTCCTCGCCGCAGCCTGGCCGCGCGCACGGTGTTGGCCATGAGCATGGCGATGGTCAGCGGGCCCACGCCGCCGGGAACGGGAGTGATGGCGCCTGCCACTGCGATGACTTCAGGATGAACATCCCCGGCCAGCACCGCGCCTTTGGTGCGAAAGGTCTCTTCACGTTTTGGATTGCCAGCGAAGAGGCGGTCGAACTCCGCGCGGTCGGTCACTTTGTTCATGCCGACGTCGATGACGGTGGCTCCCGGTTTCACATAATCGCGAGTAATCATTCCGGCGCGGCCGATGGCGGCGACCAGAATGTCAGCGCGGCGGCAGACGTCAGGGAGATCGCGAGTCTTGGAGTGGCAAACCGTGACCGTGGCATTGGCGTTGAGGAGCAGCATGGCCACGGGTTTGCCTACGATGTCACTGCGTCCGACGACGACTGCCTCGCGGCCGGCAATCGCAATGTGGCTACGATTGAGGATTTCGATGATGCCGGCGGGTGTACACGGGACCAGACCGGGTCTTTGAGTCGAAAGAAGGCCGACGTTCATGGGGTGGAAGCCGTCTACATCTTTGGCGGGATCGACGGCCATCAGGATCTTCTTGGAGTCCACCTGGGACGGTAAGGGGAGCTGCACCAGGATGCCGTCGATTTCATTGCGGCGGTTCAAGTCGGCGATCAGGTTGAGGAGTTGTGCGGTAGAAGCCGTTTCCAGGGGGGTGTGTTGTTCGCTGTAGATGCCGAGTTGCTCGGAACTCTTGACTTTGCCGCGGACATAGATTTCCGAGGCGGGATGATGGCCAACCAGCACCACGGCCAGACCGGGGCGGACTCCGGCGGCCATCATCGCTTTCACTTCGGAAGCGACTTCAGCTCGGATTTCGCTGGCGATCTTGTTGCCATCCAGGAGGATTGCGGGCATGGGTCGTGGTCACCTGTGGTCAGAAAAAGTGTATATGAAGGGAGACGCAGATTCGCGCTGATGAACGCAGATCGACCCCCACACGAGAAGTCATCGTACCGGGAGCTCGGCGTTGCCGACTTTGGCCACGTTGGCTTCGGCGAAGGCGCGCACGCGTTCGAGCGAGGCTTGGAGTTCTCCGAGATAGGCGTCCCGCCGGGCTTCGCCGCTGTGGGCCGGGACGCTAACTTGCTTACTGATTCGCATCAGCGCGCGCGAAAACGGTTTCGGGATCACGGAGCGGTCCCAGGTATTCAGGGTCCAGCCGTGCTGCACTGCGATGTGAAATGCGACCATGGGGGCGCCGGTTGAGCCGGCGAGCAGGACCGGGCCGGGCTTGGCTACGTGGCGCGGACCTTTGGGGCCATCGATGGTGAAAGCGACAGTCGCGCCCTGCTCGATTTCGCGACGCATGCCCAGCAACGCCCGCACGGCTCCGCGGCTGCTGGAGCCGCGTACTTTGACGAAACCGAACTTGCGAATGATGCGGCCGGTGTATTCGCCATCAAAACTATCGCTGCTCAGCACTCTGATTTGCAGATTCCGCCAGACGTAGGTTGCGGGAAAGATGCAGTCGTGCCAGAAGGAAAGCACCATGGGGCGGGTGTCGAGCGATGCAGGAGCGCCGTCCTCGAAGGAAACGGCCAGGCGTAAGGTTGGCCCGATCAGGCGGATCACCAGAAAGCCGGCCCAGGTGATCAGCCACAACAGGAATCGTTGCCACAAGGTAAACCGCTGAGGTTGAGCCGAAGCATTGTGCGGAGCGGGAGTTGTGGCGGCTGCACTCACCCTCGTTATTGTACGTTGGCCCGCTTGCGGGGGGCCTTAGAGAGTGTGGAGATAGGCCAGCAGGTCGCTGATCTGCTGCTGGTCAAACACCTGGCCGTAGGAGGGCATCTTGTTGCGGCCGAGGCGGATAATGTCGGTGACGCGGTCGTCGTTAGCGGGCATGCCGCTCATGGGCAGGTATTTCCGCTGGAAAACGCCTTTCATGCTGGGACCCTGGCGTCCGCGGGAGGAATAGGGAGCATGGCAGCGGTCGCAGTAGTTGTCGTAGATGCGGCGGCCTGCGGCTTGTTGAGGGTTGAGGCCGAGTTCGGCGTCACTCTTGCGGCGTTGGATATCGCAGGCGGTGAGAGCGGTGATGATGGCGATCAAGAGCACAACCGATTTCAGATTGCAGATTGCAGAATTCAGAATGTGACTCCTTGGCATGCCATGCTCAAAGCAACGACCATGGCGCGGAAGTACAATATTAGAGCAAAAGCGTATGTCAGTTGCGGTCAAACGAGTTTACGAAAAAGCGGCGCTTGCGGATGGCAAGCGGGTGCTGGTGGACCGGCTGTGGCCCCGTGGGTTAAGCAAGCGGCAGGCGGCGCTGGACGCGTGGTTGCTCGATCTGGCGCCCTCCGATGCTCTGCGTAAGTGGTTCCATGCCAGTCCGGGCGCCTGGGTGGTTTTTCGTAAGAGATACCTCAAAGAGTTGGCGCGGCCTGAGGCGGTGGAAGCGTTGAGCGAGCTTTATCGGCTGGCTCACGGCCGGAAAAGGTTGACATTGTTGTTCGCTTCCCGAAACGCCGAGCGGAATAATGCGGTCGTATTGAAAGACCTGCTAAACGGGATGCGCAAGCCACCGACGGGCACGGGCCCGGCTGGTGCGAGGACGGCGAGTGTGCGGCAGGCCAAGAGGATGCCGAGAGGGTAATCCGGTGGCAAAGTCCCTCAGGGCTAAAGCCGGAGTCATTTTGCGCAGATTTCGGCACGAGTGGAACTCGTGCCCTTCCCGATTTCGAGCTTTCGGCATGAGTAAACTCATGCCCTCCCTGAAACCCGGCCAGGGTTTAGAATCGGCGACATGCGTCCGGTCTTCGAGTGGAACATCGGCTCTCGCTCACTCCAGTTGGGTAAGCGCACGTTGATCATGGGTGTGGTCAACGTGACTCCGGACTCTTTTTCCGACGGGGGATTGTATTTCGCTCCCGAACGAGCGGTAGAACACGCGCTGCAACTGTTGGACGAGGGCGCCGACATCATTGACGTAGGCGGCGAATCCACGCGGCCGGGCGCGGCAGTGCGAATCGCGACGGATGCAACGTCTGCAACACCATCGGCGGAGAACCAGCCGATCAGCGAAAGAGAAGAGTTAGAGCGAGTGATTCCTGTGATCACGGCGTTGAAGCAGAAAAATCCAAGGGCCGTGATTTCAATCGACACGTACAAGGCCGGGGTGGCGCGGGCGGCGGCCGAGGCTGGGGCCGAGATCGTGAATGACGTGAGCGGGTTCCGTTGGGACAAACAGATGGTGAAGACGCTGGCGGCGCTGAAGTGTGGAGCGGTGATGATGCACATGCGCGGGCGGCCGGAGGAGTGGCGCAATTTGCCGGCAGTGTCCGACATCGTAATGCTGGTGAGGCGGGAACTGCGCGATTGGGTGGACATTGCGCTGATGGCGGGAGTGAAGCGGGAACGGATCGTGCTGGATCCGGGCTTTGGATTTGGCAAGAGCTTGGAGCAGAATTATCCGTTACTGAAGCGATTGGATGAGTTGCACGGGCTGCGCTATCCATTGCTGGTAGGTGTGTCACGAAAGTCGTTTATCGGGCGGGTGCTGGCGCGGAATGGGAAAGACGCGCCGCTGGAAGAGCGGCTGCTGGGCACGATCGCAGCTGAGACGGCGTTGGTCTTGAAAGGCGCGCACATCATTCGGACGCACGATGTGCGGGCTTGCGCGGATGCGATGAGGATTGCGGACATTGTGGTGAACTGAGTGCCGCGGCTCAAAACGACACGGCGGCGCGAGGGTAAGATGCCCTCGCCGACGGCCCGACGAGACGCCGGCGCTACCAGGCCTTCGCCCTAGCTTCCTTGGTCCTCCACCACCAGAAACGGCACGTTGGTCTGGATCTTCTGGGGATTGGGATGGATGGAGTCCTTCTCCAGGGAGAATGAAAGCACGCCGTTTTGTACAACGGTATTGGTGGCGTTGGGGTAGCGGACGGTCGCGTCCGGCTTGTAGAGAGTGACTTCTGCCATTTTGCCTCCTGCGAAATTCTGGTAGTGACGGCGGAAATCGATAACCACAAAGGACACGAAGGTTCACAAAGGACTTCACTCGGACTCTTCATGCTCATTGCGGGTAACACGGCATTGGGGTCGATCTCCGCTGCTATAATCAAGAATTGCGCTTATGAAAAGCAAGCGACTGATCCGCTCGACTACGGTGTTGTGCGTCCGCCGGAACGGCAGTGTGGTTCTGGCCGGGGACGGACAGGTGACTTTGGGTGAAGCGGTTATCAAGCATACGGCGAAGAAGATCCGGCGGCTGTATCAGGATAAGATCCTGGCAGGATTTGCCGGTTCGACGGCGGATGCGTTCACGCTGTTCAGCCGCTTTGAAGCGAAGCTGGAACAGTATCACGGAAATGTGGGCCGCGCGGCGGTGGAACTGGCCAAGGATTGGCGGACCGACAAGTTCCTGCGGCATCTGGAAGCGCTGTTGCTGGTGGCAGATAAGGAGCAGACTTTTCTGCTCAGCGGACAAGGTGACGTAATCGAGCCCGACGGAGGGATTGCGGCGATCGGCAGCGGCGGGCCCTACGCGCAAGCGGCAGCGCAGGCTTTGGCGGAGCAGACGCAGCTTTCGGCGCGGCAGATTGCCGAAGAAGCCATGAAGATTGCCGGCAAGATGTGCATCTATACGAATGACAAGGTGACGATCGAGGAGTTGTAGGAACCCGTCGTTAGTCGTTGGCTTACCCCGGTGGTTGCCAACAAATAAGGATTTGAATATGGCAATTTATCTTCCTGGAACTGTCGAAGAAGAGCAGGTTTCGCTGGATGAACTCACGCCGCGCGAGATCGTGGCTGAGTTGGATAAGCATGTCATCGGACAAAAAGACGCCAAGCGAGCGGTGGCGATCGCTTTGCGCAACCGCATGCGGCGGCAGAAGCTGACGCCCGAACTCTCGGAAGAAGTGATTCCCAAGAACATCATCATGATTGGCCCGACCGGCGTGGGTAAGACGGAAATCGCCCGCCGCCTGGCGAAGCTCGCGAATTCGCCGTTTCTGAAAGTGGAAGCTTCGAAGTTCACGGAAGTGGGCTATGTGGGGCGCGATGTGGAGTCGATGATCCGTGATCTGGTGGAGATTGCGATTGAGATGGTTCGCGAAGAGAAGCTGGAAGATGTGACCGATAAGGCTGAACTGAATGCTGAGGAGCGGCTGCTGGACATCCTACTGCCGCCGGTTGCGGCTCCGCGGCAGGAAACTTCGCCGGCTGGATTTGTGTTGGAGGGGTCGAGTTCGGGGGGGGACTCGCAATCGCGTACGCGAGAGAAATTGCGGCAGCAGTTGCGCGAGGGCAAGCTGGACGAGCGCATGGTGGAGATTGATGTCAGGGAGAGAAATTTTCCGTCGTTCGAGATCATTTCCAACCAGGGCGTGGAGGAGATGGACGTCAACATCAAAGACATGTTGCCCAACATCTTCGGCCAGCGCACCAAGAAGCGAAAGATGAAGGTGAATGAGGCGTTGGAGTACCTGATCCAGGAAGAAGAGCAGCGGCTGATTGATATGGACCAGGTTACGCGGACGGCGATTGACCGGGTGGAAGACGCGGGCATCATTTTTCTGGATGAGATTGACAAGATTGCGGGGCGGGAAAGCGGCCATGGGCCGGACGTTTCACGCGAAGGCGTGCAGCGCGACATTCTTCCCATTGTGGAAGGGACGACGGTGAACACGCGCTACGGCATGGTGCGCACCGACCATATTTTGTTTATAGCGGCGGGAGCGTTCCATGTTTCGAAGCCCAGCGATTTGATCCCGGAACTGCAAGGCCGGTTTCCGATTCGTGTCGAGTTGCAGTCGCTGACCATGGCAGATTTCATTCGCATCCTGACGGAGCCCAAGTCTTCGCTGGTGAAGCAATACACGGCGCTGCTGGAGACCGAAGGCGTCAAGCTGGAGTTCACCACTGACTCGCTGGAAGAGATTGCGCGCTTCGCTTTCCGCGTGAATGAAGGCACGGAGAACATCGGCGCGCGGCGGCTGCATACGATTATGGAGCGAGTGCTCGACCAGATCAGCTTTGATGCTCCAGACAAGAAGGGTGAGCACGTCAAGATCGACGCGGATTATGTGCGCCACATGCTGGCGGACATTGTGAAGGACCAGGATCTGTCGAGATATATTCTCTGAACCACAAAAGCACTGGTGTTCTAAATAGAAAGTGCTTAATATCTATTTAGAATGGCCCGTGAGAATCGAGTTGAGTCGCGCCCCCTTTTGCTCCGCATCAGCCCTGCGATGGAGCAACTTCTTGAAGAACTGGCGGGGCGGGGCCTGTATGGAAGGAACAAAGCTGAAATCGCCTCATTCATACTCCGGGAATGGACGTGGAGCAACACCGGCAAGCTAAAGGACCATGGCGTTGATGTCGATCATCTGGTAAAGGGAACGGGAAAGAAAGCTACCCTGACCGCCCGGCAGAAAGGGGCCTAGCTGGATGCTGGAGAAAGAAGTGGCTGCCGAGAGGACGCTACCTGATTTCGAGAACCCGCCTGCAGTTGAAACGCTGATGGGGGTCCACTTTACTCCGATCAAGAGGTGGCAGGGGCCTTACTTCGGCTTGTTTTGGTCACGTATCAAGAAAGAGTACCCCAGGGTCGAGATACAGCCGCCCGTAGTCACGGCATCGACACCGGAAATGGCGGTTGCACAGTTTCAATCGCGATTTGAGTTGCCCATGCGTTGCTGGTTCTTTAACCAAGGCGAGACACGTCTGATCCAAGTGCAGAGCAATCTGTTTCTGCATAACTGGCGAAAAGTTAGGAGCACCGACAAGTATCTGCACTATGACGACCTCCGCCCTCTTTTCGAAAGGGAGTGGCAAGGTTTTCGTAGTTTCCTGGAAGACGAAGGACTCGGATCACCTGTGGTCCAGTTCTGCGAAGTTACATATGTGAACCACATCGACCGTGGAAGCGGATGGGACACATTTGCAGAGCTCTCGGAGCTATTTCCCAACTGGTCCTCGAAAACGTCCGAAAATTACCTACCCTCCCCGGAACTCGTCGCTATGAATGCATCCTACGCGCTGAAGGGCGTTGAAGGGCGTTTACAAATAAGCGTTCAACCGGCGGTTCGGCAGACCGACGCCAAGGAAACGATCCAGCTGACCGTGACTGCACGGTGTAAGCCTGCATCGTCTTCAAAAGAGGATATCTGTCGCGGCCTGGACGAGGCGCGCAAGTGGGTGGTTCTGGGTTTTACGGACTTCACTTCTCCGAAAATGCATGCACTATGGGGGAGAAAGATATGAGCTATGCTGTTTTGGAGCCAATACGCCCGCAGCTGCAAAAGCCTGCCCAGAGCCAATGGGGTAGGGTGACATCTCTGTTCGCCGCTCCTTGGGTTCTGGAGGCATTGGACAGGATAGCTGGTCTGGCGAGGCTCCCTCGCAACTGGGATGGGTACGGAAGCCCACAAATCGACACGAGGGCAATAGCTGCCGCGAGGCGATTTGTTGCGAGTGTTGCTTTTGACAGCCTGCCGTTTCCACACATTGCTCCAGTGCTGGGAGGAAGCGTTGGACTCCACTGGCGTTGTGGCGATAGGGAGCTTGAGTTTACTTTCCAGCCGGACGGGGCCGTCGAATTCCTAAAGGTGATGGGCCCCGACCTCGACCGCGAAGAAAGCATGGAAGAGGGGACTTTGCGGAGGGAAACGGAAACGGCTGGCTTGAAGCTTCTGCTTTGGATGGTTGGGACCCGATAGCGCAATGAACGCTGTTTTCCATGTCCCCTCGACAGAACGATCCCGCAATTAGTGACGATACGGTTTTGTGGAGAGCCATTCCTAATTCTCACATCTGTCGCGGAGACGACGGTACCGAAAGATCAGAGTCTTGGGCATTCCTGAGCGACGATAGTGAGGTTTCCGCTTGGATCGCCACGGAGACAGACATTCAGACGTTGAGGGCGCGGTTCCCCAACTCGAGAATCGCTGAGTTCACCGCTGGCGAGGCCCGTGAGTACGGAAACATAGTGGCGCGTGATCCCGTTGAAGGCGACGCATCCCACGTCGTCATTTGCCCAACATCTGGAAAACCGGCCAAAAGAATACGAAAGGACGCGAGACGACTCGCTTCCAAGGCGCGGCTGCTGCCATGAAATGCCTGAACCGTTGCTGCTCGACGATTGCGCGGGCGGGGTCGCCCGCGCCCACACTAGAATCGAGTAGTTGCAGATTTCTGTTTTACCTGCTTACACTTCAACATCCACATGCGATCCATTGACTCGAATCGCTGGGCGTCGTTGCGTTTGCTGTGCATCATCGCGGTCGCGGGCGTGACTGCTTGCGGCGTTCCAGGCATTCCCAAGCCGCCTTCGCTGGATTTGCCGCAGCCGGTCACCGATCTGCGGGCCGTACGCAAGGGAGACCGGGTTTATCTGGCTTGGACAGCGCCCACCGAGACTACCGACAACCTTCCGCTCCACCATACCGGCGGTGTGGTAGTTTGCCGAAGCCCCGGCGCGATGTACCCCGGATGCGCCGGCGGAGTGCTGCCGGTTTCTCAGCCGCAACCACCTGCTCAGAGTAAGTCGCGACAGACGTTTATTGACGCGATACCGGCGTCACTGTTGGGGAGCGACCCGGACAGCCAGATTTTCTATGCGGTGAGTATTTTGAACCAGAACTACCGGGATGCGGGGATCTCGAATGTGGTCTCGGTGCCGGCGGTGGCGGCTCCAGCGGCGCCTTCTGATTTTCAGGCGCAAGTCACGGCGGATGGGGTGGTGGTGAGCTGGAAGGAAACGCCGGCGACCGGAGCCCGGCACTTCTATCGGGTTTATCGGCGTGCTGAGGGAACGACCACCGATGCCGTGGCGGGCGAGGCGACGTGGGGGAGTTTTCAACTCATCGATCACAATTTCGAATGGGAGAAGACATATTCTTACCGGGCGACGGTAGTGACAGTTATTCATGTGGAAGGCAAGCCGGACAGCGAGTTCGAGAGTGCGGACACGCTGGCGGTAAAAGTCTTTGCTCACGATGTTTTTCCGCCGGCGGTGCCATCGGGTTTGCAGGCGGTGTTTTCAGGGGTTGGTCAGCAGCCGTTCATCGATCTGATTTGGGCGCCGGACACGGATGCGGATTTGGCGGGTTACAACGTTTATCGGCGCGAAGAGGGCGGTGAGGCGAAGAAGATCAATTCGGGAATAGTAACGGCCCCGGCATTTCGCGATATGAACGTCATGGCTGGGCATACATATTTTTATTCGGTCGCGGCGGTGGATGTGCGGGGGAATGAGAGCGCGCGATGCAGCGAGACGAGTGAAGCGGCGCCGTAGGCGGAACGAAAGGGGCGTCAACCACAAAGGACGCAAAGGTTCACAAAGGAAACCCTGGGACTGGGTTAAGGCTTTATGCGGACCTGGACTCGGGTGCCATCGGGCAGGCTGCCATCGAGCAGCTCGATTTTGCCGTCGTGGACTATGCCGTTGAATTCTTGCTTTTCGAGGGCAGGAGTCGCACGGGCTGGGACGCCCGCGCCCACACGGCCCATGCCTTTGTCCATGGCGGCGTTGGCGAGTTCATCGGCTTGCTGATTATGGCCGCGGAGGACGTGGCCGATAGAAAACCAGTCGAGCTGGGCAATCAGTTCTTTGGCGCGGGCGTGCAGGTCTTTGAGCGCCGCGTTCTTCACTTTGTAGATGCCTTTGATTTGGCGGACCAGCAACTCCGAGTCGCTGACTACTTTCAGGGCTGTATGGCCATGCTTGACCGCATACTCCAGCGCCGCGATCAGTCCCTGATATTCGGCGAAATTGTTGGTTTGGTGGCCGAGGTACTCGCTTAGCGAGGCGATTTTCTTCCCAGCTTGATCCTGAATGACAACGCCGTAACCGGCCGGGCCGGGATTGCCGCGAGCGCCGCCGTCGCTGTAGGCAGTCAGGTAGTGATCGGGAGGACTGCCTCCGCGGGGAGGGAACAGGTTGCTGGTTCCGGGCTGTGAGGGCATGGAGAGAGTTTACATCGGGAAGAAAACCGGTTCTCGGTTGTCAGTTCTCAGTTTTTCAGGTAATGGTCGAACCATGCCAGCACTCGTTCCATGACGTCCTGCTGGTGTTCGAGCTGAAGGAAGGCATGGCCTTCGCCGGGATAGATCACCAGTTCAGTCGGAACACCGAGGGTTTTCAGTGCGTGCCAGAATTCGCGGGACTGGGGGGCGGGACATTCGCCGTCGCGTTCGCCGACCAGGAGCAGAGTGGGCGTCTTGGCGTTCTTGATAAATGTAATAGGCGCGCTGCGAGCGTAGACGGCGGGATCGTCATACACCGATGCGCCGAAATAAGGAATCATCCATTCGTCGATGTCGTTCTCGCCATAATAGCTTTGCCAGTTGGCGAGGCCGGCGCCGGAAACCGCGGCACGGAAGCGATGGGTTTGCGTGACCGCCCACATGGTCATGTACCCGCCGTAGCTCCAGCCGGTGATGCCGATGCGGTTATCGTCAACGGGGAGGGTCTTCACGACTTCGTCGACGCCGGCCAGAATGTCGCGAAAGTCGCCATAGCCAAAATCTTTGATGTTGGCTTCCGTGAACTTCTCGCCTTGTCCATAGCTGCCGCGCGGATTGGGGTTGAGGACAAAATAACCGTGGGTGGAAAGTTCCAGGGTGTTAAAGAAAACCTCCGGCCAACCAGTGTTCACCGTACCCGCCGGGCCGCCGTGAGGGACGACCACCATGGGATAGCGGCGGCTGGGGTCGTAATCCTTGGGATAGACGAGCCAGCCTTGAATTTTCATGCCGTCGCTCGACCAATGCAGACTCTTGATTTCACCCCAGGGCGGACTCAAGGCTGGATTGCTGTGGGTCATCTGCTTCCACTGACCTACCGGGCCGGTCCAAATCTCCGGGGGCTGCTTCCAAGAGTGGCGAATCACGGCCGAAGTCTGGCGGTCGGATGCGAGAGACACTGAAATGACGGAGCGGAATTCATCGGTGGTGATGATGCCGGCCCAAGTCCACACCGTGGAGACCTTGCCGTCGGCAAGATCGAGGGTGGAGATTCCAACGTCGCCGTCAATGTGTTCGGTGAATAGAATCTCGCCGGGTGTACGCCAGTAAAGGGTCGCAGGAGAGGCGGCGATCTCCGGGGTGAGGTTGTGGGCCGCGCCGCCGCTTGCAGGCGCAACGAAAATGTCGCCGCCGATAAAGCCTTCATCGCTCATGAGTCCGGAGATGAAGGCAATATTCTTGCCGTCGGGCGACCAGCGCGGGCAGGCGATCTGGAAGCGCGGCTGATAGATCGGCTTCAGTTCGGGAGCGGCCACGGACAGTGTATAAAGCTGGGCAACGTACCAGTTGGCATCGCCGGCACCGGGTGCGGCGAGAAGGGCGAAACTCTTGCTGTCCGGCGACCAGTCGAACTCATAGACGTACAGGTCTGCGGGTGAAAGCTGGCTGACCCTGCCGGAGGCGACGTCAACCACGGCGAGACGCTGCTCGAAAATTTTGCCGGCGATGACGCCGGTTTCGGGAAGCATGGGCAGCAGCGGGTCAGCTTTGCCAGGGGCATTTTCGGTGAACAGGAAGGCAATCGATCTTCCATCCGGCGACCAGGCGGGATCGGCAAGGGCACCGGTGAGGGTGGTGAGCTTGCGGGAGACACCGTTGCTTACCTGGGCCACATAAAGTTGGGCCTGGGCATCGGCGCCGACGTCAGAGATGAAGGCTATTTGTTTGCTGTCCGGCGACCAGGCTATGTAGTCTTCGCTGGCTGCGGCGTTTCCTCCGGCCACGGCAGAAATACGGCTCGGTTTGGAGTTGGGGGAGTTGGGGTCTGCAAGATAGATGGCCGAACCGCCAATCAGTTCGCCGGCGGCATTCTCGGCAGGAGCGACCCAAGCGACGCGGGTGGCGTCGGGCGAGATTGCGACCTCCTGGAAAGTGTGGACGGGGGTGGCGGCGTAGGCCAGGACGGCGAGAAGCAAAACGCAGATCAGCAGTAAAGAAGGTCGTGAATAAAGGCGTTTAGGCATCAGTGTGTTTCTCGAGAGCGCGATCTTCATCTTCCCATGGCCAGGCGAGTGGCGAGGCGCGGCGGCAGGTTAGCGGCGAGAATGCGATCCTGCGCCGACTGAAGGTTGTAAGGAACCCGGCAAAAGGTCAAGAGACTGGCGTCGGTATCAAAGACCGCGAACCCGGCGCGCCAATCGCCATCGCGCGGTTGCCCCACGGATCCGGGATTCACCAGATAGCGCAATTCCCTTTTGAGAGGAAATTCGCTGATCTCGGTTTGTCCCACAGTCTTGTAGCTGGGACGGAAAGCCTCGAGCTGGATATTATTGGTTTCAAACAGTCCTTGCAGGTGGGTGTGGCCAAAGAAAGTGATGCGTGCCGGGGTCATCAGCAGAGGCTCGACCGCGTCACGAACCGTGACCACGTAGTCGTCTTCATCAATGGGCGAGCCATGCACGAACTGGACGCCAGGAATGCCTTCGACTTCCACCGGGCCCTGAGGCATTGCCCGCAGCCACGCAAGATTGTCCGGAGTGAGTTGGTCATGGGTCCAGTCCGCCGCCAGGGCAGCCACGGGATTGAAGTCCTTGAGATCCATAAGGCCACAAACGGCTTTATCATGGTTCCCACGAACGAAGGTCGTTCCCAACGCGCGGGAGCGGTCGATGACTTCGTTCGGACTGGCGCAGTAGCCGACGACATCGCCCAGGTTCACGACCGAGTCGTGGGCAGGGGCTGCCGCCAAACAGGCTTCCAAGGCTTCCAGATTGCTATGAATATCGCTTATTAGAAGGATGCGCACTCTTCACCGGGCGAATTGGCGATTATAGACCTCTGGGAGATTTTGCACAGCAGGCGAAGCTCAGGGTCAAGCCCCATTCAGAACTGGGCAGCGAGCCCAGTGGCCGGGAGCGACCTCGAGCAGCGGCGGCAGAGCGCGGGCACATTCGGGAATGCGGAGGTCGCAGCGGGGCTCGAAGGGGCATCCGGCAGGGACGGCGTGCATGGGCGGAACAGCACCGTCGATGGTTCGCAAGGGTTGGGTGCGGTCGGTTTTCAGGGTGGGCACGGCGTTCAGGAGGCCGCGGGTGTAGGGGTGAGCGGCGGAGCGAAAGATGTCCGGCATGGAACCGATCTCAATCAGGCTGCCAACATACATGACGGCGACGCGGCCGGCGACCTGAGAGACGACCGCGAGATCGTGAGAGATGAAAAGCATGGCGAGGCCGAATTTTTGGCGCAACTGGGAGAGCAGTTCTAGGATTTGCGCTTGGATGGTGACATCGAGAGCGGTGGTAGGCTCATCGGCAATCAGCAGCTGGGGGCGGTTGACGATGGCCATGGCAATCATGATGCGTTGGCGCATGCCGCCGGAAAGTTGATGAGGATAGTCACGGGCGCGGCGGGAGGCGTCGGGAATGGCAACGTCGTTCATGGCCTCGACGGCGCGGTCCCAGGCGGCGGATTTTGCGATCGGAGTATGGGCGCGGACGGCTTCGGCAATCTGGTCGCCGACACGCATGACCGGATTGAGCGCGGTCATGGGTTCCTGGAAGATCATGGCAATGTGCGAACCGCGAAGACTGCGCATTTGTTCGCCGGGAAGGTGCAGCAGGTCGCTGCGGGCGCCGTTTGAGAAGAAGGCTTCGCCGGTGGCTTGGGCTGCGGGCGGGAGCAGCCGCATCAGGGCGAGAGCGGTCAGGGACTTGCCGGAGCCGGATTCGCCGACCAGGCCGAGCACTTCACGGGGAGCGATGGTGAAGCTGAGATCGCGGACAGCAGTCAGGGAAGTTTGGCCCTGGCCGGGAAATGAGATGGTCAGATTGCGGACGTCGAGCAGGGGCGGCACGGGATCATGGTATCAGCGAGCGTTAACGCGGGCGAGGGCGCCCGCGCCACACGCTATTGTCCGAGAATCAGCGGCAAGCCATTCTTGCTGTTTCCGATCACAACCACTTTGCTATTCGGGCTTTTCGCAAGATTTTCTGTGGCCTCGATGCCTTTCCACTCCAGGAGTTGCGGACTGATGCCCTGGGCAACAATCTGCTGGAAGTCGCGGATGCCCTGAGCTTCGATGCGTTTGCGCTGGGCTTCCTGAGTTTCTTTTTGCAGCTTGAAGTTCATGGCCAGGGCGTCCTGCTCGGCTTGCTGCTTGGCTTCAATGGAGGACTTCAAAGTCAACGGAAGTTGAATGTCGCGCAGCAGAATGCTCTCAACCAGGACTCCGCGAATTCCCAAAATACCGGCCATCTGATCGTGGATTTGCTTGGCTACCATTTCGCGTTCTCCGGTGTACAGCGCATTGGCGGTGTGGGAAGCGGTGGCTTCGCGGATGGCGGCGCGCAGGTTGGGCTCGATCAGTACCGTCTCGTAGCTGGGGCCAATCTTCTGGTAGACGTCCGAGGCCTTTTCAGGATCGAGATGGTAGATCAACGAAGTGTCGAGATTCATGACCAGGCCTTCGCTGGAGGGGACGCTGGCGGATTCCTTGATCTCCTGGGTTCGGATGGACATTTCGTTATTGGTCTTGAAGGGATTGATGAGATGCATGCCCTCGGGCAAGACCTCGCCGGTAACGCGTCCGAAGAGTGTGAGCACGCCGAC
>Ga0209517_10004515_pt1 | contig 18241 bp, 12 predicted proteins | sample PeaSoiMetSII2010_FD_187695 | JGI IMG/M metagenome (GOLD analysis project Ga0209517, IMG submission 187695) | Peat soil microbial communities from Weissenstadt, Germany - SII-2010 (SPAdes) (version 2) | ecosystem: Environmental > Terrestrial > Soil > Wetlands > Peat | place: Germany...
AATGCACTCGCCCACATCTCCAGGCAGTCGGTCCAGATCGTCCCAAAATTGTATAATCCTCTTTGGGAGCTTCCTGGCGAATACGGAGGATGCGACAGCGGGGCCGCCGGAACGCTGTACAAGACCCCGAACGAAGCTTGAGCGCGCGTTGTGATTTTCCTCTATCGGATTACCTGCATTCATGAGAATTGCTCGTCAGGACGATTGGCACATCGGGACGGAGATAAAAGACGCCTGGTACTTCGAATCCATCCCTCTTTAGTATGCAGCGGCCCTTGTCCATGGTGTGTATGTCTAATACGGAGCTGAGCGGCGGCTCCGAAATGGCATAGACTGCCACTTTTCACAACTAATATTAAGAAGAACACGTGGCCGCGCCGTCCGCTCGAGCGTTTTGTTCGGGCTCTTTTGAGGACACCTACCTCAGGAACGCCTTGAGTTTGTCCGACGACTTGTATTGCGGAAGCAGATGCCACGTAATCAGTCCGGTATTCTCGGATCAACACGAACCTGCGTTGCGCTTTACGATTCTCACCCTACCACATGCATTATGGTGAGACGAACGGAATTTTACATGGAATTCAAGACATCTTGCCAACATCGTAACTCTCCATTTTCTCAAGATATGATTTGCCTTTAAAATCCCAATGAGAATTGCGACTTGGGAATTCACAGTTTTCCTGTTGCTAAAATGGCGAGAGGACTTCGCCATACTTACTTTAATTGACTATCCTTGCTACCTCTTCGATTATAGAATTCAAATGTCTTTAGCCTTTTTTCGCGTTCTGATTGACATCTGACACAATATCGAACTCCGGGCATTGCTCTGCGACGCGCTTCAGGAATTTCAACCTCACATTCCTCACAATGGGTTAAACTTTCGCCATCCGGTAGCCTGCTTTTTGCCAACTGGACAGCGGATTCCACTGTTGCATCTATTTGTTTCTGCACCGCCTCATCGCTGGACCAGCCAACCGCCATAACTTATTCCTTCTATTCCAGTTGACCTGCTTGAAATGGGTTCTCAAAAGTTGAACTCCAAACTGAGCCGCGCCCGGCCTTTTTGGGCACGATGTTACCGATATTATTTTATCATTGTGGTTTGGTTTAGGGGCGACTTTGTTTTTCCGCACCCGTGTCCGCCTCGGCTTCTCCAGTGCTCCCGCCTGAGTTGAGACTGCCGTAGCTGTGTAAGCGTAATGTGTAATTTGGCAGAACCTCCATGAACCCGAAAAGGGAACATGACGGTCCTTTCTTCGCAAACGGTGCAGCTACGGTTCGTCACGGCAAATTTGTTCTGCCTTCAGAAAAGACTCCACCGCAGAGGCGCAGAGGACGCAGAGAAAAGAATATAAACTGTTTTCTCTGCGCTCTCAGCCTTCTCTGCGGCCTATGCTGTGCATTTTCAAACAGAATTCGAGGCTCATTTCTTCGCTTTAGTCTTCTCATCCCGATTGCTTTTCTCTGCGATCTCTGCGTCTCTGCGGTGGATTGGGGGGTGCGCAGAGGATGCTGAGGCCGCAGAGATGATCGCCATCGAAAGCTTGATCGGAACCAACCGTAACTGGACGATCTTACGGTAGGATCACGTCAGAAAAGGATACCCCTGTACGGTTCGTCACCTGATTTGACACCAATTCCACATGCTGGTATCATGAGGACGTTTTTCTCGAAGGGGGGGCGACCAAGTTTTATCTTTGTTTTTCTCAATCCGATCTTACTTCTAGCATAAAAGTTGCATTCAGCTATCGACCAGTGAATCGCTCTCGACGAGAAAATCGAGCCTGGGAGGGGTCTCCGACTGCGTACGCAAGGAGACGGGCGAACATTTCTACATCCCATGGGAAGGTCCTGTGGGGCACAGGGGGAAATATGCAAAACTACTTCACTGCGCCTTACGAAATTTTCAATGCAGCGGCTTCTTTGATGTGCAAATCCATGCGAGCCGCCCCTAAACTCAGCCGGGCGGCTTTCGCTCAGACAAGAGCGGCCCAGTATTACTGGAGCGGAATTTTTAGATACACTACTACGTTTATGATGCCAACGACGAATGCTCTAAGTTCTTTCGCAAACGCCGAGAAAGAAAAACTCGCCGCCAACTCACCCGCCGATAACCTCAGAGACTACAGTCAACTGTCTGACATGAATATGGAACTTGCGGCAACTTCCATGGCCAGCGGCCTGAAAGCTATGAACAGTTATTTCTGCGATACGGTGAGCAAAAGTTTTTCAGCCTGGTTAAACACGTTTGAAGACGAGGACTGCCTGTGCAAGTTTGCGGACAGGTTGGAAGAGGTCCTCAAGGTGACAGTTCAAGAATACCCCAAAGCTATAGACCATATAAAAACGGAATTCGGCATCCACCCGGAAAGCGGCGGGTATAAAAAAGTGGCTGAAACCGAGCGTTTCGATCTCTTGCAGGTGCTGCCCAATCAAAAAGTTACAGAATCCCGGAACAAACCCGTAGTGATCATCCCGCCCTATGTTCTGGGCGCCAATATATTGGCCTTTTTGCCGCAAGAACAAAAGAGCTATGTTCATTGCTATGCCAACCAGGGAATACCGACCTACATTCGCGTGATCAAAGACATCGATACGACGCCCGCAGTCCAGACGATGACCGGAGAAGATGACGCTCGCGACATACGGTTTTTTTGCGAGAAAGTGATGGGAAGGCACAACACGCCGGTCACTCTGAACGGCTTTTGCCAGGGCGGCTATCAGTCTCTTGTGGCCCTTCTCTCCGGCGAACTCGACGGCCTGGTGGACGCCCTGATTACCTGTGTAAGCCCGATAGACGGGAGCCGGAGCAAGTCGCTGGTGGATTACATAAAAATCATCCCGAACAGATTCAGAGATATCAAGTATTCTCAAAAAGATCTTCCTGACGGGAATTCCGTTATCGACGGCCCTATTTTGTCATGGGTACATAAGCTTCGAAAACTGGAGACCGAATCACCGGTCGTTTCTTTTCACCGCGACATAGCTATGTTCGACAGCCAGCCAAATCCGCAGCCGAAAATCAGCAAAACAGCAGCGGCAATCAATTACTGGCTGACACATGATCAAGTGGACATACCAGTCAACATCGCCCAAATGAGCTTCGATTCCTACTCTATTCCCATAGACAAAGAGGGGAATCTACCTGTCACCCTGTTTGGCCGAAAACTTAATTTGAAGCGATTGCCGGAAATGAAAGTACCATGGCTTATCTGTGTTGCGGAGGGCGACGACCTGGTCGACAAAGAAGCTGCACTTGCAGCCCTGGATTATATCGATGCCGAGGTCTGCGTATTTCCGAAAGGCCACGCAGCCATTGCGACATCGTGGTCGATTCCCACCTCAAGCTGTGCCCTTCATACTCTTTTTCCTCGGGCCGGGAAGCCCGCCGAATCTTCGGAGGCTTGCAAAATTTTCAGAGGCCCGGTCCGCTTCCAAATCGACCTGGATACTGCCATGGAGGCCTCCAGACAAAGCATTGAGGCAGAACAGGCACCCAAGGCGGTATCCGAAGTTCGGGCTGCATCAGCCGGCGCGCCGGCAGGCGATCCGGCTTCAGTGGAACGGGACCGGAAACTGAATGCCCTTTTGCCGGTTACAGCCAAGGAGAAAAAGACCCGGCTGGTTTTACTCCCGGGCCCGGTTGCTGCAACTCCATCAGGCGGGAAACCGGCGAAAAAGACGCAAATAAACCGTACGGCGCCCAAGCGAAGCGCATCCAGGAAACCCACATCATCAGAGAAAAAGTGAGGCGGTTGGACCGCCGGCCAGGATCGCCGCCGCCTTCGGCGGCTGCTGAAAAAGGTTCTACGGTGGGAGAAACACCTGAAAATTGGTAATTAGTTCGTCATTCCGGCGGAAGCCGGAATCCAGACTTTTCTCCAACTAATTGATATTAAAGCACAATACACTGGACCCCGGCCTCCGCCGGGGTGACGGTCGCAGGAGGTTTCTACTGGAATTTAAAGCATTTTCCGGCACCCCCGCTAGGCGGCGGCTAGAAAAATCGAGTGCGGGAGACGCGGTGAGACCTCACCCCGTCTCCCTCTCATTAGGACTCCCACTTGTTGGTTGGCTGGTCTGCAAATCAACTTTTTGCAGCAGCTCTTCGAGTTTTTCCCTCAACTTGCTTATTTCATCGGATAATGCGTCCACGCCCTTGTCCCGGGGCTTTGGACCCGCTTTAGCCGATTGACCATATACCTGCTGCCTCACCTGGCGATATTGTTCATAGGAATCCGCTGTTTCATGCAGTAACTGTGTGTAGTCGGGCGACTTGATCAGCTCCAGCAATGAACTCTCTATCGCAGAAAACCAGACGCCGGAGGATTCCTCTATATTTTGAGGGACCCTGCCTTCTTTGCGCATTACATCCATCTTTTCGGCCCAGGCTTTGGATGCCTTGTCCATCGGAAGATAAAGCTGATAAAGGATCTCACTCATTTTTGTCGAAAAAGCAGTGTACTTCTTAAGAACGTCCCGCGGAGGACCGCTCACACCTGCATCGGGGACAATATCAAGCATCTTGTGGATTGATTCGAGCCAGATCAACGGCGCATGGCTCAAAGACTCTATTTCATGTACCGGAGCGTTGCCTTTGCGAACATCATCAAACCATTTCTTTTGAAGATCCAGATAACCTTCAAACCCTATTTGCATCAGGTTAGACACGAGGTCGGAAAGAGAATCGGCCTCACTGGCCTGTTTTTTATCTCCGCTAAAAGCGGCAAAAGATTCCGATATTGCCTGGGTCATCTCCAAAGTGCTTTCCCATGGGCCTTTCGCTCTATTTGACTGCGCAAACCAGTCGAACGGGTTAGCGCCGGAAGGCATTGCGCACTTGGACCACATATTTATCATCAGCTTATTCCAGAAATCAAACACAGGGTTGTCCATCGAAACCTTTCTCCTCGATTCCACTAGTGTCGCAACAGTTAACAGCTCAAGCGGCTCTGCGGCGCGGCATTTCTTCCTTTGAATCCAATTGTGATAAGTTTGAATCCAATTGTGATAAGGCCCAGGCAGGCACCTCCTCATCAGCTATATAGTTCGCCGTGGCCCAGAAATAATCCGGCGTGCTCAACACAATGAACTTCACCTCGTCCTGCTTCAGCAGTGCAAAGTAGCTCATCTTTGGCTCGCCCCGTTCCTTTTCATGGCCAAGCCCCACAATCCTGCCCTCTTTCGGCACCAGGCGCCGGATCGATTCACACGGTATCAGGCATTCACCCGCAAACTCGCATGTACTGCAATCTCCGAAAATTTCCAGCACCTCAACATCGAAGATGTCCTGGTCAGGATTATTCAGTTGCCATCCGCACAGATCATGTCCTTCTGAATGCATGCTCTTTCCTTTCCAGCCCTTTACGGGGAAATGAAACATCGTCTAGAGTTTCCTTTTGCGCAGGCATCTCACGGGTGGGCAAACCCTGCCGAAAACAAGTCCCGGCCATCTGCGCATCTGTCTGGGATAGACCTTTCCTCAGTAGATTATGAACTATTTGGACTGGACTAAAATGGGGGGAACACATTATTTTTGTATATAAAATACCCTACTGGACAGTAGGCGGCGGTGGGACGGCGACCAGGATCGCCACTCAAACGTTCGGCGGCGGGCGCTTGCTTTTTTGGTCACGAAGAGCACGAAGATACACGAAGGGGCACGAAGGAAAATCGTTGACTGGGATCTCGTTGGAGAAATGTTTTCGTGTGCTTTGTCTCTTCGTGTCCGACCCATATCTTAAGATTCGAAAGGCCACAGAGGTGCTTATCCGGATAGGTTTTCTCTGTGGGCTTCGTGTCTTCTTTGTGCTCTTCGTGACCAACATTGGCCACACTGACCGTTCAAATGAGAATATGAGCGGAAAGCACAAGAGCTTAGGCGCTTAGGTTGACGGCCATGGGCCTCCGCCGGGGTGACGGTCGCAGGAGGTTTCTGCTCTAAAGTGGGAATTTAAAGCATTTTTCAGCACCCTGGCGGCGGCAACAAAATATCATCCGGTGAAGAAGACATTCAAGGGGCAGGCCTGACACAATGCCGTTTTCCGGCAGTAAAGATGTCCGGCCCGGACCAAAAGGGCATGGAATTCCTGAAAAAGCGGCACGTCGTCATCCAGGGCTCCCATAAAGTATTCCCGCAGGTCCTCATAGGAAATCGACTCATCCACCCATCCATGTCTTGATAAAATTCGGTAAGTGTAGCTGTCCACAACGAAAGATGGTTTAAAAGCAGCATACAGTATAATGCTGTCGGCTGTTTCAGGGCCGATGCCCCGGATTGACAGAAGTTCGGTTCTCAGCGAGTCCATATCAAGGGCCAGCAAATCTTCAAGACTGCCGCTCCAGTTTGTCAGAATATGATTGCAGAAGCTCTTTATCTTCTTGGCTTTTTGGTTGTAGAATCCAGAGGAGCGAATGAGAGGCGCAAGTTCCTGCGCCCCAAGCCCACAAAGGCGCCCGAGATTCAACAGATTATAGCGGCGCAGGTTTTCGATTGCCGTTGCAACATTTTTCCATGAGGTATTCTGGGTAAGAATAGCGCCCAGTATGACCTCGAACGGGGTCTCGGCAGGCCACCATCCCTGTGGACCAAATGAGGCCGACAGCCTTTCGTATATCTCGTGCAGCAACTCTTTTCTGTCGTTGCTCAATTCATTCCGATCCCGGCGGGGACAGTTCCACACTTTGCGCAAGCGCCATTGTTCAGGTTCTGTTTGCTGATGGAATAGCCAACACGTCTGATGAGCACGGCGCCACAGGAATGGCATAATGTGCTCTCGCCGGCATCTCCCGGTATATTCCCCGTATAGACATAATGAATACCAGCCTCCAGCCCTATTTTTCGTGCTCTCCTGATGGTTTCCACCGGCGTTGGCCCAATATCTCCCATACGATACGCGGGATGAAAACGGCTTACATGCCAGGGGATCTCAGCACCCAAACCAACAAGATATTGCGCAATCTGCTTCAATTCATCATCGCTGTCGTTCAGACCCGGGATGATCAGCGTTGTCACCTCGAGCCAGATGCCCCGTTTTTTCATGCCTTCAAGGCTAATGAGAACCGGTTTGAGGCGCGCGCCGCATTGTTTTTGGTAGAACTCGTCATTGAAAGACTTCAGGTCAACATTGGCAGCTCCAAGAAAAGGAGCAATCGCATCCAAAGCCTCCCTGCTCATGTACCCATTGGTTACAAAAACGTTGGCAAGCCCGCGCTCTTTCGCCAGGGCTGCAACGTCGAGAGCGTACTCCATGAATATGGTAGGCTCGGTGTATGTGTATGAAATCGAGGCGCACCCATGCTCTTGCGCTCTGTCTGCAATCTGTTCCGCAGAGATACTTACACCGTAACCATAAATTCCGGGCGATTGCGAAATGTCGGCGTTTTGGCAGAACAGGCATTTGAAATTACACCCGGCCGTAGCTATCGAATAACTTGTTGTGCCCGGGAAGAAATGAAACAGCGGCTTTTTTTCGACAGGATCGACATGCTGGGCGATAACTTTCCCGTATACCAGGCTCCAGAGCCTGCCTTCCCTGTTTTGGCGCACACCGCATTTTCCAATTCCGCCCGGATCGATGCGGCAGTGCTGCGAACAAAGATAACAGTGCACCCGGTTTTCATCTAAAGGCGTGTAGAGCATCGCCTCTTTCATTGTCGATCCTTCACTTGCTCTTACCCATTCATCCGAATTTGAGGACCGCCCCCCTGTGCCCGCCAGCAGCCCAGAGATTGAATGGAGACTTTCGCACCAGCGGGAATTTCATCGAAAGCAGGTGACTGCAGCGTGCGAACGCGGCACCGCATATCGATCCTCATGGCGATAAAATGTCCGAAAGGATGCCGTTGCAACAGAGGAATTCGTTCTAAAAGATGAATGTAGTGGAAAAAAGGCAAAGGCAGGGAAAGGCAGGTTCTCCATTCAATCGGAACGGCGCCCGAAAGGATCCTGCTGCTCATTGTGCGAAGCTGAAAAACGCTAAAAAACCTGCCGCGGCTGTAAATCGAGTCGTTCCAGAATTTTTGGATGCCGTAGTTAAGTCCGCCGATGGAATACTTATTCAAAACACCCAGCAGTACGTTCCGGCGCGCCACGCGACAGGCTTCTCTAAGCGCCAGATAGGGGTCTTCGACGAATTCGAGGGTGGTTATCAGGGCGACTGTATCGAATTCGTTGTCCTCGTAGGGCAGATTTTCGGCAAACCCATGATTAAGCCGAACTTTGGAACCAAGGCGCCTGCGCGCAAGTTCGAGGCTCGAACTCGAAGGTTCGAGCCCAGCCACCATATGGCCCTGCGACTTGAACCATTCCAGGAATATACCGCTCCCGCAACCGACCTCAAGAACACGCTGCGATGAAACGGGCGCCCATATTTTCCGGAGAAGTTCCTGTTCGAACGCGAGCGCCCTTTGTCCCTGAGGAGAGCTAAACCACCTCTCATGACGCTCGGCGTCAGCTAAGCTGAAAACATAGCCCACGACAAACCTTCGCTAGATAAATGTCATCTATGAGCAGGGACGGCGCCGGCTTCTTGTTTCCAGCTCCCCCCTTGCCGTAATTCTATTCGTTCAGCAAAATAGCACCGCGCGAACCGGAGGTGACCATACGCGCGTATCTGGCTAGACATCCGGTCTTGATTCTAGGCTCACGCGGCTTCCATGCTTTCTTCCGCGTTTCCAGCACCGTATCGTCCACCATCAACTCCAGCTTCTTATTCGGGATATCCACAAGAATCTCATCGCCTTCCTCGATCAATGCAATCGGGCCGCCAACAGCCGCCTCAGGCGAAATATGTCCTATGGCCGCCCCCTGTGTGCCTCCACTGAACCGGCCATCGGTTATGAGCGCCACATCCAGTCCCAGGCCACGTCCTATGATCGCTGCGGTCGGCGTCAGCATCTCCTGCATTCCGGGCCCCCCTTTGGGACCTTCGTAACGGATAACAACCACGTCCCCCGCCACGATCCGGCCGTCCAGAATAGCACCTGACGCATCGGACTCGCTTTCGAAAACTCGCGCCCTGCACTTTCTTGTAAGCATCTCGGGAGCCACTGCGGATTGCTTGACCACAGCGCCTTCCGGCGCAATGTTTCCGTAGAGAACGGCTATCCCACCCTGATGATGATAAGGATTTTCCAGCGGCCGTATGACCTCGGGCCGAACAACACGCGCTTTTTTCAGGTTTTCACCCACCGGATTTCCACTAACGGTAAGAGGGGCCGGATTGATAAGCTCGCGGCGCGAAAGCTCCTTCATTACAGCCTGTACGCCCCCTGCCGAGTTGAGGTCTTCAAGGAAATGGGCTCCTCCGGGGCGTAAGCTGCAAAGGTGAGGCGTGCGGGAGCTGATTTCGTTGAAAACGCCAAGATCAAGGTGGATACCAGCTTCGTTGGCGATTGCCGGAACGTGAAGCACCGTGTTTGTTGAGCATCCCAGGGCCATGTCCACAGTTATCGCGTTTTCGAAAGCCGCCCTGGTCGCAATATCCCTCGGCTTGAGGCCGCTTGCCACAAGATCCATCATCCGCATCCCGGCTTCTTTGGCCAAGCGCACCCTGGCCGCTGTGACCGCCGGGATAGTTCCGTTGCCGGGCAACGCGAGTCCCAGCGCCTCAGCAAGACAGTTCATCGAATTGGCGGTGAACATGCCTGCGCACGATCCGCACCCTGGACACGCATTGTCTTCCAGTTCTTCCAACTCACCCGCCGATATCTGCCCGGCTTTGAGCGAACCCACTCCTTCAAATACAGATATCAGATCGACGGGTTTTCCACCCACATGTCCCGCCAGCATTGGGCCGCCGCTTATCAGAATTGCCGGAATGTTAAGCCTCAAAGCGGCCATTATCATTCCGGGTATGATCTTGTCGCAATTGGGAATCAATACCAATCCGTCAAAAGGATGGGCCATCGCCATTATCTCGATTGAATCTGCTATCAACTCGCGACTTGCCAGTGAATACCGCATCCCGGCATGATTCATGGCTATACCGTCGCAAACACCGATCGTGTTGAACTCGACTGGCGTGCCCCCGGCCATCCGCACACCCGCTTTGACCCCATCCGCTATTTTGTCCAGGTGTATATGCCCTGGAATAATCTCGTTGGCTGAGTTGACAACACCTATAATAGGTCTGTCTATTTCCAATTGAGTATAGCCCATGGCCTTAAAAAGTGAGCGATGAGGAGCCTTCTCGACACCTTTTTTCATAAGATCGCTTCGCATCCGGCTGTCTCCATTTAGTAATTTCCGGTTCTCGCGGACAAAGTCTAAACATATAATAATTAAAACATTTTTGGCTGGTTTGGAAGTAAAAACGCCTAAGCCTTCCGGTTGACGAAGGATTTTCCTATTTATATAATGCCCTGTCCACTCTTTTCAGGGTTGTCAGCAGCCGGTATTTTTGAACTTTTGCGGTCCGGCCGCTATCCACTCTTTGTTGGCGCAGGAGAAGCGATGAGTTCGATATTCGGCCCAGTGCCGTCCCGGCGACTGGGCAGGTCCCTTGGAATAGATGTAATTCCGCCCAAGACTTGTTCTTTCGATTGCATTTACTGCGAATCGGGTCCTACTACCCGCTTGAGCATAATCACGGAAAATTTCGTCGATCCGTCTCAAGTCCTTGCGGAACTTCGCGCCTTTCTGAGCCTCCGTCCGAATGCGGCAGACGTTCTGACCTTTTCCGGCGCGGGCGAACCAACCCTTTATTCGGGCCTCGGAGAGCTTATTGCCGCAATCAAGAAGGATTACCCTGAGCTGCCTTTGGTGGTGCTAACGAACGGTTCCCTATTGTGGGACCCCGAGGTGAGACGCCGCCTCTTGAAGGCCGACCGCGTCGTTCCCTCTATGGATGCTGTCACCGCCCCTGTTTTCCTTACTGTCAACAGGCCTCATCCATCCCTGGACCTGGAGCAGATCATCGAGGGAATCCGCGCGTTCAGGCAAGACTACAAGGGGCAGTTACACATCGAAACAGCGCTGGTCTCGGGAGTAAACGACACCCCGGAAGAACTTTCGGCGCTGGCCCGGGCCATGGAATCCATAAGACCGGACAAGATCGAACTAAACACGGTTGTCCGGCCCCCGGCGTGCACCGGGATTATGGGACTGTCCCAAGCGCGGATGAAGTGGGCCGCTTCCTTTTTCAGCTCACTAAGTACAGAGATAGTGGGCGTATTCGAGTCGCATGAGCATGACTTCGGCGAAGAACAAATCGGTCTGCGCATACTCGAGACAGTGGAGAGGCGGCCCTGCACCATAACTGAGCTGGCCGCCTCTCTCGGTGTCCCGGAAAAAAGAGTTGAGCAGGAATCACAAAAGCTTCAGGAACAGCGAAAGCTGAGGAAACTCCGCTTTGATGGAAAGCTGTTTCTCTGCCCGCCCTGATAAGAACTCAGTTTTGCACGTCTCCCCTGACAGGCGGGGGGGCCGTAAGTATCTCAGTGGGATTTTCGGGCAAGGTCCTGGCAATCAAGGTATGGGTAAAAAGCTTGCGGGCCAGGTCCCTTACATCCGTGGCGCTCACAGCCTTGATCAAATCCGGGTAGTGGCTGCTGTAATCCCAGCCAAGACCAAGCACTTCATTAAGGGACGCATCGGAGGCCTGGCTGCCCAGCGTCTGCCTGCCCAGCTTCAGTTCGACGAGCATGGTCTCCTTGGCCCTTGTGAGTTCGGTTTCCGGAACAAGTTCATCCTTGAGCCGCTTGAGGTTTTGATCAATCACCTCCTGCACCTTGGGCAGATTCGCCATCGTGGTCTGCGTCAGGACCCCGAAATACCCGGCATTTTTTCCATAGAAGGGGAAAGTGCTCACGGTGTAGACCAGGGTTTGATCCCCGCCTCGAAGAGAGTCGAACATCCTCCCGGCCGGAGAGCCTCCGCCTGAGAGGACCGCTGTCAGAACATCGAGCACGGGACGTTGGGCATTGTTAATATCCAGGCCGTTTGTGCCGATGAAAAGAGCTGCGCTTTTCTTTTCGTTTTTTATCTCGACGGTGCGGCTATCGCGTAGCGGGTAAGTCTCATCGGGCATTGACTTTGCCACCGGCTTCCCGGCCCAGTTTTCGAACTTTTGCTGCACGAGCTGCCTCGCTTTTGCCGGATCCACATCGCCGTACACAGCCAGCACGCAATTCTGCGGATTCAATATCTTGCGGTAGAATGCAAGAATTTCCTCACGAGTAAAAGCCTTGACGGAATCCGGCGTCCCAAGCCTGTCGTTTATATAGGAAGTTTTCTGGAAATAGTTTTGCTTGAACAGTCGCAATACCTCTGCCTGCCAGCTCTCATCAAGCCTTTTTATGGCAATCAGCGTATCTTGTTTTTGCTTATCGATTTCGTCCTGGGGGAATTGAGAGTTCTGCGCGATATCGGCCAGAAGGCCCAGGGCCCAGTCAAAGTCTTCTTTGAGCACCTTGATGGAAACATGGTAGGTATTGTTGTCGGACTGTACACTTATTTCTCCGCCGGCATTTTCTACTTTTCTCAGCAGATCGAGCTTTTTCATTGATTTGGTCCCGGCGGTCAATAGCCCGGCCGTGAAGGTGGAAAGTCCGGGACGCTCAAGGGATTCAAATGAAAGGCCACCGTTTCCAAACAGTTGCAGGGTAACAATGGGAAGATTGTTATCCTGCTTGATCAGCGTCCTCAACCCATTGTCCAATCGGCTGAATTCAACCGGCGGGGTTTTCGCCGGCTCGCATTCGGCCGCTGCTGCGCCCGGAACCTCGGCGGACTGAGGTTTTATCACGGCAATGTTCATGCGGTTGTTATCAAGGTATCGCCGGGCAGCCGCCAGGACTTGTTCCGCCGTTACTGCGCGAACCCCGTCTACGTAATCGTCATCAAAGTAAGGGTTTCCCGAGAGCAAATAGGACGATGCAAGCGAGGAGGCCCTGGCCGAGACGGTTTCCTGTTCGAAAACGTGCTGGGCTATGGCCGATTTTTTGGCTTTATCCAATTCCGCCGCAGTGATTTGAGTGTTCTTGAAAGCATCGATTTCACCCTGGATGTCTTTTAATACCGAAGGCCACTGAGAAGGAGAAAGCGAAATAGAGATAATGAACTGGCCTCGAACAAAAGCAGGCGTCCAGTTACTCGAACTTATGCTGAAGACTTTGTTCTCCTCCTCTTTCAGACGACAGTGCAGACGGCAGGTCTCGCCTTCACCCATTACCTCGGCAAGAACATCCAGTGCGTAAAGATCTTTGTCGTAAGCGTTTACCGATGGAAATCCTATTATTGCCTGGACCACCCTGGTAATCGCAACTTCTTTTTCCTCCCACCTCATGCTTCCCTGCAGAGGTTCTTCAGGCAGTACTACCGGATCGGAGGTCCGGGGAAGAAACTCTTTGGTCTTTTCAGCCACGAACTGAAGGACCTTCGAGGCCTGAACATCGCCGGCCAGAGCTACTATAATGTTCCCGGGCTGGTAGCGCTGATGGTAATAGTCCAGAAGGGCCTCCCTGGTTTGTTGGACAAAAACTTCTTCAAACCCGATCACAGGATATCTAACCGGATTATCCTGGTATGCCGTTTGAATGAACAGTTTCCACAACTCAGTATTGGGGTTGCTCTCCCCCAATTTCATTTCCTGCTGTATTACTTTTTTTTCCCTGGCGACCTCGTTGGGGTCCACTACATTTTCAGACACATAGGAAAGCAACAGGTCAAGAGCATCCTGCCAATGGCCGGCTCCCGTGTTTATGTAGTACACCGTCCGGTCATAGCTGGTGTACGCATTCGTCGTGCCTCCCATTGCCAGGATCCTTTCCTTGGCCGCCTGTTCCGTAAACGAGCGTGTCGTTCCTCCGGCCACTATGTGCTCGAGGTAATGGGAAAGACCGGCCTTCAAGTACTTTCCTTCGAGGGCGGACCCTGCTCGAACGAAAACCTGGGCGGAAACGACCTCGGCGCCGGGCTGTTGATGAACAAGCAATGTCAGGCCATTTTTGAGAACCACGAAGAGATCTCCAGGCTTTGAAGCAATCGTGCGCTGAACAAAGGGCCGCGACTCCGGGGAAACCAGCGGACATTCTTTTCCTTCATCCGGAAGCGCTAATGGGGCCCATCCGGCGATGACGACTATCAGCAGAGCCCATACCAAGACTATCCTTTTCTGCATTTAAATATTCCTTTCAGCATATTTAGACCCACCATACGGGAGGCATTAGAACATATTGGACTCTATCATGTGTGAAATGTAATCGAATCTGTTAATTGCGCCTTCCGGGGTTGGCCGCCAAAGAGGTGGGCGAGCCAGCTCAATCACGCGGCAGCCTCCCCGGATTATGCCGATTTGTGCGGCAACGTCGTTGATCTGCACCGATCTGAACAGATTTTCAAGATAAGACACAATCTCGCCGTTAAAACAATCCCGAGCTATATTTTCCTTGAATCCGTCTTGCTCACCTCCGGAAATCTTTCCAAGTATCCCTATGCATTGGTAGTTGACAAAAATGAGAAGAAAGCGATCCTGGTAATCTAAACTTTCTTGTACTATCAATGGATTATAAATCTCAGCCAAAGCCTTCAACTCAATGTTATCACAGACCCGCAGGGCGCTTCCAGGCATCTTGGGACCCATTGCCCGAAACGGAAAAGAAAAATCTTCGAGGATTGAGTTTTTTTGGCGGCCATAATAAATGCGTGTAAAAGGACGAGGGCACTTAAGAAGCTGAAACAGCACTTCCTGTATCAGCCTGGACCTTAGAATGCTGTAAGAAATGGCGCTAGGAAAGGTCCTTTTCCCTGCCGCATGCAAAATACCGGCAAACCGTGGAGTGGGGAACAAAATTTGGCTTGCGCAGAGCAGCATTCTCCTTTGCGCAGGAGTGTAGTCTCCCATGGACGTTTGAACGCCAAGCGTTACGACCCTTGGGCAGGATCGGACAAATGGAGCGATTGCAACCAGCTTTTCTCGCATCAGATTTTATCAGGTTAGCCGCAATGCTGTTTTGACTTACCGGGCAACCTCTAGAAGGTCCGATTGGGCATTGAGCAGCAGGTCAGGATGAACTCCGTAGTTGTAGCTTCTCATGCGAAAATAATTATCCAGTATTCCCACCCTGGAATCAACGTAATCATATATGGTGAGCCGGCTGTCTGATGAATCCTCAGGATGGCACATATCGCGTATGGCTTTCGAAAGATTCTTCTGGAAGTAGACTGGAACGGCCAGGAAAACCACATGAGATTTCAGGGTCTGTGAAAATTGAGACATTTCGCGTGGCGAAATAAGCCAAACCTTCGCCTCCGAAGCTCCCGATTGCAAAGAGTTATTATTATTGCCGCCATCATTATCCAAAATCCTGGGATTGACGAAATATTGATTATATGAAAAGGCCTTAATTCCGCGCTGACTCAACTCAGCACTCAAGGCATTATCCTGGTCCTCTCCTCCCGACAGCACAATGACCCGCTCTTCGCCTTTTTGAAGCTCGATTTCCACATCGTCCGCAATTTTGCGGTTTCTTTCAGGATCTAGCATAAGATCCCTTAGCATCGACGGGTAATCCGCCCTTGAATTATAGGGATAGTCGAACTGCGTTTGACGGGCTATCACAGTTCCCGGTATGACCCCTCGTCCTTCGCGAGCGTCTTTTTCATCAATCGAATAGACTACATCGCCCAGATAATAGTGAATCAGCTTTAAGAGGCGGTCCTTTCGCTGCATGCTGTTTGATAGACCCAATATGTAGCGGCAGTCGAAATTGGGGACCATGTTGGTAAGAATCTTTGATGGGGTGCGCTGTGATTCATCGAAGATTATGTACCCGACCTTATCGTAAATTTTTCTCCAATAACGCATTACTTCGCCGGTATGACCGATAGTGATCTGCTTTCCGACCTGGTGATTGCCACCGGAAAAGATACCAACCTCCGAGGCGGGAATCCGAAGAAAACTTACAATCTTCCTCAGCCAGCCTTCGAAAAGGTCCATCTTGGGCAATACGATAAGAGTGGGTTGCTTCCTCTGAGCGATCGTATAGAGGGCAATAACTGTTTTGCCGCTCTTGTGACCTCCGACAATCGTAGAGCAATCGTGCTCGAGCACAGCTTCGGCCGCTTCCTGCTGATAGTCTTTCAGTTCGCCGTGAAATTCGATGGGAGCAGGTTCGAAATAACGCCTCCGGTCGACCAGCCGGTAAGGGACCTGGTACCTTTTGCACAACTCGACAAACTGGTCCAAAAATCCTCTGGGGATAAGATAATTTCTGCCTTTTTGTTTAAGGCAGTTTATCTGCGCAGGGACGTTGCCAAGCCATTCGCCTCGATTGTGCCGCGATTCATAGTCCGGATTGGTGAAAACAAGCCGTTCGTAGAGCTTTTTTTCCAGTATGGGAGGCAAACCCTCGACAGGTATTTTGATCCACTCGGAAAGCAAGACATTGATATTCTTGACGAACATTTTAAAACCCTCAGCCAGCGAGTATGGCGCAAAGCAACTGCCCCAGACCACCGGTCCGGTTGCAAAGACCGCAATGGCGCGCCAGGCCCGCACAAATCTTCCGGCATTATTAGCCACAATTCACTGCGAGCCAGGTGATTATTCTTTGCTAATCGACTTGTTTGAAAAACGTTATTTTCCAACAAAGGTTTCGATATTTCAAAATTATATCGCAACCTAATGGAAAGTGTTATAACGATTTAGCTTTTCCCCTAAAAGGAGCCTTCAGTTGAAAGATAGTTCCCCGCAATTTGGGATTATAGGACATCTTGCTCGAGAATACGATGAAAAATATCGGGAATTGGAAAAACTGATTTCCGAAATTCGGCCCGAGAACATACCGTCTCAGTTGATGGCGCTTGAGGAGCGCTCCGTACAAAATTTTCGTTCAGCCCAGGCAGCCATGCTCTCCGTACCCGAATTATTTGAGGGAAAGGAAAGTGAAAAAGCGATAAAGGCCATGACGACGCTGTGCCGCGCTTTCGATGAGATGCGTATACTTTTCCATTTCCTCTCTGAAAATTGCCCGCAAGCATAACCCGAGTATGTTCCATGGCACAGCCGGCCGGAAGACAAATGCAAAAGAGCCTCAAAACGCTAGACCTCGTCTTGAAGCTCCTATGTATTCGCTGATTGGGTACCGCTAACTCAAAACTGAAGACTCAAAACTCCTTACGTGCCCATCTCCCATGAATGCAGGTAGGTATGCTGCTCCTCGGTGAGTGAGTCAATTTCGACTCCCATGCTCGCAAGTTTAAGGCGGGCTATTTCACGGTCGATATCCATCGGGACCCGGTAGACCTGGTTTTTAAGAGATTTATGATTTTTAACGATATATTCCGAACAAAGCGCCTGGTTTGCGAAGCTCATATCCATAACGCTCGAAGGATGTCCCTCCGCGGCAGCCAGATTGATAAGGCGGCCCTCGCCAAGCACATATACTCTCCTGCCGTTTTTCATGCTGAATTCTTCAACAAACTCACGCATCGTCCGCACAGATGATGACATTTCACGGAGTTGTTCAAGGTTGATCTCAACATTGAAGTGGCCGGAATTGCTGATGATAGCGCCATCTTTCATCACTTCGAAATGTTCTTTGCGAAGCACGTGGATGTCGCCGGTCAAGGTGCAGAAAAAGTCTCCGATTGGAGCGGCCTTTTCCATGGACATAACCTGATAGCCGTCCATAACGGCCTCAAGCGCCCTGAGCGGCTCCACTTCAGTCACGATTACTTTGGCCCCCATTCCGGAGGCCCTCATTGCAACACCACGGCCGCACCACCCATATCCGCTCACAACGAAATTTGCGCCGGCCAGCAATCTGTTCGTAGCCCGGATAATTCCATCCAACGTGCTTTGGCCTGTACCATAGCGGTTATCGAAGAGGTGCTTGGTGTCTGCGTCGTTGACAGCCACGATTGGATAACGAAGGACCCCTTTTTCAGCCATGCTGCGGAGCCGGATCACGCCCGTGGTCGTTTCCTCAGTGCCGCCTATCACGTTTGCGAGAAGCTCTTTGCGCTCGGAATGGAGAATGCTCACCAGGTCTGCGCCATCGTCCATCGTCAGCTGAGGGGGCTGTTCGAGCGCATTATGAATATGGCGGTAATAAGTTTCCTTGTCCTCACCCTTTATTGCAAAAACAGGAATTTGCTCCGAAATGGAAAGAAAGGCCGCTACATCGTCCTGGGTGCTCAAGGGGTTCGATGCACAAATGCGCAGGTCCGCGCCCCCCGCTTTAAGCGCCTGAGCCAGGGCGGCCGTTTCGGTTGTCACGTGAAGGCAGGCCGCCA
>Ga0209517_10004518_pt1 | contig 18236 bp, 17 predicted proteins | sample PeaSoiMetSII2010_FD_187695 | JGI IMG/M metagenome (GOLD analysis project Ga0209517, IMG submission 187695) | Peat soil microbial communities from Weissenstadt, Germany - SII-2010 (SPAdes) (version 2) | ecosystem: Environmental > Terrestrial > Soil > Wetlands > Peat | place: Germany...
TGCATCGTTTAATAAATAGGTTTTGTAGGTGGTTTCTTTCTGACTGATAGACTCCGGTAAAACAAGGGTTTCAGAGGCCAAGGGCGCGGCCAAGGCTCGCGAGGGCTGACGCCACGGTGTCGCGGGGATCGCCGTCAAGCTGCGTGACGATTGCCGCCATGCTGCCGCCGTCTTCTCTGGCGCTGGTTGCCTGTTCAATGAGAGAGGGCAGGGGCGGGCAGGCTCCCCATGTGCCGGGGTGTGGCGGCTCCGGCGCTTCGAGGTCCGTATAACCGCGCCATTGTGTCGGCGGCAGGATCGCGTAGGCGTTGGTGATCTGGCGCAGAATGAAACCTCCGCGTTGGTCATGGTCCGGCACGGATCGCTGTTGCCAATTGAGGATGCCGAGTTCCTTGAGCCGCGCCAGGGCCTTGGCGACAGTCTGGTAACACAGCCGCGTCTTTCTCTGGATCGCTCTGTATGACGGGTCGAGGCGTCCTGTCGCGTGACTGAGGAAGTCGAATACAAGCGTATGGAGAACCAGCAGAACGTGGCTGCCGATCAGGCCGCCGTGCCGCCCTGCGAGCTTGCCGCTTCCGTTCCATTTGACGGCCTTGCGATAAATCCGCGCGGCGGCTTTCCTCGCCATAGCGGGTTCTTTTGCCATCGGCACGAAGCGGACTTCCTTCGTTGTGCTGCCTGACCATACTTTCCAAGAGGCGTAGCTGGTGCCGTTCCTCAAATCGGCCATGAAAGGCAGGCAGGCCGAGAGGTGCTGCGTGCGGTAGCTTGGCCGGTTGGCGTGCCGGGTCGGGCGTACAAGGCTGTGGTTCTGCATGGGGTTTTCTCCTTGCTGGTTGCAGAGCAACCCGCCCGGAGGGGCCGGAAATCGGCGCAAAACTGCCCTTTGCGGAAACGTGTTTTATTCCGCTTGACTCGGGGCCTGATTTCGGGGAGATTTGGTTCTGCGAAGAAACACAAATTCCCCGGTTTCGACCGGCATCACGGCCCGCCACTGGCGGGCTTTGCTGTTTGTGGGTTTCGCGTTCTCCGTAGATTGGTGAGGCGAGACGCGGCAACCGCGCCGCGTAAACGCGCAGTGTGGATATTTATCTGATTCGCGTCCAGCCGAATTTTCAATCCGTTCCGGTAGCGAGAAGAAAACCCGCGCCGGTTTTGGGCCGACGCGGGCGGAGAATGCTTCAGTATTCAGTTGACGACATTTGGGCGGTCATCTGAACCTGCGGCTCTTGAACAACCGCAGCGCGGCCTGCAAGTCGCCGTGCAATTCGTCGAGGTCTAGAAGAGTGCCGATGGCTGCCCCATCGTCGCCGCCAGCGAGATAGCCTTGAGCTTCCTTGAGCCTGACAATAAGACGATCTAATGCGAGGTCGAAGACAGCGCGGAACGGTTCCGATTCGTGCTTACTCATGCGGCCCTCCGTTCTCCGGCAACGCGGGCGGTCGCCGTTCTGTGGTGGGCGGCGTCAAGCTCGATGCCGATGTAATCGCGTCCCGTGCGGTGCGCGGCTACGCATGTGGAGCCTGAACCGGCGAACGGGTCCAGGACGAGATGGCCCGGTTTGCTGAAAGCCTCGATCAGCGGTTTCAGGACGTGGATGGATTTCTGCGTCGGGTGGAGCTTGTTGCCGGTGTAGGTCCAGTCCATCACGTCGGGCAGGGGAGACGCCGGAAATGCCGGGTCGCCCTTAATCAGCAGATAGGCGGCTTCGTGCCGGTACTGCACAAAGGCTGATTTGGAGGCGTATCGCTTGCGGAAAACGATGTGGCCGCCGATGCGGAAGCCCGACTGTTTCCACGCCGAGAAAAACAGATCCACCTTGGGCCAGCCGTAAAAGCTGATAGCAAAGCTGTCGTCTTTCAGGACGCGGTGCATATGCGCGAATGCAGGCCAGAGCCACGCGGCGTTGTCGTCGTTGCGGATCGTCTGATTGTCGCGGCTTTTGTAACCGGCGATGTAAGGCGGGTCCGTCAGGATGAAATCGACGCTCTGCGCGGGCATCTCGCGCATAACATCAATGCAGTTTCCGTGCATGATCGTGTTGCGGGGAACTGCGTCTGAGATTGCTGCTACGTTCGTCATGATTGCCTCTTTTCGTTTGAGTGACCCCCGAAAGCGGGGGCGAAAGAGGGCACGTCCTGGCCGCCGCAACTGAGCGCGGCTGTCAATGACGCTTTTTGGGGGGACCGCTCGCGGGGGAACCAAAAAAGTCATTTACGGCAAGCGGCGGCGGCTACAGTGCCTTCGCCCTGCCGTTTTTGGGGCATACGCAAAGAGGCAAGGCGAGACGCCATCCCGGAAAGGCTGTAGGCTGGAGGAGGAGCAGGGCGGTCGCACGGAAGGGAGTCCCACGGCCCTTCGCCAGCAGGGCCGGCGTGAATCAGCGTTGCGTTCAGGCTTGCAGGCCGCGCTCTGCGCACGCACGAGACGAGGCGACGCCATGAGCAAAAAGACATCGAAAAGTGCCTGTCTCGCGACGAGGACATCCTCATTGCCATCTAATAGAGGTAATGTATGTTAAGCCCTATGCCGCAGCTCGAACCTTCAACCGTCGTGACGCAGTTTCGTGCCCGTCGCCGTGGGCCGGAAGCTTTGATGCAGGATGTTGTCGTTCACAGAATCCCCGAGCTGTTCTGTCCGAGCCCGAATTCATGGACGGCGGCTTCCTTGCCGCTCGGTGCCGGCGTGCCGGATTTAGTGGTGGTTTCGTATGACCCCCAGGTGTTTGCGCTGGCACACGTGGACCTGACGGATGCACAGATTCTGGCTTATCTCAGGGCTGTTGGTAAAGCGCGGCTGGACACCATCGCAGAGCGTATGGGTACGTCGCCCGAAAAGCTAAGCAGCCGGCTTTCCAATCTGGTGGAAGCTGAAGCGATCGCGGCATCGGCCAATACGTTTTCCCTTGCGCCACCGTGGCGCCACATTCTCCCCGAGATAATCACCATCGAAGTGAAAGTGTCGAATTGGCAAAGGGCAGTTGAGCAGGCGGCGCGGAACAGGATTTTCGCCCATCTCTCGTTCGTTGCGCTGCCGGAGAAAGTCTCGGAGCGCGTTCGGAAGGAACCTCTCCTCGGTCGATTGGGGATAGGGCTGATTTCCGTTTCGGAGGATGGCACCGCCGCCCTGGTCAGGAGACCCCGCCGCACGCAACCAACAGTCTGGACGTACTACTATCGGCTCGCGTCCATTCTTGCCCGGAGCCGGGCGAACTAATGCCATACCTTGTTGACATCAAGGATGCGGAAAAGATGTTCCCGGACTACACGTTTGTCCGGCCATTGACGCCAAGCGAGCAGAAAGCCGCTTTTCACGTTAAGGACAAGGCCGGGACAGACCTCTGCCTGAAACTGATTGCGCCGAACTATGAGCGGGACCGGCTCGACCGTGAGATACAGGCACTGCAAACCATCAACCACCCGAACGTAGTCAAGCTCATTGAATACACGTTTTCGTCTAAGCCAGGGCAATGGCGGCACTACATTGTCGAGGAGTTCATTGAAGGGAGGGATTTGCAGGAGATCCTGATCGCGGGGAAACCGTGGCCGGTCAAAGCCGTCGCGGAGTTCTTTTCCACGCTCTGTGAGGGCCTCTTCGCCATGAAGGAAAAAGAAATCGTTCACCGCGATATCAAACCGGCAAACATTCGGGTGAAACCGGACGGATCGCCAGTAATCATCGATTTTGGTCTTGCTCGTCACCTTACGCTTCCTGACCTGACGCAAACCGTAGATGGGGCGGCCATAGGCACGCCCCGGTACTTCGCTCCCGAGCAGTTTGACGGCACAAAGCATGACATTGACCATCGGACCGACCTGTTCGCATTGGGCATCCTCCTGTACGAAGCGCTGACCGGTGAGTCCCCTTTTTACAGCACCAAGATGACGACCAGGGGTCAGCTTCGGCAAGCCGTCTGCGAATCCACGGTTCATCTGACGAAGCCCTCGTTTCAGGCGCTCGATGACAAATGGAAAATCTTACTGACGCGGCTGCTGGAGAAGGAGCGCGCGAAACGGCCGTCCGACGCGCGGCAGGTGGGCTCGGTGCTTAGAAAACTAGGGGGCCTGTAAATGCGGCGGGGCGCTTGGCATCAGTGTGGAGATCGTAGCCAGAAGCTCGTAGAGGAACAGCTCCAGAAAGGTGCTGGTGTTGGCGTCATCATTAGTCCCCGAGACCTGAGCCGCAAAAATGCGGTTACATATGCGGATCGTTACCGCGCGCTGGGCGCAGAGCTGCTGCTTGACCATCAATACTACGTTCCGGACTTCACAAATGATCGGTTCGACTCCTATCCGATCTCGCGGTTTCGTAAGGGCGTCTCATCTCTCAATAAGATTTCGGACCAGGATTTGGCAGACTTTAGGAACGAACTCCGCGTTGACCATGAGGAGCTGAAGGCTAACGCTTTGATCGCACCCGCCGTCGTCTACCAAGCGGGCCGTGCTGACATCGTTCAGTTGAATGCTCGTCTTTTTGCCGCATCCAAGCTTGTCGCGAGCGAGCTGAAGATCCCTATATACGCGACCGTCGTGCTTGGTCGCTCGGTCACCGCATCGGATCAAACCTTGCAGACGATGCTTTCGCAGGCAACGGCGCTGAGTTGCGACGGGTGGTATTTCGGCTTTGAATTCGAGGATGAGCGCATCCCCAGCGCGCGCGAAACGGTGCGAAGATGCTGCGTTGCGGGCCTGACTCTGGCTTGTACGGGCAGGCCCGTACTACATGCGTATGCCGGTCCGATGGGCTTGTTGTCGTTTGGTTTCGGTGCCACCGGCGCAGCGATTGGTCACAGCCAAAATCTATGGAAGTTCACCCGTGACCGCTGGATGCCGGCTGCATCCCAGGGCGGGGGCGGTGATGCACCGGCCCGATTCTTTTCCAGTGCATTGTGGGGAACCATTATTTACCCCGATGAAACGAGCCAGCTTCCGGCAGCGATCCGCAATCAAGTCTTGACCGCGTCCCCCTTTTCCGGTCCTGTCGGCTCGAATCTGCCGTGGCCACGCTGGGATTCTGGCAAACACCTTCTTTATATGCTGGCGCAACAATTTGCGACGATGGCCGCCGAGAAGGACCCCCGAAAGAACGCTGGGGCTGCCATCGCCCTTCTCGACAAATCCCTAACGCTTCATGCCTCCATCCAGCAAAGCAACGTCTTCCTGGGCGACAACACCAACGCTTACCAGGCCAACTGGAAGGCAGCCCTCGAAGATTTGCTGAAGGACAACAAGGGCGATTTCGACTTCTTCGATCTGATGAACTAGGCAGCACTCAGTGGATAACAGCGCGGCTAGTCGTTCTCGGAGAAGGCGCGGTGCAGTAGCGTCTGAAAAAGGTGCTCCGCCTGACGGTCGGCCTCGTGTTGCTGTGTGCGCACCCGCTCAACCTTCTGCACGACGGTAGCAAATTCTTCCTGTAGCTTTGTTGGTGGAAGGGAAATACGTAAGTCGCGGAGTATCTCAAGGTTGATATTTTTTTGCGCCGACTCTGGCGCTGTGCGCTCAAGATGCTGCTGAACAAAGGATAACCATCGCTGCACGTATTCGGTATTCGTTTTGCGATTGGGTGTGAACCCCACAACACTGTCTGGGAAACATGCGTCAAAGAGGAGGATGCCAGTCTTTGCAATGTTTGCCGCAATAGTTATGCAAAGTGTTCCCTTCGGCCACATCTTACTTTGCTTTAATCCTATCTCTGAGTACGTTTGCTTATAGGCTCGGATATAGCCGTTGGAATTGGCAACATCTCCAGTTTGTATCAGGGGATATGGTCCACCAAGAAGTTCGGGGGAATTGCGAGGACGATGTTTCGAACGTCCTCGGTCGAGATCACCAAGCTCTTCTAAAGCACAAACCTCCCAACCCATTGGGTTTTTGAGCGGATCACCAAACATCTCCAAGAATACGGAAGCAAGAAAGGTATCGCTGACTTCTTGCACGTAGCGGCGAGTGCGGCGTAGGCGTTCAGCTTTCTGAAGCTGTTCTGAAATCCGCTCTTGTTCGGGGAGAGGAGGAAGATGGAGCCGATACTCCGCCAAACGCTCCGGTGCGATGCGTGGAAGATTTGCCCCAGAGACGTTTGCGCTTGCCCAATGAACGAATTTGGGAGCTAGAAGGAGGCCCTGAAGGTATCTTCGGTCTACCGTCTTTTCGTCAGGGAGAATCGGCAATATTTCTGTCGTACACACACCCTCAAAACTCGGGATGGCTACCTTATTCAAATAGGGACGAAGTTTGCCGTAAAGGATATGCTTCGGCGTAAACCGAAATTTGGTGGCCAGCATCGTTTCGGGCCTTTTTCGGAAGTCTTCTGAGAAACGCCCCATTTCGGGGGCGATATCGTCAAGTCCCACATAAGGCAATCTTCGACGCTCTTCGTCATTCGCGGGGACGCGATCAATCTTGGCAATTTGGGAGAGCGTATACTCTTTTCTCAATTGAGCAGTCCCTCAAGCACGGAAATTTCCGACGCCAAAACCTTCTCCAACTTTGACAAGCGGGAAAGTGTGACCTTGGGTGCGTCATAGTACACTTCGTCCTGCTCCATAGCCCGATAGCGGCTTGGCGAAAGGTCATAGCGTTTCTCTGCGACTTGGGCCTTCGTCACCCAGAACTGCCGTGAGAGTTGGTTAAACTCACGCTGCAACGGGTGGATTTCTGCCTCCAGCGCCACCAATTTCTCGCGGTCGGCCTCCAATCTCGCTAAGGCCGTCTCATCGTCGGCGGGGGCGATGGCGTTTTCAAAAGTGAGGCGATTGATTTCCCCATGAAACTGAAGCCGCCGAACCTTCAAAGGTTCTATAGCGGCGCGAAGTTGATCCAAGCGCTTCGCCCGGTTTGCGGCAAAGGCCGGTTTGGTGCGGTTTTTCCAGCATTGCAGAATGTCGGGAATGTCATTCTCCGCAACCGGCTGCCGTTTATCGTCAAGACTGAAGCCGTCGTGTTCCATGTCATAGAACCAGATACGATCCGTCATGCCGCCTCGCGTGAATATAAGGACTGCGGTCGAAACGCCCGCATAGGGCCTGAACACACCGGACGGCATCGAAATCACAGCCTCTAGCCGGTTCTCTTCGATCAACTTTTTGCGGGTTTCAACGTGCGCCCCACTGCCGCCGAAGAGTACGCCTTCGGGCGAAATCGCGGCACATCGTCCGCCCATGTCGAGCAGGCGCAAAAACAGGTGAAGAAAAAGCAACTCCGTTTTCTTGCAGCGGGCAGGGAGCGTATCGTTTACATCGCCGCTATCAATCGCACCCTTGAATGGCGGGTTTGCAAGAACAACGTCGTAGCTCCTGGACTCTTCAAACGATTTGCCAAGGGTATCTGCATAGCGAAAGTTCGGTTCTTTAATACCATGCAGCATCAGGTTCATCGCGCCGATGCGCAGCATGGTCATGCCGCTATCGTTGTCGAACCCGGCAAGCGCCCGCGTCTGGAGGAATTCGCGCTCTTGCGGTTCCAGTGTTTCGCCGGTCAGATGGTGCGGGAAGCCTTGCTCATCATATTCGAGGCTGGCCGGATTGGTGTGCGTCTCAAGAATGTACTGATAGGCGTTGACGAGAAACCCGGCGGTCCCGGCGGCGGGGTCGCAAATGCGCTCCATCGGCTTCGGATCGATCATCTGAACCATCATGCGAATGATGTGGCGCGGGGTTCGGAACTGTCCGTTGCGCCCTGCGGCGTCACCCAGTTTGCCAAGCATGTATTCATAGACATCCCCCTGGACATCCTGATTCTGCTGCGACACCTTCAGTTCATCGAGGCTGGCGCACGCTTCCTGCAAAAGGGTAGGCTTGTTGATCTTGAATTCCGCATTCGCCATATGTTGCGCGAAGCCGGATGTCTTGCCGCCGATCTGCTTGATAAACGGAAAGACTTTGGTCTTGACGAATTGAAGGGCGTCATCTCCCGTTCGCTGCGTCCATTGTGACCATCGGTATTCAGGTTTAGATTTACCATCCTTGTCCACAAAGAGCGATTTATATGGGGTTCCCTTACGTTTTGCCTGCTGTTCACGGCGCGTCTCTTCTTCGTCGAGCCGCTTCATGAAAAGAAGGAAGGAAAGCTGTTCAATGCTGTCGAGTGGGTTTGGCAGTCCTCCGTCGCGCATCTTGTTCCAGAGGGCGTCGATATCGCTTTTCAGTTGGCTGTCGGTAAGCATTGATGGGCCTTAGGCTGCGAGTTGTTGTGTGAAAGTCATAAGTTCACTGATTTGCGGCGGGGTGAATATCCGTTCAACGGCGTCGTCGCCAAAGGCGGTGAAATCGCCTTCATAGAGGTCGGCAAGATTAAGGTGACGCTTCTTGACAAGAACGGCTTGCATCACGCGCAGAAACCGCAGTTGATCGGCATTGTACGTGTGGTGCTGAATGTGGTCATCGAAACATTTCTGAATAACTGTGCTGTAGTCGGGCAAAGTGTCGAGCGCGAGAACATGGCGCAGGAATCCCAGGAAGCTGTTCAGTTTGAGCCCATAGGCTTTACGAATGTTGTCCGTGGTGAGAAGCACGTCCTTGGCGCTCAGGACTTCCCGGAGCGTTCTTTCGAGTGCGACCAGTTGTAACTCGGTGACTTGCCGTCCTTGCTGGATTGCGAGGATGGTGGGATGGTTCTCGGCCAGATCGTTGATACGCTTCTCGACGCGCTCCCGGTACTGAGTGACGTACAGCCTCTCACCACCTTCGCTTAGCGTGATATAGCCGCTGGCGGCGATGAAATCAGGAAGATCGAGCTTCAGAAACGCGCTTGGGTTTTCCTTGCGGTTCTTCATCTGTGGCGCCAGCTTTTTGCCGACCTCGGTCAATTGCTCGGGCGTCGCGTTGGCGAGCCGGTTCGACATGCAGAGTTCCGTTAGAGCCTGGTATTTCGGGTCCTTGTGCACAAACTCCGGGAGGCGACTGACATCGTCGGCGACGGCCTGCAGATCGGCAGGCTGGAGGCTGCCTTGCAGAGATTGCAGCTTTAACCGCTCGACCTTGCTGATAAACGTCTCGGCGGCAACGTCCACACCGGACGCCATGCGCAACAAGGGAGCGACCTGCGTCCTCAGAAACTCAATGTCTGCGGCGCTATTATGCTTCCAGAACTGGGGCTGCCATGCTTGCTCAATTGTGGGAAAAACCTTCCTGACCGTGAACGCATCGGTTGGAATGCGCCGCAATTGGTCCTGAAGATCAGCCTTAACTTGCAGCGCGTCGGAAGTTTCCTGACTAAGAATAAGATGCTCCAGCATTCTCAGCCGTGTGTTAAAGATGGTCACCAGGACAGGCACAGTGGATTTCTCCTTGTCCTCGGCTTGCCTGTCGAACTTGTTGTCCCAGAAGTCCAGTATCTTGAATTCGGACTTATGCCCATCCGGCAGGCGGTCATAATAGCGGCAGGCTTCGTGGTTGCGGGTTCCGCGCCCGATCATCTGCCACAGTTTTATCTGCGACTGCACGGGCTTCATAAACGCAAGGTTTACGACTTCGGGCACGTCGATGCCGGTATCGAGCATGTCCACTGAAATCGCTATGCGCGGCATGTCGTTCTTCTTGAACTTGGTAATTAGTCCATCCCCATAGCTGCCGTCGCGCACCCGCTCCGTGTCGGAGGTAATGACTTCCACGAGGTCTTTATATTGCGGATACATTTGCTCGAAGACGAGCCTCAAACGTTGCGCGTGGGCCTGGGTCATCGCAAAAACGATGCTCTTGCCGGGAAGCTGCCCTGACTGGTCTTTGAAGCACACCTCCATAAACTCTTCCCATTGCCTGACCAGCGTGTCCCGGTTGCTGACGGTACGCTCGATGTCGGTGCCGGAATAATCGATATCATCCGGGTCGATACCCTGTTCGACTAAGGCGTTCCGGTCTTCCTCGGAAAGGTCAACGCCTTTGATGCCGTCGCGCTGGAAGCTGGTTTTCGCCTGATAAAGGCTGAAATCAACAAGGTGTCCCGCCTGGACCGCCTCGGCATAGGTGTAGAGGGCTGTCGGCGTCTTGCCGTCGCAATGGAAAACGCGAAACGTGTCGCGCTCGATGAAACCAGCGGGGGTGGCCGTAAGCCCGATCATGCGAGCGTCAAAATACTCCATGACTTCGTTGATCCGGTTAAAGATGGAGCGATGCGCCTCGTCAAAAACGAGCAGATCAAAGAAGCCCGGACTGAATTGTTCGTAACAGCGGGAGAGGGTTTGAAGGGTGGCAACATACAGACGTTTGGTTCTGTCTATGTTGTGGGTATAAATCCGGTCGCTTGTTTCATTGGGCAAAAAGGTGTGGAAGCCGTCTTTTAGTGCCTGATCGACAAGGGCGTCTCGGTCAGCAAGGAAAAGGATTTTGCGGGCCTGATTGGCGCGAAGGAATAAGTCGATTAGAGCAACCGTGGTTCGCGTCTTGCCGGTCCCGGTCGCCATGACCATCAGGGCGCGGCGCTTGCCGTTGGTAAAAGCTTCGCAAAGCCGCCGTATTGCCTCCTGTTGGTAGATGCGACCGGCGATTTGCGGATTGATGAGTGTCGCACTGAGAGGGATGACATTCTGGCGCTGGTAGAGAAGGCGCTCCAGGTCGGGCAGGGAGAAGAAACCGGCGACGAGCCGGGGCGCGGCGTTCAGCTGGTCCCAAAAATATGTTTCAAGTCCGTTCGTCAAAAAAGCAAACGGCTGAAAGGGCTGGTGTTTGGCGATTTCGGTGATGTAGTGCCGGGCTTGTTCACGAGCAACGTTAGGATCACGAACCTGCTTCTTTGCTTCGACGACAGCGAGAACCTCGCCGTTGGGCCGGTAGAGGCAGTAGTCGGTGATGCCGTTCCAGGGTTCCGCATCGTAGCCGTCAACGGGTATCTCGATGCCGACTTGGGCGGGGTCTTTCAAGTTCCATCCGGCCCTTAACAGAGCCGGGTCTATTTTCTCCTTTCGGGTCCGAGCTTCATTCGGAGACATTAAGCCAATTCCAGCCGCTTCAGCTTGATCCGGTCGGCGCGGACATGCGCAAGCTCGTAATGCGCCTGCTGCGTGAGCCAGCTTTCGGCGCTAGCGCCGAAGACCTGCGACAGCCTCACGGCCATTTCGGGAGAAATCCCGCGCTTGCCGTTCACGAGTTCCGACAGGGTTGTCCGGGTGACTCCAAGGGCGGAGGCGGCGTCCGTGATCGTCAGGCCCAAAGGCTCGATGCACTGGCGCAACACAACGCCTCCGGGATGTGGCGGATTCTTCATCGGCATGTCTAACCTCCCTCAGTGGTAATCGATATAGTCAACGTCCAGGGCGTCGCCGTCAGCAAAGCGGAAGATCACTCGCCAGTTTGCCCGAACTGTCACCGCCCAAAAGCCCTTCAACTCCCCCTTGAGGGGATGAAGCCGGAACCCCGGCAAATCCAAGTCCGTAATCGCACCGGCAGCATCAAGCCGCACGAGAATGTCACGCAACTTTTCCGCGTGCTCCCTGTTCACGCCGCGCGGATCGTCTTCCTCGTAGAGGCGTTTCAGCCCCTTGTGGCGTATCGACCGGACCATCCTGTACCGTAACGCGTCGCGTAACAGATGTCAAGGAATTGCCGCGCCGGTGCTGCCGGAAGTGTCACTTGCAAGGGAAGGGCAGGGGCCATCACACGGGTTTGGTTCCTCGTCGATCCCCAATCTTTTCAGAATGTCCAGATCGCGGGCCGTGAGGTTGCCCCTGTTCAAAGGACGGTAAAATTCCGCACAGGCGTCCGGCCTAGGAAGTCTGAAAGTTGCGCTGCAACTCCTGAAGTTCGGCAATGTCGCGCTCGATTATCGTTCTGGCGCATGAAACGCAGTAACGATCCCAGCTCCTGCCGTTGCGGACATTCAGTCGTGTATCACCGCCTTGAATGCGATGCGCGGCGTTGGCCTGACAGTTGTGGGCCTTCTTAGCCTGATCGATCTCCACCCGGAGAACAATAGATTTAATTCGCGGCATCGAACACCTCCCGAACTGCCTGCTCCACAATCGCGGCAAAACTACTGTCGATCTGATCGAGCTGCGGCTGCGTGAAGTCGCTGCGCTCCCCAGCTTTACGTCCGACCGTTGTATTGACCTGCCGGTCGATGGCAGCTTTCAGCACAATGAGATTGGTTCTGCCGAGTCGGTTCCGGTCGAGGTCTTGCCCTTCGGGGTTGATACGGCGCGCCTGAAGAATACGAGCGGCTTCGGTTTTCACCCGCATATCAAGGCTCGCGCGCTTCGCCTGACGTAGCCGGGCTTTCGTAACCGGAACGGGCTGCAAACCCTCGTAAGCTTTTTTGACCTGATCCGCGCTATAACCCTTTTCCTTAAGAGTTTTCAGCGCTGCGAGTGCGTCGGGGTCGTCATCAATGAGCGGAATTTCTTCAAGCCGAACATCGGTCTGGCTTCGGACTTCGACGCGCTCGCGAGGTTGAGGCGATGACACGAGCGGATCGATTTGTAGTTCATCCCCGCTTGTGAAATCCAGTCCCTCCATTGGTAAGAGTTGGTCAAAATATTCGCGGTCTGCTTCGCTGAACTGCTGAAAATCTTCCCATCGGCTGGCGATGTTCGCACCGGCATGGAATACAACGACACCGTTGTTTAGGGGATGCCCCGGCGCATCCTGTTCGATCACGCGCATGATCCGTCCGACGAACTGCACAAAGGGCGAGAGATTGCTGAAGATGCTGAACACGGCTGCAACGGCCAGAAAACGGTGATCGAAACCCTCTCCGAGCTTTCGGACCTGAACAATTACATCGATCTGGTGATTTTCCAGTCTTTGCATCACGCGCTCGTTAGCGGCGCTGTCCTCGCGGGAATGAACATAGTCAGCGGTACGGCCGCGCGAGCGATAAGCTTCAACGATCTGCCTGCAATGTTCAAAATTGAGAGCTGAGGCAATGATTTTTAGTCGATTGTCGTCACCGTTGGCGGCGCGGAGTTTGTCCAGCTCGCGGATGGATGCATCAACGATGGTGTTCAGCGTCTCAGTCGAAGTGACAATGCTGCGCCGAAAATCCGCGTCCTGCTCTCCGAGTTGGCGCACTTCATCAAGGCTGACTTCAATCTCCTGTCCGTCCGCACGCCGGACGTAACGCAGGGTCCTGGGATTTAGCACGACAGCCTTGAGTCGTTTTATGTAGCCTTCTTGAATGGCCCTGGACACGGGATAGGAATAGAGAATGCGGCCTGCCATGAGCTGGCCGTCCGCTCGCGTAGGCGTGGCACTGAAGTTGACGATTTTCGCTCGCGGAAATTTTGCCCTCAGAGCATCCCAGCTCGCTGCGACATTGTGGTGGCCTTCATCGAACTGGATGAGGTCGAAGAAATCATCGGGCAAGTCTTGAAGCCAGCGGTTGCTGGTTCCCTGAAGCTGGTGGATGTTGGTAATCACAACATCGGCTTCCTCAAGGTCCGCCCTGTTTGTTGTCGTGCCGCGAATCTCGACGGGTTCGGGATACGGCTGGCCGTCAAGGACACCGCATTTGATATAGAACATGTCCGGGCGGGAGGGATCAAAATCCTTTTGAAGCTGTCCCGCAATCGGTACGCTCGGAGCGATGACAAGCGTTCGGGTGGCCTTAAACGCAAAGGGGGTTAGGGTGATGCAGCCTGACTTGCCGCACCCCACAGGCAACACAATTCCGATCTCTCGTTCTTGCCCGTCAGAATTGGCAGCAAAGCTCGCAAGCTCCGCGTAGGCTTCACGCTGCGGAGTACGGATGCGGTCATTCAGCTCAATATTCGGCTCGCGGGTTTGAAAAGGATTGTTCTGCATTGGTGAATATCGATACCTCTCAATTATAGGGATTCCCAAGCGTTCGATCATGAGAAAGCGTTGCAGATCATGCGGCGAGATTACGGTAGAGCGTGGAGCGGCTCATTGCGCATTGCGTAGGTAGTTGTAGACGGTGCGCTCTTTGACGCCGAGGGCCTGGGCGATCTCCGGGACGGTTAGCCGTTTCTTTTGCAAGGCGCGCGCCCGAGCTGGTGCCGCCTTGGTTGCGCCGGGCCGCCGTCCGCTGTACACGCCGCGTTTTCTCGCCAGGGCAATGCCGATGGCCTGACGCTCCTTGGCGTGCTGCAATTCGATTGCGGCAATGCCGAATAACATACTCGCGATCAGTTGCCCCACGGGGCCGCTAAGGTCGATTTGCTGCGTGATTGCGATTACGCGCACTCCGCGCTGGCACCAGTCGGCCAGCACGTTCACGCCTTCCTTGAGGCTGCGGGCTAGGCGGTCGAGTTTCCACACCACAACCGTGGTGATCTTTCCGGCAAAAATAGCGGCCTGCAATCTTTGGAAGGCTTCGCGCTGTAGCGTCGTGCCGCTCTCGCGGTCCTCAAACCACTGCGCGCCTTTGTGCCGGTGGCGTTTAAGCCACGCCTCAAGCTCGGCGCGTTGGCTGTCGGTCTTCTGGCCTTTGGGAGACGATACCCGGATGTAGACGCCCGTGGTCACGCTTCAATGGCCTCCAGGAAAACATCAACCTCGCCAGTCTCAACATCGGTCGCTGTCACGAGCTTTTCGATTTCCGCCAGCCACGGCCCTTCAGGCGCTTGATGCGGACGCGGCCAAACTACGCCCACATGCGTATCAGCATCGTAATCGCGCAACAGCGCTCTCAATTCGCCAACGGTCATGAGCACCATCCTAAAAAGGAAAACCTGGTCATGCGCACGTCCTCATGCAAACTGGGGTACACCCTATCTTGCAGGATGTCCAACCGTAATAAAATCCCGAATTGATGCGGGTTCCGGCATGGGCAAAAAAGCGACACCCTATTTTGCAGGGTTCGGGCCGGTCATCTGTCCGCGAATTGCTGGCGCACCCTGACACTGACCCGGCACACGAAATGGTTCATTTTGTCGAGAGAGAAACACGGCGGGGGCGTTTTCGAGCCTTTGGGCGCGTTCCAATCTTTGCCAGCACACGCCGGAGTGTGGCGGCCACGTTCCGAAATTTCTGCTGCTCGGCCCATTGCAGAAGGCCGCGCAGTTCTTCCTCCGCAGTCATGTTTTCGGGTTTGGGTTTGCGTCCGCGCGGCATGCCCGGAAAAATAGACGAAAGCGGCGGGACAGGGAAGCGATTTGAGACTTAGATGTGAGACGCGGGAAGGCCCAGTTTTACTGGCTTCGCTGCACATCTCGTATCTCACCCTTTATGGAACACGCGAAAAGGGGAGAGAAGCGCTTTACCGATGAGCTTGATACCGTGCCACAACGCTAATAGTGCTAGCACTGCAAATATGCAGCACCACGCGAAGAACGCGCGGAGGCGGAGAAAGTCTGGTTTCTCGGCTTGATTGCTCTGAAGTGCTTCCCCGCCCGTGTTTCGTTGGTCGGCCAAGAAATAATAACTATCTCCCTCACGTCGATGAAGGCGGAAGCCCTCGGCTTCTAGGGTTTCGATCTCGCGGCGTGCTGAGGATTGAAGCATCGGATCATCGGCGGCCCAATCAGGGGAGGCGGAAGGGTCCTTGCCGCTGAACATGTATCTAAGCGCGCCACGTATGACGCAGAGTAACTTGTCTTTATGTGAAAAGCCGATTTCAGGAAGGAAAGTGTTTTTGCCGGTGACGATCTCTTTTAGAAGTGGTTTGAGGTCCCAATAGGTCTGGCGACAGAGGTTGGGGTGTTTGAAGATGTATTTTGCGTTGAACCCACCATTGCCGATCATGTAGCGACGGAACAGCGCGGCACCGTCGGCAGCGGTTTTTCTTCCGTGGTAATGAAAGACCGTCATGTCGGGGACGTGTTCGAGAATTGCCCCGGCGAGATAGGCACGGAAAACATAATCGATGTCGTCTCCCGAGCCGATCACTGAGCCGGGGCCGAAGTTCTCGTCAAAAGGGCCGAGGCGTTCGACAAGCGCCCGCCGCGCCGTCATGTTGCAACCGACGATCTTGCCAGCGATATTCTCGTGCCTCGCTGAATTGGCGGCGCGGCTCCAGCGCATAAGGTTTGGGTTGGTGTCGATGGTAAATGGCAAGTCCGTGGGGTCGCCTAACTCGATGCGCCCGCCGCGCAAGACTAGCTCGGTGTCGGCGGCATCGTGGCGCAGAAGGTCGCTCACATAATTTTCGCTCAAGCGGCAATCGTCGTCGGTGAATGCGAGGATTTCACCTTGGGCGACCCGGAGCGCGCGATTGAGCGCCCGCGCCTTGCCCTGACGGGGTTCGTATAAGGGCTTTACTGGAACACCGCTCGCGTTGGCCCACGCCATTACGACGGCTGCGGTGTCGTCTGTTGAACCGTTATCGACGACGACGATTTCAGCGTCAATGGGTCCGGCATTGGCGAAGGCCGCTGCAATGGAATTCAGGCATGGAACAATCGCGTGAGCGCGGTTTCGGGTGGCAACGATGACGGACAGCTTCATCGTTACCGCCACTCGTTTTGGCGGTCAGTGGTGCCCATTGTCATCGACGTCTTCCTTTTTATACTTGCTGTACAGTTTTAGTAGCCTAAGCAGCCACGCCACGCACAGCGCGACGATAGCGACCGACAACCAAAAAAAAAGCTCACTACTCATGAAACAACCTCTCTCTAACCTCAAGCCGGGAGTGTCTCACTCGTCACGGCCACTCGTTTGCGCGGCGGGGGTCTCTAGACGGAGCTTCCTTTCTGGTTCTGCGGCGGTCTAGGTACGTTTCAAGGATGTAAAACGCGATTGCAAGGGGAACGGTGATAACGGTCACCTTTAGGATTATGAATGCAACGGCTATGGGTGTCAGAGGCAACATTCGTTTGTTTCTGGCGCATTGGGGCGGCGATTAAGGAAGGTAGTAGTCGGCAGAGGGCAGAGCGGTTCCGTCAAAAATCATGACGCGATTGTTGTTTTCATCACTCACAAAGAGGTGGGTGGTAGAGGGATCGTACAGCACATCCCAGACAACACGAAACCCCGATTGTGTGGTTGTTTGTATAGTACCCGTAAAATTGGTCTGGCCGACGACGTAGGCGGCGTTCATGCCGTTGGCAATGACGGTGGGCGCAACATTGAAAACCGTCACGCGCCGGTTTCCTGCTTCCCCTACAAAAAGCCGATTGTTGTTGACATCGAATGTCAGGCCGTAAGGAGAGGTCATCCCCGATTGTGTGGCCGCAGAGGCGGAGGTCGTGAATGCGTTGACGCCGCTCGGCTGGCCGAGCTCATAGGAGGCGTTTTCCCCGTTAGCGACGGTGCCGGGCGCGACATTGAACACCAGGACGCGGTTGTTCTGAGTATCTGCCACAAACAGGCGGTTGTTTGTGGCGTCGTAGGCCACACCGTCTGGCTCATCCATTCCCGATTGGGTTGTGGCCGTACCATTGGTTGTGAAACTGGACTGGCCCAGCACATAGGAGGCGTTTTCGCCGTTGGCGATGCTGCCGGGCGCGACATTCCAAACCGTCACGCGGTTATTCAGGTACTCCGCCACAAACAGCCGGTTGTTGGCGGCATCGTAGGCCACGCACCTCGGGTAATTCATTTTCGCCTGTGTTGTGGCCGCGCCCACGGTCGTGAAATTAGGCTGGCCCAGAACATAGGACGCATTCATGCCGTTCGTGATGCTTGAAGTATTGAACACCAGGACGCGGTTGTGTGCGTTATCGACCACAAACAAGCGTTGATTGGCGCCGTCCACCGCCAGGCCTCTCGGTATTTTCAGCCCGGACTGGGTTGACGCAAAGCCGTTGGCACCCTGCAAGCTTGTCTGTCCGAGCACGTAGGATGCCGTGTGGCCGCCGCTGGATGTCGGGATAGAATTGTCAGAATTGAGCGTATAGACCAGCACGCGGTTGTTGGTATTGTCCGACACGTACAGGTTGTGATTGATGGCATCAAGTGCTATGCCACTAGAGGTATTAAAGCCTAAGGCGGTCGGACCATTGTTGGGGCCGTTTTGGGTATAGACCACCGTCGAAGTCGATGAAGGGCTGTTGTACTCACCAAGCAGATCGGAGGCGTTTTCGCCATTGGTAACGCTGGAGGTACTGTAAAGCGTCACCCGGTTATTGGTGCCGTCTTCCACATACACCTGGTTGTTGGTGGAATCGTAGGTTACTCCGAGCGGGGCGTTCATCCCCGATTGGGTCGTTGCGGCGGTGCTGCTCGTGAATGCACTGGCACCGCTCGGCTGGCCGAGCTCGTTTGAGGCGTTTTCCCCGTCGGCAATCGTGCCGGTCGCAACATTGAATATCATCACCCGGCTGTCGCCTGTGTCGGTTACAAACAGGCGGGTGTTGGCAGAATCGTAGTCAAGGCCCTCGGGTCCTCCGCCCAATGTCGATTGAGT
>Ga0209517_10004519_pt1 | contig 18234 bp, 14 predicted proteins | sample PeaSoiMetSII2010_FD_187695 | JGI IMG/M metagenome (GOLD analysis project Ga0209517, IMG submission 187695) | Peat soil microbial communities from Weissenstadt, Germany - SII-2010 (SPAdes) (version 2) | ecosystem: Environmental > Terrestrial > Soil > Wetlands > Peat | place: Germany...
TTGGGGGCAGGAGGCAAGTCAACCAAGCGTATCATTTCCGAACTAACCGTTGTGGCAGCTTAAGCCCGCAAGGCAGAAGGCCATTCGATCTGCAGCTTCAAGCCCTCCAAACGCCCAAACCGGAACTGCACGCTTAGACTGAGAAACACTCGCCACAAACAGATATAATCCATTTATATGATTCCTTCTTCCTACAAGCCGCGAAAGAAGTTCATGGAACTCGCTATCGCAGAAGCCAAACGTGCCGGTGACCGCGGCGACTATCCCATTGGCGCGGTCATCACACGCCTTACTCTCAGAGGCGAAGTGGTCATCGCCAGCGCCGGTAACCGCGTAAAAACCTCGGGATCCAGCATCAAACACGTGGAGTTGGAAACCCTCAAATACGTATCGAGCGGCTATGGCCGCTACCTCTCCGACTTCGTCCTCTACTCCACGCACGAGCCCTGTGCCATGTGCGCCGGTGCCTGTGTGTGGTCCAGAATTGGCGCCGTCGTCTTCGGCGTCTCTCAGGAAGACATTGCCGCTTATGGCCGCAAGCGCGGTACGGATGACTACAAGTGGCGCGCGTGTCTCATCCCCTGCCGGCTCGTGTTCGAAAAGGGCAATCACCTCATCCCCGTCACCGGCGGTTTTCTCCGGCATAAATGCCAAAAACTTTTCAGTTACGGGGCCCCGCATCGCTAACTGATGTGAGCTGGAATTCCTGCCACTCCAATGGGCATAATGCCCGATTAACGCGATACCCGAAAACGTGCGTCATGAAAACACCCGGACGTGGTTTGGAGTGATCTCGAGAACGCAGCGTGCCCTGGTCCCATGCAGATTGCATCGCAAGGCTGAGCCTGGTACACGCCGCAATCCGGCATTTTAGATGTCGGGCTACCCCGCTGCTCGTCCTCTGGCCCCCGGGCGGTTTGAACGCGTGCTACTTCGTGGGGAAAAAGGGGAACAGCACGCGTATTTCTTCTTCGCTGGGCTGGCGGCCGTATTCCGTGATTTCAAAGGCTTCGGCGTGCTGCACGCGAACGGCCCCAGCGCCGTAGCGCTCCTCCAGTGCCTCCCGCCATTCGGGCTTAGCTTTACTTGCCGCAATGGGCTGAGTCGCCAGCCAGGTCTTCCGTGCACCGGGATCTTTGGGAACATCGCCAAGCTGCCCCTCAGTCCACGGCAACCACTCGTAAAATTGTGAAACGTGCGCGTCCAGCATCTCGACCTTTTTCGCGTACACGTCGTCGATCGCCACCACAATGTCGGCCCGGAACGCTTGCGGTTGCGTGAACCGGTCGCTGTAATACAGGAACACGGGATTCCGCCGCAGGGCTGCCGTGTCGGTCACGATATTCGGCACGATCACCATGTACGACGCATCCTGCACGAGCACGCCGGTATAGCGATGGTCGGGGTGATAGTCGTTGGTGCGGGGCCCGATGACAATGTCGGCCTTCCACTGCCGGATCTCCCGGATGATCTGCTCGCGGACCTCTAGAGTGGGCAGGAGCCGGCCGTCGTGGTTGTCGAGCACCTCGTATTCCACTCCGATTCGCCGTCCTGCTTCTTGTGCCTCGGCGCGGCGCCGCATGGCCAGCGGCCCTCCGCCCTCCAATTGATGGCCCGCGTCTCCGTTGGTTAGCGAAACGAATTTCACCTTATAGCCGAGCGCCGCGTACTTGGCGGCAAGTCCTCCCGCGCCCAGGTCGCAGTCGTCGGGATGCGCACCGAACGCTATGACGCGCACTGGATCATTCTGTCCATGCGCCGGCAAAGCCGCGAACCATAGCGCAGCCAGAAAGCCTGCGCGCCACATCCACCCATGCATCGAATCTCTAAAAAGTGTTCGCCGCAGTGGTTTCAACATAAGCATGCACCTCCGGAGGAAAAAATAGCTTGGCATACCAGGTTTTCAATTGGGATCTTCTTCCTGACGTTGAAGATGAAAGGATTATACACCCCTCAAAATTCGCCACGACCTGCGTTACCAAGAGTTCACCCCAGCACTGTTGCAGCGTTGTTCTTCGACCACGCGTTTCACAGCAGCGCTTGGGATTGCAACCCTCAACGGGTAAACTCAAATTCATTCCACCGTCTCCATGCGCAATAGGAAACTCCCCATAACGCGACCTAAGGTCCATCGAGGGCCTGAGCCCATGCCGATAACGTACGCTATTTTTCGCACAACTGAAAAGGAGTGAGCCTCGTTGGTAAAACAGAGGGCCGGAGAAAAGTCCGAGAGTAGGGGCGATGGAGCCCACCAACCAGGGAGAGGTAGCCCAGGAAGTAGCGAAGTTGAGCCAGGTTCTCCGGGTTGAAGAAGGTAAGATTCAGCAGTAGATAGCAGACCGGGCCGACCAACATATTCGAGTGATTGACCAGCCCGAGTCTTTGTACCAGTTTCAATGCGAGAGTTTATATCTCTTGATCGGCCTGATCGCTCCGCAAGGAAGTAGATTTCTTTGGCGAAGAAAAGTTGGCGCATTCCGGTGGTGCCGGGGGCCAGAATCGAACTGGCTACGCCCGCCTTTTCAGGGCGGCGCTCTACCAGTGAGCTACCCCGGCACGCAACTCAATCAGTTTAGAGGCCGCTTCTCGCTCTGTCAATTTTCCTCCGCGCCCGCTCTCGCCGCAAAATGTGCCGAGAACCCGATTCTCCGCAAATCTGTTTTCGCCATGCCACCGTGTCTCCTTCGATTTACTTTTCCGCCGCCTTTCCCGCCATTTCGGATTTACGCCTCGCCCTGCATATGTTCAACTGAATTGTCATGACCACTGCTCACCCGAAATCTTCTGACTTCATTCCCGAACTGGACGCTCTGCCCGTCACTGCCGCTTCCGGTGAAGCCTTGATGAACGACATCGTCACGTTCCTTCACGGCAAACTCACGAAATACAATTGGGTTGGCTTCTACATGCTCGAAAAGGAAGCCGATCATGACATCCTCGTCCTCGGCGCCTTCAAGGGCAGCATGACGCCCCACACCCGCATCCCTCTCAACCAGGGCATTTGCGGCGCCGCCGCCAGTAGCGGCATGACCATCGTCATTAACGACGTCGCCAGCGATCCCCGCTATCTCGCCTGCTCCCTCGAAACCAAATCCGAAATCGTTGTCCCCGTCTTTGTCCGTGGCAAAATTGTCGGTGAGCTCGACATCGACTCTCACTTCCTTGCCGCATTTGGCCCCGCCGATCGCGTACTCTGCGAACACGCCGCCGCCCTCCTCGGCAAATTCCTCGAATCCCACTCCTAATTTTGGAGTGCGGCGGTTCGCCGCCGCTTTTCCAATTTCAGCGCCTCGCCCAATTGATCCATCGGCAACTCGCCCTCCCCTCCCTGATCGTTTGTCCCTCCACCAGCGCACCACCCGTCGTAGGCGGGCGCCTTGCGCTGCCACAGTCACTCCTGACAGTGCTCTTGGGTTTGTTTTCGCTCTCGTAGGGGCGCAGGACTTCTCCGCCCCATCTCGGCAAGGCGTAAGTAATTTGTCATTCCGAGCGCAGCGAGAAATCTGCTTTTCTCTTGGTTTTTCCTTCTGCCGCCGCCCATCCAATGGGCTTGAGGGTGCCCCATCCTTCGCGTTTCCCAGTGAAGGATGAGTTCTTACGATCGAACTCCACAAAACTTTTTCTCTTAATTCGTGGTTTGCTCAATCTTGAAAACCACTATCGGTTGCTCTTTACCATCCACTCGCAAAAAGCCGCCGCGCTCCCGCCACCCCAATCTTCTGATACTTCGCATAAGCCCCCGCCGCCCTCTCCCGGATTTCCTCCCCCGTTTCCCCCGCAATCCACCCCTCCACCGCCGCCCTTAACGTATAAGCCTCCGGCGCCATCAATCCTGTCGTCCACAGCAACGGTTGCGCCCCTGTCGGCCGCAATCCCGCCGCAAAAAAGCTCTTGCTCGCGCAGGCCAAAACCATTGCCTCTCTCTTCTCCTCGCCCACTCCTTGAAATGTTTTCTCCAAAGCAAAGTCCATCAACCCGTCATGCCCCACATACACGGCCAAACTCGGTTTGGACGGCACGCGCACCTTCTTCCCGCCATCCGTGGTTCGCACCTCGCCAATCTCCGGGTCCTGTCCCGCCGCAGCCCGGAAGAAATCGTGGATCGCCTCTCTAATCTCGCGCCCCCGATATCCATCCGCAATCAAGTACGTTCCGCTCGCCTCATGCAGAAAAACGCTTCTCTCTATAACGTACGAGTTCGGATTTTCCACCACCGCGATCTCTTTCCATCCTCCGCTCCTCTTGAAGAACGTGCGCACGCCAAAAGCCGCGCCCCAATACAAATTCCGCCCCGCATCGTCTCCATTCCCCAGTGCCGCCGGCACCGGCACAATCCCTTGATGCGCATTGTCCGCCAACGCCACAAACACGTGCACCAATCGCGCCGCTCCCTGCGCCCGCACTCCCCCCACAACCACTTGTCAGTATGAGTATGCTAAGGAAGATCCTATGCCGGGCACTTTGCAACAATCACACCCATCCCACTCGAATCCATTCTTCGCTTCCTGATCACTGATATCTGATAACTGATATCCCTCAAATCCTTCTCAAAACGCACGGCCACCACCGAACCCGGCCACCTTACGTCTCCTGCGAATCCTCAAACTCCCTCATCCAATCCTTCCCCTTCAACACTTCTCTCGGCCGCGTTCCGTCCGGCGGCCCCACAATCCCATCCTTCTCCATCAAATCGATCAAATGCGCCGCCCTCCCGTACCCAATCCGCAATCTCCTCTGCAATGTCGAAGTTGACGCACGCCCCATCTCGCAGCACACCCGCACGGCGTCTTGATACAACTCGTCATCCGACTCCTCGCTGGCCTCCGCGGCAGCCGCTTCATCCGCCGCGCCACGCGTCCTCTCCGTAGGCTCTTCCTTCGGCGGTTCCAGCAACTGCTCGTTGTACTTCGCCGGCGCTTGCGCTCTCCAGAAATCGCACACCGCGGTAATCTCATCCTCGGTCACCAGCGGTCCGTGAATCCGGTGCAGCCGCGCCGACCCCGCCGGCAAATACAGCATGTCGCCCTTGCCCAGCAGCGATTCCGATCCATTGGCATCCAGGATCGTCCGCGAGTCCACCTTGCTCGCCACCCTGAAAGAAATTCGCGCCGGGAAGTTCGCCTTGATCAACCCCGTAATCACGTCCACCGACGGCCGCTGCGTCGCCAGTATCAGGTGAATCCCCACCGCCCGCGCCATCTGTGCCAGCCGCGTGATGGACTCTTCCACGCTGTTCGTGTCCACCATCATCAAATCCGCCAACTCGTCAATAATTATCACCAGGTAGGGAAGTGGCTTGTGCTCCGCTTCTTCCAGGTTGTCAAACAGCGATAGCGACTGTTGCTTCTGGCACGAGCGGTTGTACTGATCGATGTTGCGCACGCCCCGCTGCGCCAACAATTTCAGCCGCGTCTCCATCTCCTTCGTCGCATTCCGCAAAACATTCGATGCCACCTTCGGGTCCGTCACCACAGGAGCCAGCAGGTGCGGAATCCCCCCATACAAGCTCAATTCCAGCCGCTTCGGATCTACCAGCACCACCTTGATTTCGTCCGGCGTCGCCTTGAACAGCATCGAAATCAGCAGCGAATTGATGAACACGCTCTTGCCCGTGCCCGTCGATCCCGCAATCAGCAGGTGCGGCATGGACGCCAGGTCCGTCACCCTGATTCTGCCGTGCAAATCACGTCCCATGCCCAGCGTCAGCTTGCTCGGCGAATTCGTGAACTCCGTTGCTTCCAATATCTCGCGCAACGCAATCGTCTGCCGCTTGTCGTTCGGCACCTCAATCCCAATCGTCGATTTTCCTGGTATTCGTTCGATCAGGATCGATTCCGCCTGCAGCGCCAGGCACAAATCCTCCGTCAGGCTGATAATCCGGCTGTACTTGATTCCCGCTTCCGGCTTGAACTCGAATGTCGTCACCACCGGCCCCGGATTGATCTGCGTCACGCGCCCTTCCACCTCAAACTCGTGGCATTTCGCTTCGATCGCCCGCGCCCGCATCTTCAATTCATCTTCATCCAGCTTCTGGCTGCCTTCGCCCTCCTTCAGCAAGCTGATCGACGGCAACTTGTAATTGGCAGTCGTCTTGGCAATCTTCGGATCGGCCTTCTTCGCCTTACCCGGAATGTCAGCCAAGCCTTTTTCATTATTCAGAAACAGAATGGGCGCCTTATGTGGTGTCTTTTCTTCTTCCCCTGCCTCGCTCTCCTCATCCAGGTGCAGCGACTTCTGTTCCTCTGCAGTCTCCGCCTTGCCCACGCCCACGATCTGCGGCGTTACCGGCTTGCGCCCCGCCATCCGGCGCTCTTCCACTTCGCGTCGCATCCGCCTCTGCTCGCGCTCGTCCTGCCACGCGTGCCACCGCGCTTGTGCCCGCTGCAGAATACCCAGTTTCTCCATGCGCCCGATAGGCCCCTTCGTTCCGCTGGCCCACGCGTGCGCCCCGCTGAACGAAAAAGTCGTTGTCAAGAACACCGCCACCACCAGCAGCGCAATCGCCACCAGGTTCGCGCCCCACACGTTGAATCCGCTCCGTAATCCGTGCGACATCAGCGTTCCCAGTAATCCTCCCGCCGGCAACGCATCTCTCACGGAAGGGAAGTGCCACAGCGATAGCAGCGATGGCAGCGACATCAGCAGCAGCACATACCCCGCGATCGTCGCCGCCTGCGAATCAATCGCCCGGCTCCGGCACCATCGATATCCCAGCAGCCCAATCGCCACCGGCAGCAAAAACGCCGCAAATCCAAATACCTGGAACAGCAGATCCGCCGAATAGGCTCCCACCGGCCCGATCCAATTCCTCGTCGGATTCTGCTCGCCCGCCGCCGCGCTCACATTGAACGCCACATCACGCGGGTTATACGTCAGCAGCGACAGCCCTATCAGCACTGCCGCCGTGATACACAAAAACCCAATCAGCTCGTTGAGCCGCTTATTCTCTGTTGGTGTAAGGAAGCGCACGAAATTCTCCTCAGCTTCTTGGGGAAGGCTGAGTGCCGCATGGGGCGCGGCGCTGGTGCGCCCCGAATTGGAGGAACGCCCAAATCATACCAAACCGCAAGCCCCGCACAAGTTCAACTTAAGCCGTGTTTCCATATCTATGGAGTGCGGCGCCTCGCCCTCCTACGCCATTCAGCTTCTTTTCTTCGCTATCGCTTTTTCTTCGTTACGCCGCCCAACCAAGTGCTTGAGGGTGCCCCACCCTAGGTTTGCTAGGGTGGGCTCTTACGATCTGGTGCCGCACGTTCTCTTCTCTCTCTTCTCTGTGAGCTCTGCGACCTCTGTGTTCTCCGTGTAAGCCTTTACTTCTAGCCAACCAATCTCGCCGCAAAGAACAACACCAATATCCCCAAAATAATCCGGTAAATCGCGAACGGCCCAAACCCTCTCCGCCTCACATACGCCATAAACCACGCCACGCTTCCGTACGCCACGATAAACGACACCACGAACCCGATCGCCAGCACGATCCATCCATGCGCATCAATACTTGCCACCCCGATCGGGTTCCCATCCTTCCCCCGTAGCGACTTCCACAGCGTGTACCCCGTCGCCACCACCATTGTCGGGATCGACAGGAAAAACGAAAATTCCAGCGCGCTCGCACGCGACATCCCCGCCACCTGCCCGGCCGCGATCGTGGACATCGACCGCGACGTCCCCGGAAACACCGCTGACAAGATCTGGCACGCTCCGATCCACACCGCCTGCAACAGGCTCATCTCTTCCATGTGCCACGTGTGAATCACTCCGCCCTTTGCCGCTTCCCCTGCCGCCTCCGCCTTGCTATTGCGCGCATCAATGAACCACATTACGATCCCGCCCACCAGCAGTGCCGTCCCAATCACGTACGGGCTCTCCAGATGTTTCCCGATTACCTTTACAAGCAGAAACGACGGAATCGCCGTCACCACAAATGCAATCAGTACCAGGCTCAGCGGGTGCGTCAGAATCGTCCTGTCGCCGCGCTCCCCGCGGGGAAACGTCGAAAAAAACTTCGCAATCCGGTGCCGGAAATAAATCGGCAGCGTCAGGATCGCCCCCAACTGAATCACAATCGTGTACATCTTCCAATACCCGCTCTCCAGGCTGAGCTGCGGATAGTGGAAGTGCAGCAGCGCCTCCGAAATCCTCAGATGCGCCGTCGAACTCACCGGGATAAACTCCGTCAACCCTTCCACGATCCCCAATATCACGCTCAACAAGTAATCGCTCACGCTGCCGCTCCTGGGTTTCTCTTGCCTTTAGTGGCACAGGCATTCTTGCCTGTGCTCTTGGGTTTCTCTAGGGTTAGGTCCTTGATCCACTGAACTTGAGGGTGCCCCACCCTAGGTTTATTAGGGTGGGTTCTTACGCTCTAACGCCACCCGCCCTCTTCTCTTCGCTCTTGGGTTTGTTTCTCTCCGAAAACTTAAAACTGACTACTTACCGCTCTCTCTCCCCAGCCTCTTCCTCATCTCATACGCATCCACACGCCCCAGATAATACCGTTTCAACACCGCCTCGGCAGAATATCCGTGACGCCCCCAGAAGGCAACGGCGCCCTCATTGTCCACCGCCGTTTCCAGCAGCACCGACAGCACTCCGTGATACGCAAAATGCTGTTCCATCTCCCGCAGCAGTGCCGACCCCACGCCCTTCCGCCGGTAAGCCGCCGCAATATCCAGTGTGATGATGTGCGCCAGCGGCGGATTGCTTTCCGCCAGAATGAATCCCGCCAGTTGTTTTCCCTCTTCCGCGATCAGGCAATCCGACGAGTCCAAATCCAAAAAATGCTGCAGCGTCCATTTGCTGTAGGAAATTCCCGGCACAAAACACGCCAAATCCAATTTATGGATCGCGGGAAAGTCGCGCGCTTCGTAAGGTCGGATCGTCGCGGGCATCGGTGCGCTTCTGCTGTGCCGCCATCTTAGTGCGGCCGCCCCGGCATGTTCAACCCTAAGGCCTTCACCGTCGTCGCATCCACCGTGGCCTTCCCATTCTCCTTCACCACCACCCCAAAGTCGCCGCTGTAGTCCCACATCGTCCAGCCCATCCCGCGTTTCTCCAAAGCCGTGCGCACATCGCTGAGCCACGCCGCGCGCTCCTCCGGCTTCGCTGCCTTGCGGTACACGCCAAATTCATTGCACGTCACCGGAACATTCCAGCGCTTCGCCCAAGCCTCCACCTGCGCCATGTCCGCATCAATCCGCGCCGCGTTCCAGCGTTCCGCTCCATACCGCACCACCGCCAGCCGGTGTACCGCGTCCTCCACCCGCGCCGCGGCTGCCTGCACATTTTCCGGGCTCGATGGGTATGGCACCTCCTTCAACTCGTGCCAGTAATTCTCGCCCCACGTCGCTCCCTGGTGCGTGAACAAGTGCGGCTCGTAAAAATGAAAATTGTAAATCACGTTGCCGTCCCGCACCGGCTCCATGAACACCAGGTCGTCGTCATCCGCCCAGCGCGCCCCTTCCACAATGATCGTGTGCCCTGGCGCGCCCTCGCGGATCGCCACCGCCACGTGCGCTTGAATCCCCGCCCACCGGTAGCGGTCCCGTATCTCCGGCTCGTTCAATATCTCGAAAAATACTTTTTCCGGGGGCAGGGAAGCGTAGTGCCTCGCAAACGCCCGCCAGAAATCCGCGAACTGCTCCACAAATTCGTCCTGCGCCAGTTTTCCCTTGAACTCGCCATCTGGATGAATGTCCAGAATCACGGCCAGGTCCTGCGTCAGGATCATCTTCACTGCCGCATCCAGATAGCCCAGGTATTCCGCGTTCAGATCATCGGCGTGATTGGTTTGCCACAAAGGCTGCGGGTTCACGCTCAATCGCACATGATCGAATCCCATCCCCTTGATCAGCGCGATATCTTCCGCCGTCGTCCAACTCTCAAAATGTTCCTTGGTGTAGCCCTTCGCGTCGTACACCTGCGCGAACCATGCGCTCAAGTTGATTCCTCGCCGCAGATGTTCCGCCCGCCCTCGCGCCACTCCCGTATCCACGCTCTGCGCCCCCGCCCCCGGCCCCGCAAGTAACCCCAAGAGCGCCGCGAAAGCCATCACCCGCATCACCACCGCTTCAATTCGCAATTTCCCCCCATGTGTGCCATTCAAAGTGTCATCCCGAGCGGAGCGGCCCGAGTCCGTCCCTCCCGCATTCGCCACCGCCGTCATTCCGAGCGTAGTCTGCGAAGCGAGGAATCCCTCTTCTTTGCGAACTCTGCGTCCTCTGTGACCTCTGCGCTATTCTTACTCCGCACTCCCCATCCCCGCACCGGTGATCCCGAAATGACCGCCGCGCCGGCCGCGCCCCGCCTTCGGATGGCTGATATCTGGTCGCTGGTCGCTCTTTCACAACTTAATCGTCACCGTCTTCACTTCCGTATAATTCGCCAACCCATACTCGCCCAACTCCCGTCCCATTCCCGACTGCTTGAATCCCCCAAACGGCGCCGCCGCGTCGAACACGTCGTAGCAATTCACCCACACCGTGCCCGCTCGCACGCCGTCCGCAATCGCATGCGCCTTTGTGATGTCCTTGGTCCACACCGCCGCCGCCAACCCATACAGCGACTTGTTCGCCCGCGCCACCACCTCATCGATGTCCCTAAACTTCAGAATCGACATCACCGGCCCAAATATCTCTTCCTGCGCGATCTTCATATTGTCCTGCACGTCGGCAAACACCGTCGGCTCGATAAAGTATCCTTTTTCACCAACGCGCTTCCCGCCCGCCAGCAAGTTGGCCTTCTCATTCTTCCCGCTCTCGATGTAACCCATCACCTTATTAAACTGGTCCTGGTCCACCTGCGGCCCCTGCTCCGTGTTCTTGTCGAACGGATTGCCCACGGTACGCTTCTTCGCCCGCTCCACGCTCTTCGCCACGAATTCGTCGTAGCACTTCTCCTCCACAAAAAGCCGCGACCCCGCGCAGCAGCACTGCCCCTGGTTGAAGAACAGCGCAAAGTGCGCCCCTTCAATCGCCTGGTCCATGTCCGCGTCCGCAAACACGATGTTTGGGCTCTTTCCCCCCAGTTCAAGAGTCACCCGCTTCAAATTCGTTTCCGCCGCCGCTTTCATGATCAGGTGGCCCACCTCCGTCGATCCCGTGAACGCCACCTTATCCACATCCATGTGCCGCGCAATCGCCGCGCCCGCCGTCGGTCCATACCCCGGCAGAATATTCACCACGCCTTCCGGGAACCCCGCCTCCAGAATCAATTCGCCCACGCGCAAAGCGCTCAGCGGCGTCTGCTCCGCCGGCTTTAGCACCACCGTGCAACCCGCCGCCAGCGCCGGCCCCAATTTCCACGCCTGCATCAGCAGCGGAAAATTCCACGGGATAATCTGCCCCACCACCCCCACCGGCTCGTGCTTCGTATAGCTGAAATACTTCCCTTGCACCGGGATCGTTTTCCCGTGAATCTTGTCCGTCCATCCCGCGTAGTAGCGGTAGCACGCAATCGTCAGCGGCAAATCCGCCGCCTTCGCCACGTGATACGGCTTCCCGTTGTCCAGCGCCTCCAGTTGCGCCAACTCATCCGCGTGCTTCTCGATCAAATCGGCCAGCTTATTCATCAGCACGCCGCGCTGAGATGCGCTGAACTTCTTCCGCCAGGGCCCGTGATCGAACGCGGCCCGCGCCGCCGCCACCGCCTTATCCACATCCGCCGCATCGGCTTCGGCCACGTGCGTGATCACCTCGCCAGTCGACGGATTAATCGTCGGGAAAGTTTTCCCCGAACTCGCCTCCACCCACTTGTTATTGATCAAAAGTTTCGTACCGGAAATCTCCACATTCGGTTCCATCGCAGTCGTTGCAGTAGCCATGGTTTTCCTCCTCGCTGAAGCGAACTGGGTGAGGGACAGCCTATACCTACTCCCCCATGGACGCAAGATTCCGATTCTCCCCATCACCTTCTTGATTTTCTCCTGCTTTTCCCTCGCCGCGCCGCCCCTCCAAGTACTTGAGGGTGCCCCACCCTAGGTTTATTAGGGTGGGCTCTGACGCTCCAACGCCACCAATGCAGCCCTCTGCGCTCTTGGTTTTGCTCTTGTGGCACAGTCATTCCTGACTGTGCTCTTGGGTTTCCCTCGTTACGTCTCTCGTCCGATGTACTTGAGGGTGCCCCACCCTAGGTGTGTTAGGGTGGGCTCTGACGCTCTGACGCCTCAATCTCTCTTCTCTTTTGCTTCTCTCTTCTCCTACCTCTGTGACCTCCGTGTTCTTCCCTCTGTGAACTCTGTGTTACCGTCCCTCTTCCTTTTCTTCCCGTTCCCCACTCCCCCGCACGATTTTCCTTTCTCTCCCGCCTACGCTACACTCCACCGTTTACACCTTATTCATTAGGACTTTCCCGTGTCCCGACGCCGCAAAAAACTCGCCTCCGACACCGTCCCTCAGCCCTCCCCGGCTGCTCCCGCCCCCGCATCTCTTCCCGACGTGTCCCCTCACCGCCGCTCCACGCTTCTCCACCTCGCTCTCCTCTTCCTTGTTTCCCTCGCTCTCTACCTTCCCACTCTCCGCAACGATTTCATCACCGACGACAAAATGCAGATCCTCCTGAACCCCATCGTTACGGAACCCGGCAATCTCTCCCAAGCCTTTACCGGCGATGTCTGGGCCTTCGCTCATTCGGCAGATGCAGTGAAAGGCACCAGCAGCAACTATTACCGCCCTCTCCAACTCATCGTCTATTCCCTCGAGTTCAAGCTCTTCGGCCAGCGCCCTTGGCTCTGGCACCTTGTCAACGTTCTCCTCAATGCCGCGGTCGTCTGCCTCGTCTATCTTGTCCTTGCTGCTCTCTCCAACCCCTCACTCGCCCTTCTCTCGGCTTTCTGGTTTGCCCTTCATCCCATGCACACGGAAGCTGTCGCCTGGATCGCCGCTCTTCCCGAGCTGCAGTGTGCCATCTTTCTTCTTCTCGCCCTGCTCTTCTACCATCGTGCGCGAACCGGCGGCCCCGCCTATGGCCTTGCTCTCTTGAGCCTCCTCTCTTTTCTGGCCGCGCTTTTCACCAAGGAAACCGCCCTCCTCTTTCCTCTTATCCTTCTCGCTTACGAATATTTCTTGCGCCAGGCCGGCCTTCGCCGTCCGCGCCCCTGGCTCATCCCCGCCCTCTTCTCTCTCTTTCCCGTTGTGCTCTATCTCATCATGCGTATTTCTGCCCTGGGCGGTTTTGCCCCCAATCCCCAGGTGGGCCGCGGCGATCTGCGCCTCTGGGACATTCTCCTCGCCGCGCCCCCGGTTTTCGCCCGCTATCTTTCCAAACTCATCGTTCCCATCGGCATGAACTATTTCTATGCTTTCCCTCTGCCCACGCGCTTTCAGGCCCTTACCCTCGTGGGTCTTCTTCTGGCCGCCGCCCTCGTCGCTGCCGCCCTCTTCTTTCGCAATCGCCATCCTCTTCTCTCCTTCGCAATCGCCTGGTTTCTTCTCACCCTTGCTCCTGCTTTCAATTTCAAATCCATCGGCATCAATTTCTTCACCGAACGCTATCTCTACATTCCCTCCATCGGTTTTTGCGTCCTCGCCGCTTCCGGTGCCCGCGGGCTTTTCCAAAAGTCTCAATCGCGTTCCGTTCAACTCGCTCTCTCCCTCCCCCTTGTCCTCCTCTTCCTTTTTTATGTCGCGCAAATTGAGCGCCGCATCCCCATTTTCCACGACAATTTCTCGCTCTTCACCTTCACCGTCCGGCAATCCCCAGAGTCACCCTCGGTCCAAGCCTCCATGGCCGCCGCCTACTACGACCTCGGCGATCTGGACCATGCCATCGAGCACGCCTCCCGCGCCATCTCCCTCGACCCGCGCATGGACCTCGTGCGCATCAATCTCGCCTGGTATCTCACGGACAAGCAGCGCTACGCCGAGGCCATCGTGCAACTCCAGGAAGTTCTCCGCACTCACCCTTCCTACCTGCCCGCGTTGATCAACTTGGCCAAGGTCTACACCTTGCAGGGAGACTGGCCGCGTGCTCGCGAATGTTATCAACGCGCCGCGCTATTGGAGCCCGCACGGGCTTCCTACTTCAATCAACTTTCCTCATTGACTCTGTCCGCTGAAAACCAGGATTCTCGCTTCGCGGATCTACAAGCAGCGGCCAATCGCGCTCCTCAGGACCCCAACGCTCTCATTCCTCTGGGCGACGCCTACGCTCATGCCGGACTTTGGCCCCAGGCGGCGGATGTCTATCAACGTGCCGCTCAATTGCGCCCCAACGACGCCACGGTCCTTATCAAGTGGGGCATTGCCCTGCAAAAAGTGAATAACCAGACTGAGGCCGTCACCGTTATCACTCGCGCCGTCACTCTCGTGCCCTCTTCGACCATCCTCCGCCAGACCCTCGCCAACTCGCTCTTTGCTCTCGGCCGTTTTCCGGAAGTCCTCCGCGAATGCCAGGAAATTCTACGCCTCGATCCCCGCATGGACCACGCCGATCAAGTGCATCTCTCGATGGCTCTGACCTACGAAAAGATGGGCAACCCTGCCGCCGCCCTCGCCGAGTATCGCCAAGCCCTGCAACTCAATCCCCAGCTCGACGCCGCCCAAAAACGCATCGCCGCCCTCACCGTTCCCAGACCGTAGTCCATTGCCATCCGAACCGCATCACCATTGTCATTCCGATCCCGCGAAGCGGGAGAGGAATCTGCTTGTACCCCCTGTAGCTAAGCCTTCAGGCCTGAGGCCTTTTCTTGGGTCTCCTTCGTTATGCCTCTTCTTCCATGTACTTGAGGGTGCTCCACCCTAGGTGTATTAGGCGCGTTGTTTGCGTCCCGGATGGGGTTGCGGGGGTGGGCTCCTCTTGTGGCACAGTCATTCCTGACTGTGCTCTTGGGTTTTCCTCCTCACGCCGCCCATCCAAGTCCTTGAGGGTGCCCCATCCTTCGCGCCTTTCGCGAAGGGTGGGCTCTTACGCTCCGACGTCACGCTCTCTCTTTTCTTTCTCTTCTCCGTGCCCGGCGTTTACCCCCACCGTAACGCCTTCAACTCTTGAACTCTTCCACTCTTTCACTCTTTTACTTTCTCACTCTTAAACTCTTCTCCCCGCTCCCTCTTTCCCGTTACCCCCACGGCCAACACCACGCTCCCCACCAGCAACACCGCCGCCAGCAAATACGGCGCCCCAGGCACATGCACTCGCACCCCCGGCGCAATCGCCGCCGAAAACACTTGCGTGAACAGCAGCGGTCCCGCCATCCCCGTCAACGCCCGCAGCGAATTGATCGCTCCCTGCAATTTCCCTTGCGACGACGGTTCCACCAGTTGCGACATCAGCGATTGCATCGAAGGCCCCGCCACGCCCCACAACGCAATCAACGGCACCGCTGCCAGAAATGTCCACCCGCGCGTCGCCAGCCCGAATCCCGCGAATCCCAGCACTCCAAAAAACAATCCCGATATCAAACTAAATCGCTCCCCAAATCTCTTCACGTACGGCCCCACCAATCCCCCGGACACCACCGCCACGCACACCCCCACCGCTCCCAGCGCAATTCCCACCGACCGTTCGTTCCATCCATACCGATACTCCGTGTACAGCACAAACACACTCGGCAGCGCCTGGTGCGCCAGATAATACAAAACGCACACCACCGATAGCCCCGAGAGCACCCGATGCGATCGCAGCAGCGTCAGCGACCCCAGCGGATTCGCCATGCGCCACGCCGACTTCGCCCGCTTCCCCGCTGGCAGCGATTCCGGCAGCACAAACGCTCCATACAGAAAATTCGCCAGGCTCAACACCGCCGCCGCCCAAAACGGCGCCCGCAAACTGTAATGCCCCAGCAATCCTCCCATCGCCGGCCCAATCACAAATCCCACTCCAAACGACGCTCCCAGCAATCCGTACTGTTTCGCGCGTTTCTCCGGTGGACTCACATCCGCCACATACGCAAACGCCGTCGAAACGTTCGACGTCGTAATCCCGGAAATGATCCGTCCCACAAACAGCCAGCCCACCGTCGGCGCCACCGCCATGAAAATGTAATCCAGCCCCAATCCCAGGCACGAAATCAGGATGATCGGCCGCCGCCCAAACCGGTCCGACCACGCTCCCAGCACCGGCGAAAACAAAAACTGCATCGTCGCCCACGCGAACCCGAAATATCCGGTGATCGCCGAAGCCCGCGCAATGTTTCCGCCTTCAAATTGAATGATTAGATTCGGCAAGACTGGCGCGATAATCCCAAACGCCAGAAAATCCATCGCCACCGTAACCAATATAAATACGAACGCGGCCCGCGACCCGCTGGTGCGCGTCGCCGCGGGAGAAGGGAATTGCCCCCTCCCGGACACACCATTCTCACTATCGCTCATTGGCGTTAGATTCTAACTTACCAGGCGGGTCCGCACGCTTCGTTTTTCAGCGCGGTTTTTGCGCGGCTCTTGCGTTCCCGTGTCGCGTCGCCCATCCCATGGACTTGAGGGTGCCCCACCCTAGGTTTGTTAGGGTGGGCTCTTACGCTCTGAAGTCGGCCACTCTCTTCTCTTCATCTTGCCCGACTCTTCTCTGTGCCCTCCGTGTTCCGTCCTCTGTGAACCCTTCGTTCCCGTCGCCGCTCCAAGAACTGTCATCCCGACCGGAGCGGCCCGACTTTTTCTTCCGCGCCGCATTTCGGCGCGTCGGGCCGCGTAGTGGAGGGATCGTGGCACCATCGATCCGTCACACCCTCTTTTCCGCTTTTCGAATTTCGCTTTTCCGCTCTTCTCTGCGAACTCTGCGTCCTCTGCGATCTCTGCGATCTCTGCGTAATTCTTTTCGGCTCTTGGATCAAATCTCCAATATCACCGGCAAGATCAGCGGCCGTTTCGACGTCTGCTTGCTGATATACCTCTTCAAATCCACGCGAATCTTCTCTTTAATCACGGACCAATCCGCCCGCTCTTCCATATTGGACGTTTCCACCGTCCGGCTCACCACCGCCCGCGCTCCCTCCAGAAACTCGCTCCCATTCTCGCTCATCAACCCCCGCGACACGATTTCCGGCGCCGATTCGATCCTTCCCGTATTCTTGTCGATCGCGATGATCGGAATCACCACGCCTTCTTCCGACAGATGTTTCCGGTCGCGCACCACCACGGCCTCGATCTCTTCCAGCGACCCCGAATCCACCAACACGCGTCCCGCTTGCACCGGGTCGCGCCGGTACGCACCATCCTCCGTGAACTCGATCCGCTTCCCGTTCTCCAGCAGTAGAATCTCTCCGCTCACCACTCCCAGCGAGTGCGCCAGCGCCGCATGCCGGAACAAATGCCGGTATTCCCCGTGTATTGGCACAAAATATTTCGGCCTCACCAGTTGCAATATCAGTTTTTGCTCTTCCTGGCTCGCGTGCCCCGAAACGTGGATCGGTCCTCCCGCATTGTCGTAATACACCAGCGCTCGCCGCCGGAACATATGATCCAGCATCCGGAAAATTGCCTTCTCGTTTCCCGGAATAATCCGCGCCGACAAAATCACCGTGTCGTTCTCATCGATGGTCACAAACCGGTGATTGTCCACCGCGATTCGCGACATTGACGACATCGGCTCCGCCTGCGATCCGCTCGCCAGCACGATCAGCTTCCGTGGCTCGAAGCTCCGTATCTCCTGCGGACGCACCACAATCCCGTCCGGTATCCGCAAATAGTCCAGGTCGTGCGCAATCTCCACGTTGTCAATCATGCTGCGCCCGACGAACGCCACCTTCCGCCCCACGCGCTCCGCAATATCGATCACTTGCTGTATGCGATGGATGGAAGACGCGAAGCACGACAGCACCACTCGCCGCGGCGCCGATCTCGCCAATTCTTCAATCCGCGGCACCACCGTGCGCTCCGATGGCGTGAACCCCGGCCGCTCCACGTTCGTCGAATCGCTGAACAGCGCCAGCACCCCTTCGCTTCCGTACCGCGCAAACGTGTGCAGGTCCATCCGGTAATCGTCCACCGGCGTCTGATCGATCTTGAAATCCCCCGTGTGAATGATCACGCCCAGCGGCGTGCGAATCGCCAGTGCCACGCAATCCAGCGTGCTGTGCGTCACCGGGATGAACTCGATCTCGTATGGCCCGATCTCGATCCGCCGCCCCGGCACCACCTCATACAGCTTCGCCACGTCCATCAGCCCGGCTTCTTCCAGCCGCTTCTTCACCAGCGCCAGCGTGAACCGCGTGCCATAAATCGGCACATTCAGGTCCCGCAAAATATACGAGAGCGCCCCGATGTGGTCTTCATGCCCGTGCGTCAGCACAATCGCGCGCAC
>Ga0209517_10004520_pt1 | contig 18234 bp, 18 predicted proteins | sample PeaSoiMetSII2010_FD_187695 | JGI IMG/M metagenome (GOLD analysis project Ga0209517, IMG submission 187695) | Peat soil microbial communities from Weissenstadt, Germany - SII-2010 (SPAdes) (version 2) | ecosystem: Environmental > Terrestrial > Soil > Wetlands > Peat | place: Germany...
TGGACATTCAAGGCACCACAGGATCTGAATACGTGCTGATCAGCCATGGCCTTGACATACATGTCCAGTTCATTCTCAGGATCGGCTACCGTGGGTGGTTTTAATATCCGAGGGCAACCTGGCTTTGAGACTTCCGATTCTTTTCTTGTGCTCAACTTCTTCCCGTGCAAGGTCCGCAAAGAGTTTTTGTACTTTCGGATCTTGGATCATGTTTTGTGCCTTCTCGTAAAAGGTTCTACCGTTTTCCTTAATTTCGATGGCAACTTGAAAGACTTCTGCTGCATTAAGGCAGAAAATCATGAGACAGACCTCATTCCTATACTCATGAGCATTTCTGCTCAATGGGTACGGGCGGCGTTCATTCATTCCTCCCATGAGATGCACTCGACCGGGCAGGTCGAGATAGCTTCTTCAATACACTCCTCGTCCCCTCCTTCAGGTAGAATAACGCGTGCCTTTTCCGCCTCTTCGTCCATTTCGAAGACATCAGGGCAGAGTTCGGCGCAACTGCCGCACCCAATACAGCACTCCTCATCAATAACAACTTTGCGTCCCATGTTTCTCTCCTTGCCTTGCGCATCCTTGAAAAGCTTTATTACCGGGTGAATGAGTGATTCCAATGAATACACTCTTCTGTTCGTTGGCGAGAAATCCACAGCAGGGGAGTCTCATGGTCTTCTCTCTAAAGCTGCCATACGATCCCTAAGCTCTTTTTCCTTTTGCCATCGGGGAGTAACATCACGAATGATCGCCGAAGAACCCAATACTTCTCCAACGGAAGAACGCCCAAGAACTATACTGAACTCAATGGAAATGCGTGTTCCGTCCTTCCGAATTGCAGGTACTGCCAGCAATTCCCTGCCATAACGGGTCGAACCGCTAGCCATGACCTTATGGTAGCCATCCCAATGCCGGGTCCTTAGTTTCTCCGGGATAATCAGGTCGAGGCTTTGACCCATTGCTTCCCCTGCGCTATATCCGAAAATGGATTCCGCCCCTGAATTCCAAACCTCAATTTGGCCATCTCGATTTGCGAAGATGATTGCATCTTGGGTTTCATCCACAATCTGTCGGTACAACCACTCGTTCGTGTATTCCTGCATTGGACAACCTCTTGATGTCTCTTCTAAAATAGCTCTATTTGTTTATCCTGATGAGCTTGCTTCTGCGGTGCAAGGTATCTCACCCGGATGACACAGTGAGTAGGTATGACTAGCCGTTGTTCTTTCTTCACCAGGCGTTTAAATAGGCGGTGCAATGGTTACCAGAAGGCGAAGATCTGTCTTTGCTCTCAGCCCGTGAGGTTCGCTGATTGCCGAGATCAAGACGTCTCCAGCCTTTGCCGGGAGGGATGCACCGTCCTTTCCCAGGAACTCGCCCTCGCCCTCGAGCACGGTTAGGCTTACCTCACCCTCAATGTCATGGGCGTGCACCTGGAGCTCCTGGCCGGCCCTGAAGTTGAAATTCAGGATCTTAACGTACGGGGAATCGTGAACCAGGAGGTTCTTAAAGGTTTTCTCCCCAAAACCGTTTGCCTCGTAGAGATTGATTCTTTTCATGTTTTCCTCCACATGCCTTCAGGCCACCGCGCGGGATGTACAGTTTCGCCCACGGATCTATCTCACTCGTACCGCCTCATGGAAAAGGGACCACGCCCTCTCGATCTGCTTCCCAACGTTGAATTCACCATCGCTCAGGTGCCAAAGGATCGCTGTCGGCTGGATCAAACCCAGGAACACGACGGATACGGCATCCGGGTCCAGGTCAAGCCGGATAGTGCCCTTTTCCTGACCTTGGCGAATGACTTCAGCAACTTTTCCCAGGTAGGTTTTGACGATCCCGTAGAGCTTTGCCTTTCGCTCCGGATGCCCCGCATAGAGATCTCCGGAGAAAAAGAGCCTGGGAAGCGCCTGATACTCGAGGATGAGGCGCATATGTAGTGCGAGCAGACGCCCCAGTTGCTCCAGCGGGTTTGCCGCTTCCTGAATGGCAATTTTAACGTTGCGAAGCAGTCTTTCGCGAAGAAGGTCAATCACGGCATCCAGGACTTGGTCTTTGCTCTCAAAGTGTCGATAAAGAGAGGAAGCTCCAAGCCCAACCCGCCGGGCCAGCCCGGCCATGTTCAGGCCATTGACGCCTTTGCTGGCGATGAGAGCCAGAGCTGCCTGCGCGATCTGCTCCCTCCTCACTCTCGTGCCAAGTTTTACAATGCTCATAACGCGCTCCTTATGCGAACACATATTCGCATAAGTAATGCATTGAAGGAACGCTGTCAAGGCTGACTTCTATTTTCCAATTATCCCAGCACAAGAATGACTCTTGAGTGATTTCCAGATAGGATATAGGACTTTTTCTATGCGCGAATATATAGGCGCATTATTCCTCCGTGACCATCGAACCGGGTGCACGTAACTGGGTCAATATGTCTCGCCATAAACCCTATCGGCCAGCCACTCAGGTTTACGTTCACGCATGAAAAGAATACTTAAATTTAGACCAACTGCTGCAAGGCAGCCCATTTCCCCTATACATTAAAAGAGGATTCCCCGTTGAAACGCTCTCGCACCAAGAGTTCCCGCAGGGCCGTTTCACCGGGGTTAAAGAGAGAGGGATCATGCAATAACCGCGGGTTGCGCCTGCCGAGGTCGCTAACGGTCGGACCATCCCCGGGCATCCGGCCTTCTTTTAATTTCTTAGCCGGTTCCTATGTCCGTGATCGAAACATTCCTGGGACAATCCTGACCTCTTTATGAGGATTTTGCCTGGCCCTTGATTCCGCCACGGACCCTGCAATAACATACACCCGCTCCTGACGGTCCCTGAGAGGCTTCACCACCCTTTCAACATGTTCCTTCTTGTTTTCAAGGTACACGGGTTTGACCTCTTCTCCTGCAGGGCAAACGGCCATACAATAGCTGCAGCGGTAGCTCATCCTAAACATCAGAGACTGCCACATGAATGCCGTCTCCCGATCGTCGAACTGAGAACGGTATCCCTCCATGCCCTGAGAAGTAACCATTGCTTCCACCCAGTTTTGAAACCCGGCAAAGTTGTCTCTGTAGGTGTGAGTGCTGCAAGCCATAAAATCGAATGGCTGGTCCTTGGTGACCGCTCCGGTGGGACAGACCGCCGCGCATAGATTACATTTGATGCAGGGGTCTTCTTCTAGTGGACTATCGTATCCATCAAACACCCCATTGACCAGGATACTTTCCAACCCGATGCAACTGCCGTACTTCGGATGCAGAACGAGCCGGTTCATCCCCATGTGTCCCAGACCGGCCTCCACCGCCACGATCTTGTGGCTTACGTCCCAGATCTTCCCTGGAAAGCGGTCCATAGCCATGGGCCATCCCTTGTTGACGACCACCCCACGAATGCCGAGTTGGTTCAGGCGCCGAAGGATCTCTCGAGAAACGCTGGAAGTCCTGTCTCCACTATGATGAAATTCTTCATTGGCTACGTAACGGGCCGGACTCTGAATGTTTTCGCGGTTATTCACTGTGATGATGGCAATGATACTGCGCGTAAGGGAGTAGACCTGTAAGATTCCCTCTCGCTCCTTTTGCATTGACCCCCGCTCCAGATCCACCAGACCCACATCGTCGGCCCCGGCATCGAGGCAGATTTTCTTAATCGACGCCGAACTATAGGTTCTACCCTCCCGGCCCATATGAAATGTTGCCATTTGTGCATTCCCCATCTTTTCTCCCCTTTCGTAATGTGAGTGTATATACACCTACTTAACCAAAAAAATAAAGGCTTGTCCGTAAATAAGCCTTGGTCACATACCCCTGCCCCCCATTTCGGATACTCCCTTCAACCTGAATATCGCGCGAACGCAAGGGGCCATAATTGTAATGAGAGTATATACACCTAATCGACTTCGCGTCAATAACTTTTTGCCTTAACCCTATCGGGCAGTCACCCAGATTGACGTTCACGTAAAAAAATACTTAAATTTTGTCGAACGGCTGCAAGGCAGCCGATTTTCCCGATGCTTTAAAAGCGCATTCCCCGTTTAGACACTCTCGCCCCAACACTCACCGCAAGGCCGTTTTACGGGGGGAAGGCCTCCGCGAACGCCCAACGCAATTAATAGACGCAGCGCAGCGAGCACCTTCCGCGCGCCGCGAGGGACAACGCTGGGGGGCGTCCAGAATTAGTGTGGCATCTTCTTTGCCGAGTGCTGTATATAAGTTTGTTTCCGAGGAGAAAGGGATGATGCAGCAAACACAGGTTGCGCCTAACGAGGCCGCTAAGGGCCGGACCATCCTGGGGCATCCGGCCGGCCTGTTCGTGCTCTTCTTCACCGAGATGTGGGAGCGCTTCTCCTACTACGGGATGCGCTCGCTTCTTGTCCTCTATATGGTCGACCACCTGTTCCTGCGTCCCGAAGCCGGACAGAGGGTGCTCGGGTTTGGCCTCGTTAAAGGCGGGCTCGAGGCGATCTTTGGGCCGCTCGCCCCACAACCGCTCTCCTCACAAATCTATGGGCTCTACACGGCGTTCGTCTACCTGACCCCCTTCTTCGGCGGAATGCTCGCGGATAGAGTAATCGGCCAGCGCCGCGCGGTAATTCTCGGCGGCGTCCTGATGGCGATCGGCCATTTCCTCATGGCAGTCGAATCGCTCTTCTTCCCCGCGCTGCTGTTCCTGATCCTCGGCAACGGCGCCTTCAAGCCGAACATCTCGACACAGGTCGGAAGCCTCTACCCTCCTGGTGATCCGAGGCGGGACCGCGCCTTCACGATCTTCTACATGGGGATAAACCTCGGGGCGTTCTTCTCGCCGCTCGTCTGCGGCACGCTCGGGCAGCGGCTCGGCTGGCACTATGGCTTCGCCGCCGCCGGCGCCGGCATGGTCGCAGGCCTCTGCCTCTACCTCCTCGGGCAGCACACCCTCTCCCCGGACCTCCTCACCAGGACAGCGGGACGGCCGCAAGAGAGAAAGCCCCTCACGCGCGACGAGCGGAGGCGGGTCTGGGCCCTGGTGCTGCTGTGCGCGCTCAATATCATCTTCTGGGGCATCTACGAGCAGCAGGGCAACACGTTGCAGCTCTGGGCCGACCGGAACACGAACTGGAACTTTCTGGGTCTGCACATCCCCTCGACCTGGTTCCAGGCGTTCAATCCGCTCCTGATCTTCCTCTTGGCCCCGCTCCTGAACATATTCTGGTCCCGGCAGTCCCGCAGGCGCTCGGAGCCATCGAGCATCATGAAGATGGCCTTGGGTTGCTTCCTGGCAGGCGCAGCCTACGTGGTCATGGTCCTCGCAGCGCAGGGGACTGGACCCGAGGAGCGGCGCAGCGTCGCATGGCTCATCGGGACGGTCTTCATCCTGACAATGGGCGAGCTCTATCTCTCGCCGATCGGCCTCTCGTTGGTCACAAAGGCAGCTCCAGCGCGGATCGTGTCGATGATGATGGGTATCTGGTTCCTATCGAGTTTCTTCGGCAACTACCTTTCAGGGTTCCTCGGCACGTTTTGGGATCGGATGCCCCATGACGCCTATTTCCTTATGCTAACGGCACTGGGCCTCGGAGGTGGGGTCGCCATACGGCTGCTCGGGCGTCCGCTCGAGCGGGCCGTCTCAGCGCATGACCGGCATATCTGATCCTTTCGCATTGATGTTATACATCTCTACCAGCCTGCCGGTCCAATTCAGCGAATCTGGCCGGCGGTCCTACCGCCCCGGGTCCGGACCGACTTTTACGAGCATCTTGCCGAAGTTTTCGCCTTCAAAGAGGCCGATAAATGCCTTGGGAGCACTTTCAATGCCCTCGACGACCGTCTCTTTCCACTTTATTCTGCCCTCACGAATCCACCGGCCCATATCGGAGGAGAACCGCGCAAGCTTGTCCATGTGATCGAGCACGAGAAACCCTCTCAGGGTCAAGCTCCTGGTAACCGCCAAAAACAGATTCGATGGTCCCGGTTCCCTCTGGGTGGCGTTATACATTGAAATCATGCCGCAGAGCACAATTCTCCCTAATGACCTCATGTTATCCAGTGCGGCCTCCAGATGTTTCCCGCCTACATTTTCAAAATAAATGTCTATGCCTTCGGGACAGAGTCCGGCAAGTTCGGCAGTTAGATCGCCAACCTTTTTGTAGTTGACGGCAGCGTCTATTCCCGCCGTTTTAAGGAGCCATGAAATCTTTTCATCGGACCCTGCGCTGCCGACGACACGGCAACCCTTAATTTTTGCGATCTGGGAAACTATTGAGCCGACAGCACCCGAGGCGGCCGAAACAAAGACGATATCCCCTTCCCTGGGCATACCGATATCGAGAAAGCCCACATATGCGGTTAAACCCGTCATGCCGAGTGGACCGAGGTAGGTGTGAACGGGCGCAACGGCAGGGTCGATCTTTGTGAGACCCGAGCCATCGGAAATGTAGTATTCCCTCCAACCTTTCATGCCCAGTGCGTAATCACCACGCTGAAAATTATCATTTCTTGAAATTACAACCTGTCCAACGCATCCTCCCTCCAAAGGCTTGTACAGCTCAAAGGCAGGGAAGTAGCTTTTCCCTTCGTTCATGCGCCCCCGCATGTAAGGATCAACCGACATGTAAATGTTTCTTATTAGAACTTCCCCCTTACCCGGTTCGGGTATCTTTGCCTCCACGAGCTCGAAGTCATCTTCTGAAGGCATTCCGACCGGACGCTTTTTTAGCCGAATCTCTCGACTTGTAAATTGAGCCATACAATTTCTCCTCGTATGATAGACTCTTACAATACCCTGTTCGATGTGTGAGCGCGTAGCGCGAATGCCGACCGCTCATTCTCGACAGCCCGCCCACCCACCCGCGAGGCGGGGCGGGAGCGGGAGGCCTCATCGGCAACAGAACCAAGATAATCACGCTTTAATTGCCCTCAAGTGAAACCGGGCCTCATGTTCACGAGAACGTGGGGCATCTGTTTCCAAAAACACACACTCTTTTGAAACATAAATGATCCATTTTATCGGTTAAATTCACAAAACCGTTCTACTTTTTGAAGCTTTTCGGAGAAATTCGAAGCTGCTGCGCCGAAAATGTCATAAATCTGATTCCAGCTTCACAGATAGTTTCCAGGCCAATCGGCGAAGGATGACTGCGGATGGGCGCCTCAATACTTTTTTACGGCGCCTAGCTTGGCATGATTGTTGATTGTATAATACCTGATTATGGAAAAAAGAATAAGGGAAACCGAACTAAATGTCATATTCGAAACGTGCCGGGTTATCGGGCAGGCACTGAAACTCGACCAGGCCCTCGACACCATTCTTGCGATCCTTTCATCATCCCTGGCAATGAAGCGAGCAACGGTTACTCTCAAAGATGAAGAAACCGGTTATCTGATAATCCGTGCTTCTCACGGTCTCACAGAAGCGGCGAGAAAGCGGGGGGTCTATCGCGAGGACGAGGGGATAACCGGCCTGATCTTTCGGACCGCCCAGGCGTACATAGTGCCGGACATAAGCAGAGAGCCCCTGTTTTTGAACAAGACACGCTCGAGGCATATTCAGAAGGAGTCCGTAAGCTTTCTTGGCGTTCCCATCCTGCTTCACGGAAAACCGATAGGCGTGCTCCATGTGGACAGGCTGTTCGGGGATGAAGTGCCTTTCGATGAAGACATCCGGCTTTTGTCCATCATTGCGACCCTCATAGCGCAATTCGTGAGCCTGAACCTCCAGGTCAGGCTGCGCGAAGCGAAGCTTCTGATGGACTGTTCTTATCCGGGCAAAAGCGACTCAGAGACTCAGAGCCGCTTCTTCATGGTCGGCAAGAGCCCCTCCATGGTGGTGGTGCAGCATCAGATGGAAAAGGTTGCGCCGAGCAAGGCGTCAGTTCTGCTGCTCGGAGAGTCAGGAACGGGCAAGACCCTGGTTGCCAAGATCCTGCATGAATTGAGCACGAGGTCCGGATCTCCCTTCGTGAAAATCAACTGCGCATCTCTGCCCGAGAACCTGCTTGAGTCGGAACTGTTCGGTTACGAAAAAGGGGCCTTCACGGGAGCGGTAAGATCTAAGGCGGGCAGAGTTGAAGATGCTGATGGCGGCACCATTTTTCTGGATGAAATCGGCGAGCTCACGCTGCCGCTCCAGGCCAAACTGCTCCGCTTTCTGCAGGAAAAGGAGTTCGAGAGACTGGGCAGCGCGATTACCAAGAAAGTCGACGTACGGGTTCTGGCCGCCACGAACAGAGACCTTGCCGCCGGGGTGGCTGAAGGCACTTTTCGGGAGGACCTTTACTACAGGCTGAATGTCTTTCCCATTCATGTCCCACCCCTGAGGGAGCGAACGGATGACATCCCGGACCTTCTGCGCCATTTCGTAGGGAAGATATCTCAGGAGTATGGCCGCAATGTTGTCATATCTAAAACCGCAATGGCCGTTCTCACAGAATACGATTGGCCCGGAAACGTACGGGAGATGGAAAACCTTATCGAGCGTCTGGTTATCATGGCCGATGGCGATGAGATCGATGCGAGCCTGCTGCCTTCATTTTTGAGCGAACAAGGCAACGCTCAGAGCCCGGAGCAGCCTCTTTCGCGAATCGAGGAGATCGAACGAAAGGAAGTTCTGGCAGCCCTGGAACGCAACAGATGGAACCAGACGCGCACTGCAAAAGAACTGGGCATTACACTCAGGCAGATTTCGTACCGGGTCAGGAAATTCGGATTGGATAGTCTGCGGGCAAAGTACAGAAAAGACGCCTGAGACGCACTTGAGCCTGCATGTCTGCGCATCACCACTCTGTGCGTCCCGGTGGTCCGGGGGCGAGTCGAAATTGCCGGTTCGACCTTGTCGCTCCAGTAATCTTATGAGATCATCCCCTTTCGAAATACGTCCACCTGATTTAAATTAGAAGAGAGCCGCTTTATGCGGTTTTGATTTTCCTGGTGAGGATGGTTTAATTGAGAAACCCGGCGACCGCCCCGCAGCAGCTTCTTGAAAATGAGGAACCCGAACAGCCGGAATGCTTTTCGTCCCCGACTGACAAACGCCTGTACACTCAACCCCGCCCCACCCCCGATTGCAGGCCCGGCGTCTCTAATAGACGTCTGACCTCGCTGGACGCTTTTCGCGGCCTTACAATCGCCTTGATGATACTCGTTAACAGCCCGGGGGACCCTGGGGCCGTCTATTCACATTTGAGCCATGTCCCCTGGAACGGGTGGACTTTTGCCGACTCCGTCTTTCCATCCTTTCTTTTCATAGTTGGGGTTTCGATAGTCTTTTCATTTGCAAAGCAAGAAGAAAAACCCCTACGAAATTCGGCATTTATGTTCCGGCTCCTGAGGCGGACTATTATTCTGTTCGCGCTTGGGCTTTTTCTTAATATGTTTCCAGCATTCCAACTGTCGGCGGTCCGCATACCCGGAGTTCTTCAAAGAATTGCCCTGTGCTATTTTTTTGCTTCTCTGATTGTACTGAAGGCGGATTTAAGAGGCCGCATCTTGTGGCTTATCGGCCTGCTTGCCTCCTACTGGCTGATGATGCGCTTCATACCAGTGCCGGGGATCGGCGCCGGGGTGCTCGAGCCGGGCAAGAATTTTGCCGCATGGGTCGATTCGCTTTTTCTGAGCGGGCACATGTGGTCATATTATGATGGTGCATGGGACCCGGAAGGAATCGTGAGCACAATTCCCGCCATCGCCACCACTCTTTTCGGCGTGCTGGCGGGACAATGGCTCAGGTCTTCTTTGTGCGAACGCAAAACAGCTGCTGCAATGGCTTGCGCCGGCGCGGTTCTGCTCATAGCCGGTTTCATACTCGATCAATGGCTGCCGATAAACAAGAGCATTTGGACTAGCACGTTCAGCATATTCATGGCCGGGTTGGCTATTGTTTGCCTGGCATTCTTCCACTGGTTGATCGATATCGAGGATTTTTCCCGATGGGCCAAACCTTTAATTATCCTCGGACTGAATCCTATCACCGTATATGTGCTATCGGAAGTCTTCGATACCACACTCAGAATCCTGAATCTCTCCATTTCCAGAGGACGAGTCATAGACTGCCAATCATACCTGTTTGGATATTTGTGTCTCCTTAATCAAACACAGGAAACCGCCTCTTTGCTCTACGGGTTCATGACTCTCCTGTTTATGTTTCTCGTCGCATGGATCATATGGCGAAAGCGGCTTTTTATAAAGATCTAGCCCAGTTTACGTAATGGGCTGTGCTCGCCGGAAAAGTTGCAGGACTAGAAACTCACCCGCCACTTCGTTCCCTCGGGGAAGTCTTCAAGCTGGACATGTTTTGCCTCTAGTGCCAGCCGGATTCGGTCGGCTTCGGCAAAGTTTTTTTCCAGGCGGGCTTTATGGCGCAGGGCTATAAGGTCGTTCAGCTCTTCTTCGCTAATGCCGGTCGTCTTCAGTTTGAGCCTTCTCTGCTGGTCTAAAAAGATCTGCGGTTCAAGCATCAGCAGCCCCAGAGTATTGCATTGTTTCGACAGAGCATCTGCCGCCTTTCTGGCTAGCTGTGCGGCGGGACCTTTGAGATTCCTGCTTCCGAATTTGTCCAAAAAGCGCTGAAGATTTCTCTGGAGAACGAAAATATAGCCTATTGCCTGGGCAGTGTTGAAATCGTTGCTCATGGCTTCAGCAAACAATGCGGGGAGCGACTCCGCCTTTTCGTACAGCTCCGGGTCCTGCTTTTTCACGGCCTCACCGGAATACTCGGCGTCTTCCGCTTTAGCCGCCTTCTGCCGCACGACCTCGATGGTGCCGTAAAGGCGATCGAGCCCACGTTCGGCTTCCCCTACGGCCTCGTCCGAAAAATCCACAGGGCTTCTGTAATGCTTGCTGATGACGAACAGCCTCAGCGATTCAGGATGCACATGCCGCAAGACATCCCGGATGGTAAAGAAGTTTCCCAGTGACTTGGACATCTTCTCGTTATTGACGTTCACGAAGCCGTTGTGTATCCAATATCGCACGAAAAGCGCCCCGGAAGCCGCTTCGCTCTGAGCGATCTCGTTTTCGTGATGAGGAAAGACCAGGTCTTTCCCACCTCCGTGCATGTCGATGGTCAACCCCAGATACCTGGTAGCCATAGCGGAACACTCTATATGCCAACCCGGCCTCCCAGGTCCCCAAGGACTTTCCCAGGCAGGTTCTCCAGGCTTGCTTCCTTTCCAAAGCACAAAATCGAGCGGATTTATCTTGTTTTCGTCAATCTCCACCCTGGCGCCGGCCATCATGTCTTCTGTATCGCGCCCGGACAGCTTCCCGTAGCCATGGAACCGGTCAACCCTGAAATAAACGTCTGTTCCAGCCTTATACGCAACTCCCCTTTCGACCAGCTTGCGGACGATTTCGATCATTTCGGGAATGTGCTCGGTCGCAAGAGGCTCGAAAGTGGGCCGCAGAAGACCAAGGCCGTCCATATCTTCATGGAAGGTCCGGATGTACCGGTCGGCTATCGTACGGTAATCGGTCCCCTCTTCGGCCGCCCTCCGGATGATCTTATCGTCGATGTCAGTAAAGTTGCGAACATAAGTAACCTGGTAGCCGATGCTCGAAAGAAACCGGCAAATTACGTCGAAGACAATTGCGGAGCGGGCGTGCCCAATGTGGCATAAGTCATACACGGTGATCCCGCACACGTACATTCGTACCCTGCCGGGTTCCAGGGGAACGAATTCCTCCTTTTTCCCGCTCAGGGTGTTATAGATCTGCAAAGCCATTAACTGCCAATCCCCTTTTGAGCTATCCTCCGAGGAACCGAAGGAAATTATTTATCATTTGCTGGATTTAATTTAAACCTTCAAGGGAACCCTTGCCACCGCCCTCTTCTTTCTCTTGTGGTTCTTCGACGAGCGCGACCGCATATGCCGCAATCCCCTCCTCACGACCCGCAAACCCAAGGGTCTCCGTCGTTTTGGCTTTGATATTGATACAGTCTGAGGTGAGCCCGATTTGGCCGGCAATTCTCTCGACCATTCGAGGTATATAAGCAGATAGCCTTGGCCTCTGCGCCACAATTGTGGAGTCGATATTTCTCAGCCGCAACCCTCGCCCCGTTAAAAGGGCCGCAGTCCTGTGCAACAGTATCAGGCTGGATATGTCTTTGAATTCGGGACTGGTATCCGGAAAATGAGCGCCTATGTCCCCCAGGGCGGCCGCGCCGATCATTGCGTCGCAAATGGCGTGGAGCAGAACATCAGCATCCGAATGGCCAAGAAGACCTTTTTCGAATGGAATTTCGATCCCGCCGAGGATCAGCGGGCGCCCCTGAACGAACCTGTGCACGTCATAGCCGAATCCAACCCGCATCAGGGCCCTCCCTTTCCCATTCTTACGGAGAGAAACCATTCCGCCCACTGTAGGTCTTCCGGGGTTGTGACCTTTACGTTTGTGCGCTCACCGTGCACAATGGATACCGGCACACCCAGGCGTTCGACAAAAGAGGCGTCATCCGTCCCGGTCCAACCTGCCGCAACCGCTTTTTCGTAGGCGGCAACGACAATCTGCTTCCGGAAAACCTGGGGCGTCTGCACAAGCCAGATCTCATCTCGACACAACGTCTCCCGCACTACGCCCTCACGGGCTTGTTTGACGGTGTCCGTTGCGGGGATGGCCGCTATACACGCGCCGGCCGTCAGGGCGCCTTCCCACACTGTTTTGATAAGGCCGGGACTTGCGAAAGGGCGCACAGCGTCATGAATCATCACCCAGTCACATTCGGGCGGAAGTTGCCTGAGTCCGTTATAGACGCTGTCCCTCCGCTCGGCGCCTCCCCTTATTATTGAAATCTCGGGCACGCTCGAAGTTCGCCGGCCACTCCAACCGCCCACAATCTCCCCGGCATCTGGCATATGCTCTTCGGCAACGATCAAAAAAATCATGGAGATAAAGGGCAGGTTTGCGAGCACGCTCAAGGTATGAGCCAGCAACGGCTTTCCGGCCAACCGGATAAACTGCTTGGGTATGGCGCTCCCCATCCTGGTCCCGCTTCCCGCAGCGGGCACGATGACGCATGTTTTCTGCATGTTTACAAATAACCAGCGAGAAAAAATTAAAGGGACCCCGGAGCAGGGCATAAGCCGGGTTCTGTTCCCTGAACGCCCGAAGGCAAACAGGACATGATCATTCCTCTAGCCCCACCGTTGCCGGCGGGATCAAGCGACCAACCCGAGAGCATCGGACGGGCAGCCCTCAAACGCTCTCCTATTCGGTCTTGCTCCGAGTGGGGTTTGCCTGGCTCCCGATGTCGCCACCGGGACCGGTGAGCTCTTACCTCACCGTTTCACCCTTACCCCTCGCGCGAGCGCGGGAGGCGGTCTGCTTTCTGTTGCGCTTTCCTCCTCGTCACCGAGACTGGGAGTTACCCAGCACCCTGCCCTGTGGAGCCCGGACTTTCCTCCGGCCACAAACGTGACCGGCGATCATCTGCCCTACTCCGGGAACACTCTTAATTCTCCCGGAGGGCAATCCCTTTTGCTATTGTATATTAACAAATTTATCACCTTATGCAAACGCTCCTGCGGCCTTCTCGGCTTGCCCTGTGATTTCGTTGAGGGTTCGCTCAAGTTGGACCCGGTACTCTTCAATTTCAACCGATGAAGCCCTCCGCTCGACCTGTATCTTGGGACCCCAGGAAATAAACACTTTGGCAAAAGGCTTAGGGAGCAACGTCTTGTCCCAGCTTCGGAAGCGCCAGTACCTGTCGGCGGCGATGCTGACCGGAAATATGGGACAGCCCGAGTACATGGCCAGAAGCACCAGTCCTCTTTGGGCCACCTGCGAAGGTCCCTGAGACCCATCCGCCACGAACCCGCCTCCGGGACCGTTTTGAAAAGCAGAAATTATGCCTTTCAATGCGGCTACCCCCCCCTTTCCCGGAGAGCCTCTGAAAGGAAAATACCCAAGCCTTTGCACCATCCGCGCGGCAAGCTCTCCGTCGCGGCTACGGCTGATTATGGTGAGGTAGCCGCGATCGCGGAAAAAATACAGGATGCTGGGATAGGAGAAATGCCAGAAGGCGGCGATCTTGGGCTCCACGCCATTCAAGGACTCCCGGTAATTTTCTTCCCCAACGATCTCAAACCGGCAGGTCCAGTGAAGAACTCTAAGGGCCGCGGCGGTAACGTAAGGCAAGAATGGCATGTAAGCCGCAATAGTTCGGCGTTTTTGCAGTTTATCGTGTATATTAGAAAATAGGGTATCCATAATTTTTTGCATCTGTTTTGGTGCTTATCGGACTCTTAATGAGACTGCGTAATATAGCACTTATTGGATTTCGTGCAACGGGCAAGAGCGCCGTCGGGGAAATTCTTGCCCGCAAACTCGGCAGGCAATTCGTTGACATGGACCAGCGCCTGACCTCGGAATCCGGACGCGACATAGCAACATGGGTAAAACAGGACGGGTGGGATTCTTTCAGAAGATCGGAATCCGCCCTGCTTGGGATCATAAGCGAGCAAAAAGGACTTGTGGTAGCCACCGGAGGCGGAATTGTCCTCGATCCACAAAGCCGCAGATTGCTCCGCAAGCACTTTTTCACGGTCTGGCTCAAGGCCACGCCTCAGACAATTTACACTCGATTAAGCTCAGACCCCGGATCGCTTGCAACACGCCCCTCGCTCTCCGGGCTACCGGTAAAGGAGGAGATCCTAAAGGTGCTTTCCGAACGTAAACCCCTATACGCCCAGGTTGCGGTCATAGAAATCGATACAGAGGGAAAACAGTTGATCCGGATCGCCGATGAGATAGTAACCCTTTTCACTGAGAGATGTTTATAAATAGAGCGCCGGCCGGCTAATACACAAAGCCGCGTCTCGTACGCCTTCAATGTGGCCTTTGGGAAAACTTCATGGCACGCCCCCCGCAGTATCCAGCGCGATCTGCGCGGCCCGTGCGGATATGCCGGGGGCGCCGAGCTGATTGCGGATGGTCCTCAACTCCAGCCGTTGCTCGTCAAGAAGAGCCGGATTCATTAAAAGCTTGATGGCGCACTCGGCCAGGCGTGGTCCCGTAGGCTCCTCCCGCACGAATTCCGGGGCTATTTCCCTGCCCGCTATCAAATTGGGCAGTCCGGCGAATTTGGCCCGAATGAGCAGCAAACCGATTTGCCTGCTCAGCCAGGAGACTTTGTAGAGCACTATCATGGGAGTTTCGAGAATCGCGGCTTCCAGGGTCACCGTACCGGAATCGGTCAAGATCAGGTCGCAGGCCCTGATTGCGCGATAGGTGTCGTTTTGCACGACTTGCACCGGCAGTGACCATCGCGCAGCCATACTTTCCATATCGCGTGCGTCCAGCGAAGATGCCAGGGGGATTAAGAACCTGGCCGCCGGGAACGACCGCGAAATGATTCGGCCCGCATCCATCAAGATGTCAAACACAAGATTAATCTCGCTCCGCCGGCTCCCTGGAAGCAGTCCGACAAGGGGCCCGTTGAACCGGTGATAGAGCCGGTCGCATTGAGTTTTGTCCGGCAAATCGGCCATTATGTCCACCAGCGGGTGGCCGACATAATCGACGTCTATGCCGTGCGAGGCATAAAAGCCTTTTTCGAACGGCAGGATAACCGCCATTCGGTCTGCAATCCTTCTGATTTTATTTATGCGGCCTTCCCGCCAGGCCCAAAGCTGGGGGCAGATATAGTAGAAGACTTTGACGCCGATTTTTTTGGCAAACTTCCCAAGATGCAGATTGAAATCTGGAAAATCGATCAATACGACCAGCGCGGGGCGCGTTGCGAGAAGGTGGGACCTGATCCTTCGCCAGGCGCCGTATATGTCACGGATATGAGCGGCGATTTCAGTTGCGCCCACAACCGAAATTCTTCGATTATCGACAATGGTCTGAACGCCAGCGGCTTGCATGTGAGGTCCCCCAAGGCAGGAAAGACGCGTTTGGGGGGCAATAGACCATATTGCGCGGGCAAGATGGGAACCGTGCAGGTCCCCCGAGGCTTCTCCGGCGCTTATGAAGATTTCCAATTCCCACTCTCCGGGAAAACGCGTCTAGATCGCATTTGTTCCTCGATCCTGCTCGATATGTCAAGAGCAACGGCAAGGGCCCGGCGCCCCTGTTCGCCATCCACTTCAGGCCGGGAAGCCGTTTTGACAGACTTCAGAAAGGCGATGATCTCTTCTTCCAGGGAATCCTTCTCGATTATTTCGAATTCTTCCATCGAAACCTGGGGAAAGCCGTCCTCCCCCGACTCGGCCTCCCTGTAGACGGCGTAGGCGCGTTGCGCGGCATAGTCGGTCGAAAAATAGCAATTCTCCTGGAAGATGCGCAGTTTCCTCATGCTCTTGATCGAGATTCTGCTTGCTGTGAGATTAGCAACGGCCCCGTTGTCAAACTCCATTCGAACGCTAGCGATGTCCGGAAGAGGACTGAGGGCGGAAACGCCGGAAGCATGAACGTTCTTGAGAGGGGCATTGATGATGTTGAGTGCGATATCGATGTCGTGAATCATCAGATCAAGTATGACGTCTACTTCCAGACCTCTTTCATTAAAAAGAGTGAGCCGATGGGCTTCGATGAACATTGGGTCGCGCAGGTGCGGGCGAACCGCCGTAAATGCGGAGTTAAACCTCTCCAGGTGACCGACTTGTAGAATTGCGCCGCTCTTTTTTGCCGTTGCGATAAGTTCGTCGGCTTCCTCCAGGTTTTTTGTCATCGGTTTTTCGAGCAGAACATGCACGCCCGCTGAGAGGAATGCCTTTGCTATAGCAAAGTGCTGGGGCGTAGGCGTGACGATGCTGACCGCGTCCACCTTGCCGATGAGGTCCCTATAATCGGTTAAGGCTTGTGTATTGACCTCTTGTGCCACCCTATGCCCTCGTTGGCTGTCTATATCGACTATGGAAACGAGATTGGCCTCGGGTAGCCTGGCATATTTTTGAGCGTGAAAACGGCCCAGGTAGCCAACTCCGATCACGGCTGTCCGCACGGCGTCAGGGCGAGGGCTGCGGACTAAAATGGCTTTTGGGGGCGCCGTTTGTTCTTCTGAATACTCCCCACTCCGCGATCCGTTTTGATCGAGAAGGCTCGATTCCAAAACCGCCAGCGCATCTTTGTCCTGGTTTTCCAGGGGGCGAAATCCCTCATTTTGGACGAGTATCGAAATCCCGGCTGAATCCGCGAGGTCTATCATTTTGTCCCGGTCGAATATCACCGTTTTGGCTGCCTCCAGGACCAGCACCCGTGCGTTGACTCTTTTCATCACCTCAATTGTGTCCGCACCGACGGCTGGGACATCGAAGCGCATGTCCTGCATCGGCTTGCTAACCTTGACGACAACCGCACCTTTCCCGCAAAGACGCCCTCCGCGCATAATGGTAGCGTCGGTGCCGTCAATTCCTTCAACGGCGAGCACAACCAGGTTTTTCACCACCAGGCACTGCCCGATATCGAGTCTGCCGATCGCCTTGGCAAGGGTCCATCCGAAAGCTATGTCAGCCTGTTCGCGGCGGTTTGCTTTGCGGCGTGTGAGTATGCCTTCGGGCGCGAGAAGTTCGGGCAGGAAAATGGTTGAAGGCTGGATGAGTATCCCCTCGGATTCCAGTTCATCTGCGAGCGCCCTCAGAAGAGAGTCGTCTTTTTTATTTCGCAGCCTGCTCAGAAACCGCACCATCCTCCAGTCCGGCCGGATTTTCGAATACAGTCGGGTCTTGTTTATTCCGCCTGCCATGGCGGCATGGCTTATTCCGGCGCTCCTGAAAGTCTTTACAAGGCGGCCCAATTGCCCGAGTCCAAGCAAATGGAATTCGTCGACGTATTTGGAAAGCGCCGGATCGGTTTCGCCTTCGAAGCCCACTGCAAAGACCCGGACCGAAGCCTGGCGCGCCGCATTGGCAAACAGAAGCGGAAATTGCCCGCTGCCCGCAATAAGTCCTACTTCTCTAATCCTGCCGTCCGTACTCTGCGCATCGTTCAAAGACATTATCTGGTTAAGCCCCGATGGGAACTAAATGCCACAAACTCGATAAGTTTTTCTACTTCCGGCAAAGGCTCAATCTCCTCGCGAACTTTTTCAACCCCCTCTTTCAAGGTTAGGCCTGAGCGAAAGAATATCCTGTAGAATTTCTTGATCGCCCGGATAGATTTTTCGGAAAACCCGTTGCGCTTGAGGCCGATGAGGTTGGCGCCGTAAAGTTTGGCACCTTGGGCGCCGAGGGAGTATACCTCTACCCACCGCCGGCCGCCACGGCCCGCACGTAGAAGCCCATCCGTCCGGTGTCCTCACGTTCAATCACTGCCGCACCAGTCGATCCCGCCC
>Ga0209517_10004525_pt1 | contig 18220 bp, 26 predicted proteins | sample PeaSoiMetSII2010_FD_187695 | JGI IMG/M metagenome (GOLD analysis project Ga0209517, IMG submission 187695) | Peat soil microbial communities from Weissenstadt, Germany - SII-2010 (SPAdes) (version 2) | ecosystem: Environmental > Terrestrial > Soil > Wetlands > Peat | place: Germany...
GTTGCGTAGGGAATCGGTGCAGACTTGCATGGCGCAGCCTCCTGGTGGGAATAAGCCGTGGGCGCCCATCGCCTAGGATACCCGAAAGCCCACTTACCTTCACCCCTTTTCGGGATTGGACCCGCGATGGTCCTGCGTGACGAGCGCAACGGAGTTGAGATCATCCTGGAATACAACGAGGACGGCTACCCCCTTGTCAACATCAGCCTGGGCGGGGGCTTCCAGGGCGACAACGACCGGCCCGCCGTCGAGGTTAAGCTGGACGGCGTGCTGATTCACGATATGTTCGATGACGAGGACAAGCGCTGGGCCGAAGGGCACTGCGCCCTGTACGGCGAGCCGATCAAGCCGGGCGACAAGACAGACGAAGGCGAGTACGGCACCGTTCGCCACAACTGCCCGGACTTTCAGGGCGACGAAGCAGACGAGCCGGGTGCTTGACAACCGGCCCGAACCTCACCCGGCGGGATCGGCTCGCCGGGCGAGCCATGTGTCACCATCACCCCGCCACGTCAAGCGCCACTTCGAGGGCGAGCCGACCTGTACATTCACTCCTGCCTTGCTGCGTTCGGGATCACGCCCCGCCTGGAAGCTGCTGCTGACGCACGACGGCGCTGCCCTCCCTGCTCGGTGCGGCGTACAGGTCGCCGGTCAGGGCGTCAACAACCAACCAGTGCTGGGCGGGTTCGTCGCCGTCGTCGTAGCACGCCTCATCGCCGGATGGTTCCCAAAACAGCGACACGAATCTGCGACTGCCTGGGTAGCCGAAGGCGGCGAGGAATCCGGCGGGGAGCGTGAAGGGGGCCTTGCGGAGCATGGGGGTTCCTTTTCGATAGGGAGCGGCCAGGACGGAGCCGAGGATCAAGAGCCAGGGGTCACAAAGCTTCGCTGACCCGCCGAGGGGTCACGACGAGAGAGGCGGGGAGGGCGATTCCCCGCCTCGACCTGTCACCCCGCCATGTCGAGCGCTACTTCCAGGGCGTGCCGGTTCGTGTTGGCGCTGTCTCCGAACCAGAGCGAGTTGAGCCGGTTGTCCTCGCTGCGCCCCCGGCTGTAGGTCAGCCACTCGCTGACGCCGTTGTAAGCCGACCAGTAGGTGCCCCGGATGGAGGGCAGGTTGTTGCCCCGGCCCGCCTCGGCCAAGGCCATGACTTCCTCCATGATGTTTGCCATCCGGGTGCCGGTGTCCTGATCGTCCTCGACCTTGAACACCTTCTTGACGTAGCGGCGCAAGTCGGCCTGGTTGATGCTCCGGCGGGCCAGCAGCCGGTACTGCTCGGCGGTGGCCTCGAATTCGGCGTTCGCCAAATCCATGATCTCCCGGACGTTGGCCAGATTCTCCAGCACGTCCTTCGTATGCTTCAGCCGGATCAGCTTGCTGGTGTCGGAGCCGTGGGCCATCGCCAGGGTGTTGGCGCAGACGACTCTGACCGGCGTGAAGCCGCAGCGCACGGCGAGCGAGCCATCGTGCCCGTGGGAGAGCAGGAGAAACTTCTCGACCGTATCGCCCTCGGCAATCACCAGCGGGTCACGGTTCAGCTTGGCCAGAACCCAAATGCGACTACCCTGGCGCAGTGCGCCCGCCGTGTGCAGCGCCGCTTCCCTTGCGTCGAGGAAGGGCTGGAACCAGCCGAAGGCGTCCTTGTTCTGGAGCGGGGCGTAGCGGGGGCCGACGACGCCAAGCACCCTGGCGTCGGACGTGCGGCGGACGGCCCGGTGATCGACCTGGGCCTGCGTGTCGGCGGTGACGAGCGGGACCAGTTCGACTTCCCAATCGAGGCCCGACTTCCTGCTGGCGCTCGGCCAGTCGTAGAGGTCGGCTTCCTCCAGGGCGGTGCCCAGCCGGTGCCAGGGGAGTGCGCCGAAGTAGGCCATCGTTTCGACTTCGTGAGCCATCTCAGTTCTCCATGCGGGGTCGTTTTCTTCAACGCTTGTTCTGCACGCCACAAGGAGAAGCGTTCAAGAAAATGCGGGGATTTCCTGGCGGTGAAGCATGTTTCTGAAGCTGCTTCGGGATAATTCCGAACGGCTCTGCCGGTGGCGTGCAGAAGGAGCATGATTGCATTACCGCTCGTAGACAAAGAACGCCGCCCGAACACGACGACCATCCGTGACTTGGGCTGGTACGACTACTTCCTGGTGTCCTTCTCCGGCGGCAAAGACAGCATCGCCTTGGCCCTGGGCCTGCTCAGGAAGGGCGTGGCGAAGGAGCGCATCGTCCTTATGCACCAGCACGTTGACGGGCACCCTGGCGTTGACATCCCGTTCATGGACTGGCCCTGCACCGAGGGCTATTGCCGGGCCTTCGCCAAGGCGACCGGGATGCGGCTGCTCTTCCAGTGGCGGCACGGCGGCTTTCACCGGGAGATGTTGAAGCAGAACGCCATGATCGCCCCGGTGTCGTTCGAGTACCTGGACGGCGGCATCGGCACGGCGGGAGGCGTCCGGGGCAAGGTCAGCACCCGCCGCCTCTTCCCCCAGGTGACGGCGGACCTGAGCAAGCGTTGGTGCAGTCCGTCGCTCAAGATCGACGTGGCGGCAATGGCCATCAACAACGAGCCGAGGTTCCGGGGCAGGCGGTTGCTCTTCCTGTCCGGCGAGCGCCGCCAGGAGAGCGCTGCCCGGTCGAAGTACGCCGAGATGGAGCCGCACCGGACGCACACGAAGACCCGCCATGTCGATCACTGGCGCATGGTGATCGACTGGACCGAGGAGGAGGTCTGGAAAATCATGCGGGAATTCAGGGTGATGCCCCACCCGGCTTATCGCCTGGGGTGGGGGCGGGTGTCCTGCCTGGCGTGCATCTTCGGCCTGGCCGACCAGTGGGCCAGCGTGCGGCTGATCGCCCCGGAACTGTTCAGCCGGATCGCACAGTACGAGCGGGACTTCGGCAAGACGATTCACAAGGGCAAGTCGGTCGTAGACCTGGCGGACAAGGGCACGCCGTACCCACAGTGTCGGGACGAGGCGCTGGTCAACCTGGCGATGCACCGGGAGTATCCGGCGGATGCAATCCTGACGGATGCCTGGGCGTTGCCTGCGGGTGCGTTTCGTCATTGTGGCGGGCCAAGCTGAGAATTCTGAACGCTCTACACCTTCAGGTGCAAGAGAGTAGGAGGGCAGGCAGGAGAGAGCGATTTCAGAGGGTTTCTCGATGCGCAAGGTCTATGTAAAGGTCGAAGTGGAAGTGCCCGTGACGGTGCGGGTGAAGGCCAGCCTGATCGTCCGGGCGGATGACGGGGCCGACGTTCACAAGGCCGTTGAGTCCTGGGCGAAGGGCAAGCGCTACAGCAAGGCCGACGTGGAGCGGCACGAGAGCGAGATCGTGGCCGTGGACGGCAACGACCATGCCGACGACTACACGACCACGGAGGACTGGCTGACCGAGGCCGTGGAATCGAAGCTGGACGGCGGCGGCTGCAAGCTGGTCAAGAGCGAGGTCACGGACAGCAAGTAAGAGCGCCTGCCTCTTCGGGGGCAGGAAGAATAAGCAACGACGATGAGTTCGAGGGCTGGCCCGGTCCCAGGCGGTGGGATAACACCGGAGCGTTACGGAACGATGCTCCGGGTAGCAGGTGCAGAGGGAACGAAAACCTGTTCGGAGGCGAGCAAATGACCGACCGGGTGATTGTCGAGTTACAGGACTTGACGGACAAGGCTGCGGCAACCAAGGCGCTGAAGGGCCACGACTGCCAGATCGAAGACAAGGGAGACACGCTGGTGGTGTTGGTGCTGGACAGCCGGGACGCCGAGGAGGAAGTGACCGAGGCGCTGAACGACGCCGGGGTGAGTGCCTACGTCTACCTGGCGGAAGACCTGTGATAATCCTGAACGGTCTGGTCGGACGTGTGCAATACCCGGAGACGGGGATCGGCCCGAAACGACACTTCCTTTCAGGAGATTGGCATGAGCCAGATCAAGATGTTCGACCGCACCACCGTCCGCCTGCTCCGTGACGACCTGGACGCTGCCCTCCAGACCGTGGCCAAGAAGTACGGCATTTCCATCCAGACTGGTAACGCCCGCTTCAGCAGCGAGAACGTCACGTTCAAGCTGGAAGCCGCCGTGGTGAGCGAAAGCGGGGTTGCTGTCACCAATGAAGCGAGCGAATTCAAGCGTTACGCTGCCCTCCTGGGTCTGGCTGAAGATGACCTGGGCAAGACCTTCTCGTACCGTGGGCAGCCCTACGAGATCGTCGGAGCCAAGCTGTCCAGCCGCAAGTACCCCATCCTGGCCAAGAACCGCAACGGCAAGGTTTACAAGTTCATGGTGGCGGACGTGCGGGAGGCGCTTGGCGAGCGGGCCGGGTTGACCAGATCAGAGCGAAATGGACGAGCGTGAGGACTTGTGCAGGCCGAGAGAGTAGCAGCCGTAACGACCACCGCCTCGGTTGAGGAATCACGATGAATCGCTGTCAGAACGCTTCCACTGGCGGATACCGCATAATCTCCCCGCAGTGCTGGAATAACAAGGCGTGCGTGACACTGGAAGTCATCTACCACGAGAGCGAGCGGGACGTGCTGGAGCTTTGCCCTGAGTGCTGCGAGCGAGTGGAGGTCGATGCCAGGAACCACGGGTACGTCACCAAGCGGCGGCTGATCCGGTCGAGAAAGTCCTGAACGACCAGGCTTGCGACGTGCAAGGGAGGACGGAGGGTTTATGGGAAGACCCATGTTTGGCGACAGCCCGATGCCGACCGTAGTTTATTGTGGCCGCACCTCCTTTTGGAACAGGGTCGTCGGCTTCTTTGTCCTTCCCGTGGGGCCGACCCGCAAGCGAGAGCGGATCATCATGGAGGGGAGGCTCTTCGACAAACTGCGGCGAGCGATTGGGACAGTCTGAACGGAGAAAGCAGAGCGGGCAATCCTGTGCAGAGGTCAGCGTGAACAACGTAATCTGGATGCGAGTTGGTGACGCCGACGACTATCACGGCTTCGATCACCTGGACGAAGTGGCTGATGAACTGGCCGTTTACAGCGTCCTGAACATCGAGCGGTATTGTCGGTACGGTGTGAGCGCCCCAGGCTTCGATGGCCACAACTATATTTCCCTGTATTGGGGGCCGGACCCTGGCGACGGCAGCGCCGAGGCAAGCCGTGAACTGACCGATGCCGAGTTTTGCAAGTTGCAGGTCATGCTTGACCAACGGCATGGTCTCCGGGACGACGGGTAACGATCGCCTGGGGTGCAGAAGAAGGTGAATCATGAAGTCCGTTCGCTGTTCCGTGTGCCGCCTGCTGATCGCTTGCGACGGCGACCCCGGCCCGGTGGGTCGCATCAGGATTCCCGGCAACCACGAGCCGGTCGAGCGTGACGGCTTCGCCACGCCCACCGAGACGCCGGTGTGCGTCGGGTCGGAAATGCTGGGCTTGGTCGAGGGAGTGGAGGGGTAAATGCGCCGCTACATGGTCAAGTTCGAGTATCAGGGCCGGACGGTCTACGGCATCTTCGACTCGTTCAGTGACGAGGCCAAGACAGCCCAGCGCAAGGGCCTGGCCATTGTCGATGACGCAGTTCTGCCCATTCGCCACGAGGTTGAAGAAAGCCGCCTCGTAGACGTTCCCACTGGCCAGTTCGTGAAGCTGGAAGGCAAGCAGGGGTTCGGCTTTGATGACGAGTACCACCGCTATGTCCAGGCCGAGTTCGAGAAGGCCCAGGCGCTCAGCGACAGCCTGCCCGATGGGGTGGTGAAGGGCAAGTTGTTCGGCGTTGGCGTGGCCGATGGCACGGCCTGGTACATTGTCACCAAGGTCCACAAAAAGTCGTGCAAGGTGGAGTGGCGGGGGTTCTGCCTCGACCGCTACGTTGATCGTTGGCTCGGCTATGGCCGCACGGTGCCGATCAGCGACATCGCCCCTTACGTTCGCCGGGCCGAGGCCCTTGGCCGATTGTTCGGCTAATTGATGAACCAGTCGCCCACACAAAGGGCCGCATGAACCTGCCAAGATTCGTCCGCTGGAAGGGCTTCACCTGGCACTGCTCCCTGGTCAATGAGCGCCAGGTGCGGCTCGCCACCATCGAGCCAGGCCAGAACCGGATATGCTTGATGGGGATTCACACCTTCGAGGCGTTGCGGTCGAGCGGGGAGGTCGTGGAGGAGAACCGAGGTTGGGAATGAGGGCCAGCCATGCACCCAAACTGCCAGATCACGATTCGGACAGCGACCTTCGGCAAGCATAAGCGCTACGTCCTCATGGATCAGCAAGAGCGCTACTGGACCGGCGATGGGTGGACGCTCGATCTTTGCCAGGCGCTACGCCACGCCGACATCCTGGGCGCTCACACCGAGTACCAGCGGGTGGTGGAAGAGCTTTACCAGGACAAGCCCGTGCGCACCTTCGAGGCCGTCATCCGGGTGCGGGTCTTCGCTGACCAGCCTTTCGACGTGGTGGCGCTGCGGGCTTACCTGGAGCGGGCCAGTCGCTTTTCCCAGGACACTGAGCGGATGGGCGACGGCCCCGTGGATGGCTCCCTGGTCTTGCAGATAGCCGACTACAGCGTGTTGAAGGAAGTGAAGCCCGCTGAAGACACCACGACCCGTTGAGCCATCGTGCCGAACCTTCGTCGCCGGGTGGATGTCCTGACAGGCGGCCTTCCTTTCCCGGAGAACTCTCATGGGCTTCCATCATCTACACAAGAGCTTTGCCAAGATCGGTGCCCGGCTGCGCATCAGCAGCGCCACCGGCGTTGAACCTGGACGAGTCCGGCTGAACGTGCTGAACGACGACGAAGGCGAGTTCTTCGACCTCGGCGTGAGTCCCAAATCCCCTCCCGAAATCACCGTCATCAACATCGAGCCGAAGGACCGCCATCTCCTGCTCCTGGCTCGTGACGGCCAGGGGCGAAAGAGCAAATTCCTTCTTGGCGAAGACGAACGCCATCTCTTCGTGGCCGGGCTTCCTCGTCTGGCCCCCGTGGGCACCGTCCTCCAGGCGAAGGAATACCTCAAGCCCGACGAAGTGCGGTTCAGTCAGGTCGGCCTTTCCGAGAAGGTGAGGAACCGTCGCAGGAATCCCGCCTTTCTTCGCCAGGGCGAATGGTTCTTCATTCCCGCCCCGGACCTCGGCCTCGATCCACTTCGCATCCTCCACGACGAGCCGATCAGCAGGGGTAACGGCAGCAAGCCGCATGTTCTCGAATTCTGCTACCGAGAAGGTGGGGAAACTGTTTATGTCTCGTCCCGGTATCCGCAGGGCGTGGACGGCATCGAGTTCACCCGCCTTCAGAAGCTCGACCGGCAGAAGCCAGCTTCGGAAAGGATTTGGGATTGGCGGGTGATGAAGAGGGAGGCGCTGGTCTTTGGGAAGGGGAAGGTTTCCCACCCCGACCATCGCACGATTGTACTTCACGGGTGGTGCCGAGTGCTTCTGAATGAGGAAAGACACTCAACGGCGATGGGCAAGGTCGTGTTTCTGGATTGAACTCGACTCATTTCTCCGAACCTGGCACCTTTCACAGCCGCACCGTGGCATCATCGCTGCCCCGACACGGCCACACGCCCGGTCAGTGAAAAATCCAAGGAGCGACAGGTCCGCCATGACAACCGAGCGCATCATGCTGGGCGGCGAGGAGCAGACCATCCAGGTCCAGCCCATCACCCTGATCGTCAAGGCACCGAACACGCCTTTCGACGTGCAAACTCCCGAACGCCTGATGATCGACGCCCGGTTGACGCTTGCTCACACCGCCGAGGTCATCACCCTGCACCCGAAGACCGAAGGGTTGTTCAGGCTTGTCTTCCCGAAATACGACCGGGCCGTGACGCCAGACGAAATCCGGCGTGAAGGCGTCGGGATGCGGCACGTCCTGGGGTTGATCGACTTGAGCTTGCAGTGCATTGACGATGAGCGGAAATGCGGCTGGCGCTATCCTGAGAGCTTCCTCCACCCCGCTGCACAAGTCGGCCTTGCAGATGTCCTCATTGCCCTTGTCGGGTGCGACGGTGTGGGGCTGGTCGAAGGATAGCTGTCGTCTTCCAGGGCTACTTCACGCCAACCGGCGGCTTTGGCTTTTTCAACTTCTTCAGTCCGGCTTCGGTAATCTTCGTGCCAGCCAGCCCGATGTCCTGAAGGTCGGGCAATTCGGCAAGCGCCTCCAGCCCGGCGTCCGTGATTCTCGTGTGGTGCAGATCGAGCGTGCGCAGCTTCTTCAGCCCCACGAGCTTCTTCAACCCGGCGTCCGTGACCCGTGTTTTCGTCAGGCGCAGGTCGGTGAGGTCCGTCAGGTCTTTAAGGTGATCCAGGCCCGCATCCGAAATCTGCGTGTAGTCGAGGTTCAAGTGCGACAGCTTCTTCAGCCCTCGCAGGTGCTTGAGGCCATCGTCAGTGATCGGTGTGGCGGAAAGGCCGAGATTCTGGAGTTCAGAAAGCCCCGCCAGGTGTTCCAGCCCGGCGTCGGTGATCTTCGTCTGGTGCAGGTCGAGGAATTGCAGGGCCGGGCACCCTTTGAGAAACACGAGGCCCGCATCCGTCACCTTGGTTTTGGTGAGGCGAAGCTCACCCAGGTCGGTCATCCCGTCGAACTGCTTCAAGCCCTCGTCGGACGTATCTGTGAAGTCGAGGTTGAACCGCCGCATCTCCGGTCTTTTCGCAGAGGCGGTCTTCTCTTCCTCCACAGCCTGCTTGGATCGTCCCGTCCGCAGATCGGACCAGAACGCCAACAGGCCGACGACCCCGGCGAGGGCGAGGACGCCACCGAGCGTCAGCAGCTTGCGCTTCTTGGGCCGGGGAGGTTGCAAGAAGGCGCTCAACTCGTCGGCCAACTCCTGGGCGCTGGCGTAGCGCTGGGCCGGGTCTTTCGCCAGGCACTTCAGACAGATGCGCTCCAGTTGTGGCGGGATGGCCGGGTCCAGCCTCCGCAGGGTTGGCGGGTCGTGAAAGACGATCTTCTCCTTCAAAGCCACGGGGCTGGGGTCGTCAAACGGCAGGCGTCCGCTCAGCAACTCGTAGAGGACGACGCCCAGGCCCCACAGGTCGCTCCGTGCGTCGATGACCTGGCCGCTGACCTGTTCGGGGGAGGCGTAGGCCAAAGTCGCCAGTCTCCGCTGCGATTCCTGCAACAGTTCTTGCTCGGTGGCGGCAATTCCGAAATCGGTCAGGAGTGGGTTGTTCTGGCCGTCGAGGAGGATCTTGGCAGGCTTGATGTCTCGGTGGATCAACCCTTGACCGTGGGCGTAGGCCAGAATGCGGGCGACCTCGGCTACGATGCGAGCGGCCTCGTTGGTAGGCAGGCGACCCTGGCGCAGCCTTGCGGCCAGATCAGTGCCGTCGATCAGGTCCGACACGAAGAAGTAGCCCCCGCTCTCTCGGCAGATGTCGTGGACGGCAACGATGCCAGGGTGCCGCAGCCGGGCCAACTTGCGGGCCTCGGCCATGAAGCGCTCGACTTCTTCCGCCGAAAACCTGCGGCTTGGCTTGGGTATCTTGACAGCGACGGGGCGCTGTAATTCCAGGTCAAAGCCCTTCCAGACCTGGCCGAAGCCGCCCTCCCTGAGCAGGCGATCCAGGCGATAGCGACCGGCGAGGGTGCGGGGTACGGCAGGAGGAGGTTCAGGTTCAGACGGATCACTCTCGACGGGCTTCTTGATCCAGGCGATCTTCTGGATTGCCTGAATCCGCTCCTTGAGCGGCTGGACCAGTTCAGGACACTCCCGACAAAGCTCTTCGGCGGTCATGTCCTGACCCTGTTCATGCAGGTCTTCCCACTTGACCAGGAGATCAACGAGCTTGTCGTCATCGGGCATGGTTCATCATCCAGGCGGCTTCCCTTCGAGGGCCTGCACCAGCAGGAGCCGGGCCGAGGCCCAGCGGCGCTTGACCGTGCGCACCGAGACGCCCAGGACTGCCGCCGCTTCTTCCTGGCTCAGCCCCTCGTACCAGAGTAGACCGACGACCTCCTGCTCGTGTTCGGGCAGGGACTCGATCCGGCTGTGGAAGTCCGTCCAGCCGTCGAGCGTCAACGGTTCTTCAGCCGCATCCGGCTCCTTTTGAAGTACGCCGCCCCTATCGTCGGCAGCGCCCTGGCCGTCCGTGTGGTGTTTCGCCCCGTCACCTTCGGGGCCGAAGTGGTGATCGGCCAGGTCGAGCAGTTCCCGCCGAATCTGCACCGTTGCCAGGTTGAAAAAGTGCCGCACCGACTGCGGCCTGACCTCGGCCAAGGCACGGTGCAGCCGCATCATGGCGTTCTGGAGGAGGTCGTCGGTCATCTCCCAGCGCCGGAGGTCGGGGTAACTTCGGAGCATTTTGCGGGCCAGCCGCCGCAGCCGCTCGCAGGCGTGAGCGAGCAGTTCGCCCCAGGCCGCAGCATCGCCACCGTGGGCGAGGTCGATGAGGCCCTGGAGGGCCGTGTCGTTTCGGGACGCCGATGGCATGGCTACCGCTCGTAGATGCCGGAAAATCGGGCGTCTGGCCGTTCCAGACGCTTCCTGCCAATTTACGAGGGATTACGTCCGTTGCCATCAGCCTCACTTGCGGTCCTGGCCCTCTATCCAGCTGTGCGGGAGCTACTGGCAGGAGGGGCCAGACTTCACCGACACGGCGGACGGCTCGTGCAGGATTTTTGCTGGTAGCCTCTGGTTTTTCTGTTCAGGTTGGGATAATCTGCCGGATGGCGACCAGCAGCGGGCTGGTCGCCGGAACCTTCATTCAGGAGGCGAGTTGAGACACCGAACCGTGGCCGTCAGAAGGGCCTCGGTGACAACCTGATCGACGCATTTTGAAGTGCGTCAAGTATCTGCTTCTCGCTAAACCGCCAAACTGACCCGCAAGGGTCTTTAGACAGTAGAGGCAGTGCTTGGCCGCTCCCGAAAGGGAGCGCCGCCAAGTGCTGTTCTACTGTGCGCCTTGGCGGGCGTTGCGAGAGCGGCCTTGGTTGGCGCTCTCGTTTCTTTTCTGCTGCTTGTTCTTCAGCGCCTTCACTTCGCCGCCCAGCAGATTCTCGAAATAACTTGACTGCCTTCGCCGCCACAGTGTCGGTCGTGGACCAGCAGGCCGGGATACTCCCAACCTGTTTTTCTTGCAGAACTTTGGCCCCTGACGCCCTCGGCACCCGCACAGCGAGGTAGAGGGCAAACGGGCTTTTTCTTCGGTGAGGCTCCAGCTATGGCAGACCAATGGTACATCGCCCGTGACAAGAAGAGGGACGGGCCGTACACCCTCGACCAGATGAAGCAGCTTGCGGCCTCCGGCAAATTGCTGCCCATCGACAAGGTGTTGCAGGAAGGAATGAGCCAGTGGGTGCCCGCCTCCCAGGTCGAGGCCATCTTCCCGCCCACCGGGATTACTCCTGCGCCCCCGCCGCTTCCTGGGCCGGTGGTCCCGGAACCGGCTGAGTGGCACTTCACGAAGAGCGGCGCTCAAGCCGGGCCGGTGACGTGGACGCAACTGCGACAACTGGCGGCGTCAGGCCAACTCCAGCCGACCGACATGGTGTGGAAGGCCGGGATGCCCTCGTGGGTAGCTGCGGCCACGATTCAGAACCTCTTTCCTGCTGCGCCTACCGCTTCGTCGCCGCCTGCGCTCCCGCCGATCCCCGTGGCTGGATCGCCTCCCGCCTTGGTGGAGCGGGTGACGGGGCAACTCGTCTTTCAGGGCGGCGGGCCTGGAGCGGAGGACCAAAAAATCGACATCCTCTTCGACGGCCAGAAGGTGGGCGTGGGTTCTTGTAAGGGCGGTTTCGGGCCGGCCTTCGAGACGACCGCCGGGCACCACACGGTCGTGCTGGTCCAATCGGGGGTCATGAAGAAGATGTTCGGGACAGCCGGTAAGCAGCGGTTGTTTCCGCTGGACCTTCAGAGTCCGGGCCACTACGAGATCACGTTCAGCTACCTCCGCAAGATGGGAGGGGTGCTGGGCGGGTTTCTGGCGGGCCTAAAAGGGGGTGTCACTGGCGCACCCGTCGAGACGCACAACCTTCCCACGGAGGTCCACGTCAACCGCAGCCCGCAGGCCAGACGCTTGCCGGGGGCCGTGCAGATCGACCCGACCGCCGAACCCACGGAGGCGGAAGAGGGTTTGGTCCCGAAGATGTTTCGGGAGCGCAGGGAGGCGGCAAGGCAGGGCCATCTGGTCGGGCTGTGGGAGCCAACAGACGGCACCGGCCTGTCGTTTCTGTTCACCAAGGACGGCGGCATGTTTCGCAGCGACGGGTTCGGCACGAAGTACCGCTGGCTCCCGGAGGACAGGGTGGAGCTTTACGACGACGAGTGCGAGCAGACGGTGCAGTTCCAGGTGTTGTCGCTGTCGCCGCTTGAACTGATCCTGAAGACGGACGGGCAGGCGGGGCACTTCAAGCGGGGCGTGACGATCACCGAGGCCGAGATGCGGAGGCGGCGGGAGGCAGCGGACAAGGCGCTAAAGGAGATGGGGAGGACAGCCGCTAAGGTGGCCGGTGGCGCTGCGGCGGTGCTTGCTTTGGGAGGGCTGGCAGTTTTGTGTGGCGTGGGTGCTTTGGCTTCCCTTGATTCGCCGGGCGGCGGACTTGCGGGGGATTCTGGACTCGATGCGGCGTCAGGTCGGGAGCAGAGCGCTGGTAGTGCAGCCGGGAGCCAGTCGGGTTCGCAACGGTCGCAAGTGAGGATGCGCCAAGCAGCCGCCCTCGTCGGGGCCAGAATCGTCAGCCAGGATGGTTCAACGGTGGTCTTCAAGAAGGTGTGTGAGCGCTGTGGCAACGTCGAGCCAGGAACCACCAGTATGTCGATTGGCAGCGGGATTACGAGCGCAGCGTTCCAGTGTTCAAAGTGCCGCAACATGCAGCCCTATCAAATCCAGTTCAGCTAAAAAGTGCCGCCCCAGGGCGGAACGCCAGGGCATGACATCGGAAAGGGGTTCAAAGCCAAGGCCGTCGTTGCTGGGAAAGGTGATTATGATTCGCTTCTCGTGCCCGAAGTGCCAGATGGTCCTTCAAGCTGCCGATGAGCAGGCCGGGGCCACGGTCGGCTGTCCTCGCTGCAAGTTCCAGATGCAGGTTCCTTCAGCGGCTCCCGTCGCCACGGTCGCCTCGCAACCTGCTTCCAGCCCCACACCCTCTACGTCGCTGCCCTCTGGTACTTCACACGGGACGGAAAGAAATTCGGCCCTTACACCGCCGCCCAACTGAATCAGTACGCAGGCTCCGGCCAACTCCTGCCCACGGATTTGGTGTGGAAGGAGGGGATGGAGGGCTGGAAGCCAGCGTCAACGGTCAAGGGGTTGTTCGCCGCCCAACAGCCGCCGTCGAAACCGGCTCCCCTGGCGCAGCCTTCCAGCACGCCCGCCAACCGCTTTGAGTCCTTGGCTACACCCAACACCAGTCCGCTGACCCAGGCCAAGAACAAGTGGCAGGGCCTCAACCCCAAGGCGAAGGTGGGAATCATCGCTGGGGCGGTGGCGGTGCCGCTTGTTCTGATCTTGCTGATCTGCGGTGTGGTCGGCTTGCTGACGTGGGGAAAGTCGAGTCAGCAAGGAGGGGCAATCGCTCAGAAGGACGGTAGCAAGAAGGGGGTCGGGGAAGGGGGCAAGGGCGGAAGCAAAAAGGGGGAAGATGGTGGAAGCGGTGGCTCGAAGTCCACTGAATACGAACGGCAGTATACGTTAGGGCTTCAGATGGGGCGGACGCTCGCCAAGGGGTGGCAAGAAAGCAAGACTGATGCAGTTCGCCAGCATTGCCTGAAGTCGCTTCGGGATGCGGAAAAGACGGTCGATGATTATAAGAAATCATACCCGCCAGCCAGTGATGCAGTTCAAGGGCCAATGGGCTACCGTGACGGGATGCGTGTGGGACTCAAGGAGGGCGGAGTTCTTCCTTGACGTTTCCCTCTCGGTGATCCTGCCGTACTCCCGGTCAGCTTCGGGGTAAAGTGGTGCGCATCGGCAAGCTCTTCGTGGCGCTGGCGTTGCGGCCATTTGTACCGGCGGCAACGCACACGGTCGAGAATGATGCTGGCAGCACACCGCTAACAAGAGCGGCCCGGTCGCTTGCCTGAGCAGATTCACACCTGCCTCCCACTTTCGCCGCAATGCCATGCGCCAGCCGGTTTTTGTCCTGCAACGGGCAATGGGGTTATTAGCCGACGCCTGCCACAGCAGCCCCAGGAAGGCACCCGTTATCAAGGGCCAGGCTCAGGCAATGCCCTAATAACAGCTACCCTCTCTGGCACGCTGGTTATTAGCAGTCCTGCCACACCAGGGACGGCTCGCCCAGCGCTGCTTATTATCCCACCCCCGGATCGCCCCGTGCATGAGCGCATTGTCCCTACAGCCTTTCAGCCCTACGCCGCCCGTTTTTGCTGGAAAAGCTGTCCGATTCGCTGCCCGAAGCGGTCGTCACACGCCTGGCACCGCACGAACAGCAGTTCCAGGTCGTCATCCTCCTGGCAGCGGAAGGACGGCGGGAGAGATATAGTAGAGACTTCTTCTGCTTTTTCTTCTTCTTCGTCCTTCGTCACCAGCGGCGACAGCACAAAGAAATTCCCGTGCCGGTAGCCAGTCACCGGGTCGTGGTAATACTTGTGCCGCAGGATGAGGAAGCCCGACTCCCGAAGCAGGGCGAAGACCTTGCTGGCCCTGGTGTTCGTACCCGGAATGCCATGCTCCTCCAGAAACTTGCACATCAGGCTGTAGGCCAACTCGTTCTTGTGCAGGACATGGTGCGCTATTCGCTCAAGCAAGCATTTCGCCGTCTCGGTCGAGCAGCGCATGTGCAGGGCGATCATCGCTGCCAGCGCCAGGACGGTTGCGCTCTTGGCCAGTTCGAGCCTGGGCTGGCTGGCTTTCGGGAGTTTCCAGGTGTCGGGATGGCGAATGTCGAAGCCGATCTTGGCGCAGTAGGCGTCCACCTTCTGCCAGATGGCATGAGATCGCTCCGGGTCGGGTAGGTAGGCGAGCGGGTCTTTCAGCAGGTACTCGTTCGCCCGGTCAAGCTCGGCCTCGTCGTACAGCAGCCGGTCGGAGAAGGACTTGTCCGGTAAGCGCTGGCGCGGGCTCTTGACGACGGCCCTGGTTTCATCGGCGGTCAGCCCCTTGCCCACCATGCAGTAGCGGATGACGCCCTGCTCGATGATGCCGATGGTGTTGTCCGGGGGCCGGACGCCGTTGACATAGGTATCGACCAGCGTTTGCAGCCAGCGCCCCTTGAACGGGCCGAGGCTCCCCATGCCTGTCTTCGTCAACTTCTTCGGCTTGCGGGCGTTGCGCTTCTCCTTCGGCTCCTCGGCAACGTCGGTGTCCAGGGCCTCGACATCGGGTTGGTTGGCGCAGGCGTCGGCAGCGACCGTCTCCCACATTTCCCAGGGTGCCGTTTGTGGGCTTTGCAGCCATTTCCAGACGTACCCGCAAGAGTAGGCTGACCGGGTGTAGCGGCGTTTCTTCTTCTTCAGCTTGTTGTAGCGGTAGCCGACCCGCTTCACCTTGGGCACAATCCGGTCGCAGACGAGAATCTTGTCGGGCCGGAGCGGAAGAATGACTTGGTGCAGGTTGTCCGGGAATACCTCGACGCCTTCCAGCCACGGCAGCTTCCGCCGCCAGAAGGCGATGATTTGCCGGGCCTCCCCGTAGGTGATCGAGCGGGCGGGAATCCAGAGATGGAGCGAGCCGTTCTTCGGGTTGACCTGGAGCATGGCAGCACGCCCCTCCTCATCGAGAAGCTGGCGCAGTTCCCGGAGCCGCTGAACAAAGAGGACGGTCGGGATGACGCCGCTGTGCCGGTCGAGGTCAATCACGATCCAGTCCGTCTCACCGTGGCCGGTCTTGTGCTGGACGATGCCGTGGAACCACTCGCCCCGCAGGTGTTCCTTGATCTTGAAGGGCCGCTTCCATGACGTGCCGATGGTGTAGGTCTTCTTCTCCGGGGTGGAGACAAGCCAGGTCTTCCAGTCGTGGCCGTGGCGGAAGCCGAGTTCCAGCATGATCTCGGCCTCCTGCTCGGTCGGCTCGATGATCTTCTCCCACGAGGCGTAGAGGTTCGCCACGGTGATCTGCCCGGCCCGGTGCGCCCGGAAGTGGAGGTCGGACTCGATACCGGCAGTTTTGTCTTGATGAAGCAGGCCCCGAAGGTCGTCTAGCTCCTGGTCGGTCAGCGGCCACGCCTGGTTGCGCATCTCGTGGTGCGGTTCGGCGTGCAGGTAGAGTTGCGTGCCTACGGGCTTGCCGAGCGGTCGAAGCCCTTGCCTGTAGAGTTGCCTGGCGGTCTTCGGACAGCGTGACGCCTGCGCACAACCGGCTGGAATTATCTCGTGGTTGGTGGATATAATACTGGTACTCATAGTTCGTGTGCCCCGGTTCTTCGCCATGAAGACCGGGGCCTTTTCTTTGCCTTATTCTTTTCTCCGCAGGCTCCCGTGTTCCTTCAAGAGCCTGCGAATCACCTGCGCTACCCACTCATCGGTGGTCCAAACGACTCTTGCCATCATGGTGAGGATTTGCGAAGGGGCCTGGCCGTTCACGTCTCTGCCCTTGGGTAGCGCATTCCGTCGAGGATGCCGGTCGTCTTCTCGCTGTGCCAAATCCAGAAATAGGTTCCGGGCTGTCGGCTGGGCCGCTGGCTGACATAGCCCTGGGCGAATGCTTCAGCGCTGGGCCTACCATCCTTGGTTCGCAATCCGAGTCCTTTGAGCCAGCGTCCGACGACGTGGCTGCTGACCCCATAGAGTCGGCCAAGGTCGGTGAGCGACAGATATTCATTCATGGGCCTCCTTATTCATCATGGTGCTTGTAGCGCCGCCGCTGGGCGAACCATTGGCCAATGGCCTTGACTTCGTCCTCGGTGTAGAAATACTGCCGACCGCCCGGCATTCGGTGCGCAGGCCGGGGAATGTTGCCACGCCCGATATTGTGGTGAAACGTCTCCAGCTTGATGTCCACATAGCGGGCGGCGTCTCGAATGTTGTAATAACCAAGTCGTATGTGCCGAGGTAACAGCTTGTTGGTCATGGGACTCACTCCGGCATCGTTGCTATAGAATTATAGTAGTGTACCTTCAGCGGAATTTGGAACGAAGAGCGGAATTTGAAAACGCATTTCCATTATTGGTTGCGCTCTTGATCCGACTTTGCACACCGTTACACTTCTGGATGAGAGCTACACCAACATGGACGCACGCCCCGGCGCAAGTGGCTCTCGGAGCGGGGCGTTGCCTCATTAGGAGTTAAAAATGAACGAGGACGTTTGCACGGTGGGGTATTTTCATGCCCTGTGCCACTCTTTAGCCGAGGATTACCGGGACCGTGGTGGCCAGATACCAGACGGCCTTTCCCTGCACGATTTGGGACAGGGCATCAAGTCATTGATATTGCGGAAACTGCCAAGCGAGTATCTTGAATTTGGTCCGACTCGCAATCCGTTGTTATCTGACGGCAGCTTTGATTTCGTCAAGCCAGTGCCTTATGGCGTGCTGGTGAAGGCGGCGAAAGCGGCGGGGATCGTCTCAAACAGCGAACCGCCCGATCAGAAGGCGGCGACAAGCGCCGTGTAGCTGGTGGTCAGTTCTGAAAAAGCCACGGGCGGGTAGCGTTTACCTTGCCCGTGGCTTTTTCATTGAAGTCGCCAACCTGTCCGGCCTCACGCTCAACCTCCGAGTATCCGCAGCGCTCCTTGCCGAGAGATCAGCTTGGAGTCCTGGTTGATGAAAACCCCGGCCCGGTCATCGACGGAACAGCGGACTTTGACGGATGCCGGGCCGGAAGTGTTCTCGGATTAAGAACCGTGCATGGCTTCAAAGGCCAATCAGTCCGGCTCTTCGCAGACATCTTTCAAGCCATCGCATTCGTGTTTGAATTCGTCAAGCCAGCACAGGGCTTGTTGATTGGTAAAGGCCGAAAACCGCCAGGTTGTGGCCTGGCTGAAATCCGGCGCCTTGCCGAAGAACCATAAGCCTTCCCGCCGCCAAACCTTTACCTTGATCTTCATGGCCCGGCGGCGATTCTTCATTTCGACGGCATGGGCAGCCTTCCGAGCTTCTTTCGTGTTCATGGTCAGTTGCCTTCCTTCTTCTTGCGAACCGTTTCCTGCGCCAGCCGGGGCTGTCCTTGCCCGAAGCTCGGCAGGTTGACGAACGGCCCCGGCTGCCCTGGTCCGATTTCCTTATACATCTTCTTCCGTATCCGACGAACATGATCCGGCCAGCCAGGGGGCCAGGGTCAACGCAGACTTTGACGGTCGCTCAAACGGGCATTGGGGCAGTAAGCAGCGTAAATCATTACGCCTCTGGACGTTACAGCAAGGCCTGGCGGTTTTCATCATCTATAGCC
>Ga0209517_10004526_pt1 | contig 18218 bp, 26 predicted proteins | sample PeaSoiMetSII2010_FD_187695 | JGI IMG/M metagenome (GOLD analysis project Ga0209517, IMG submission 187695) | Peat soil microbial communities from Weissenstadt, Germany - SII-2010 (SPAdes) (version 2) | ecosystem: Environmental > Terrestrial > Soil > Wetlands > Peat | place: Germany...
TACGTCGTTTGGATCGAGGGCCCCCACGATAAGCGCATTGAGGCGGACGAAATCGCTCGAAGCTGCCGAGCGTGGGCCGATGAGGCCGTGTCCGAGAAACGAGGAGGTTCCGCCGCAGCGTAGGGATGCTGCTGCTGCGGCCTGCGTTGGTTCTGATTATCGTTAGGGAGTTCAGAACCTAGATCAGTCGCAGCCGCATCGGCGACGGGCTCTCGCCTCACACTACGCCGCCCGATCGCCAGCACTAGGGCCAGTCCCGGCCCTTGGACCGTCTCGGCGGTTAAGCCAGAGCCAATTCTGGCATCTCGTCTCTAGATCCACTCAGCCCCGCTCCAGCGGGGCTTTTCTTTGGCCATTACCGCGCTTGACCCATAAGCACGTCGAGAGCCTCCACAAAGACGCTGTTCACTTCGGCGGTGAGTTCGTGTTGCGAGGCGCCCCGTTGTAGCGTTCTCCGGAGATTCTCCTTCAGCCTTTCGGCCTCTCTCGGCTGAATGCGAGCAACCACAAGATCAGCCTTGAATTGATTGATCCTCTTTGCGGCTTCTGCGCGCCGTTCCCGGAGCGGGACGCCCAATTGCGCGATCCTTCCAATTTCCGAATACACCCGTTGAGCGCTGGTGCTAGCCACGGCGTTGCCTCGCCACCCGAATTGCCACCGGACACTGTAGCACGGCGCTGCGAGGGCGATGGTTGCCTTGGCTATGGTCCGGTGGCTCAATACTACCCACTGAGGCGCGGCCAGCATCTTTCGTGTCTCGGTATTCTTACCATCCTCGACTCTCGTGCCCACGAGCCCCACAATCGCCCCGCGGCACCGGGCAGCCCCGGGCGCCCGGCTGAGTTGCCTGATCTGCCGCGCTTGACTCCTCCTAAGGGGTCCAAGCCGGAGGGGGCGGTCCGAGGCCGGGACCGTCCCTTCTGACTGCGATAGCGGGCTAGTCCAGATGAACGTGCAGCCCATCATCCTGTCCACCTTCGGCTCGCTGGTCCGCCATGGCTACCGGATGGACGTGCATTGCTGGCGCTGCGAGCGAAGCGTGACGATAGACCTGACGGCCTTCGCGCCCGAGCAGTCATACATCGGACGGAGGTTCCGGTGTTCCTGTGGCGAGCGGTGCTGCCCGACCATCTCAATGCCGCTACGGGCGCCATCGCCTCCGCAAAGGCGCTATGCTGCGCCCGACGACTTTTGTGGGGAATAGCTCATGCGACTTGCCCTCGGTTGCCCATACCTCCGCCGTGCCTTCGGCTATAGCGTGCCGATCGGCGGCCTCGCCGGTCTGATTGGCCTGGGCGGCGGCGAGTTTCGGCTGCCCGTGTTGATCTACGGCATTGGCTTCGACGCCAAGTCGGCCGTGCCCCTCAATCTGATGGTCAGCTTGATTACGCTGGCGTTCGCTCTGGTGACCCGCAGCCATGCGGTGCCGCTCAGCGGTGTGGTGCCCCACCTGCCCGAGATGGCCGGGTTGGCTGCCGGTGGCGTCGCGAGCGCCCTCTATGGGGTCCGGCTTGTCCGCCACTTGACCAACGAGCACCTCGTGAGGTTGATCGCCGGGCTCCTCGCAGCAATTGGGGTGCTGCTACTGGCCGAGGCCGCATTTCATTTCCAGGCGCCCCGCATCCTGCCCGGGGGCGCGCCACTCAGTTTCATCGTCGGCGTGGCGATCGGGCTCGGTATCGGACTCGTGAGCAGCGTGCTCGGCGTCGCGGGGGGCGAACTTCTGATCCCGACCCTCATTTTCATTTTCGGGGCCGACATTCGGACGGCGGGCTCGGCAAGCATTTTGATCTCGCTGGCCATCGTCACGGTGGGCCTGTGGCGCTACTGGCGCTTGGGGAGCTTCCCACAGGGCCACGGCGTTCAGCGGATCACGCTCGCGATGAGCGCCGGCTCTATCCTGGGCGCTGTCGTGGGTGGCCTCGGAGCCGCCTTCGCACCCATCGTCCTGCTCAAGGTCGTGCTGGGCTCGACTCTCATAGCCGCCGCGGCAAAGGCCGCCTTGGGCCATCGCTCCAAGTGACCTCCGACCCCGACATCTACCGCGCCGCCAAACTGCTGATCGACCAGCACGGCGAGGATGCGCCCCTGCGGGCGGCCGAGCGGGCCGAGGCTCTGCTAGAGGCGGGCGACATGATCGGGGCTGTTACCTGGCGCCGAATCCTGGCGGCGGTTGAGGAGCTGAGGCGGGGACGGCGAGAAGGGGAGAAGGTGAATTGAGGGGGCTTCGGCGCCTCGGCTGCTATCAGTAGTTTTTATCTGGGTCGGGCTGGCGTTCCCACTTGTCCATGCTTTTACCGGCTCGCTCCGCTGCCCAGATCTGTGCCTCGGCCTCGGACTTGAAGCCGGGAACCGTATATGGAACTCCCCGCGCTTCGCTGACCTCAACGGAGTAAGTGCGATCCTCTTGGGGGATGATGCGGTAGCGGATTTTCATGGCGATGCGAGTATGGCATGGCGCAAGGCGCACGCCAAACTAGGGGTATCAGCGAGAGCCTTCCAACTCACCTGCCGCCAGAATCTCGGTGCCATTGACAAGCGACACCTCACATGCCGACATCCTCGGCATGCCTGACCGTTCAAGAGCGCATGAACGACTGGCTAACGAACGGGCCGACCCATTGGTGGCCAGGGCCATCGAGCGTTGGGAGAATGAGGGAGGCGCCGTGAAACCACCGAGCGAACTCGATCAACTGCGCGATCATCGTCAACTAGGCAAGCCCAGCCTCGATATGGCGACGGGAGATGCGCCACCCAATGCATAAGCCCCGTAAGTCTTCTGGTCGGATGGCCAGCAAAGGCTTCCCGAACCCGATAGACGTGCATGTCGGGCAGCGCATCCGCCAGCGGCGCACGCTGCTGGGCATGAGCCAGGAGAGGCTGGCGGAAGCCATCGGCCTCAGCTTCCAGCAGCTACAAAAATACGAGCACGGCGGGAACCGTGTTGGCTCAAGCCGTCTCTTCGACCTAGCCCGAGTGCTCGACGTGCCGATCTCCTATTTCTTTGACGAAATGGGAGCCGGCGTTGCCGACAAATCGCCAAGCCGGCTGATTGGTGTTCCGGTGTCAAAGATGCGGGCACCCTCGTTTGAACCTGACCCCCTCGCCAAGCGCGAGACTCTCGAGCTTGTGCGCGCCTACTACAGGATCGCCAACCCCAGGGTGCGCAAGCGGATGTTTGAGTTGACCAAGGCCATCGCCAAGACGGCGGGCTAAGGATTCGATGGTCGAGATGCTACGGCACGCGGCGCTGTGGGTCGGCGGGATGGGGAGGAGTTGAACTAGCGCAGCGCGGCTATCACCCCGAGGAGCGCCAGGAACACAGAAACCAAGACCCACAGTTGAGTGCGATTTACGACCGACCATCCGCTGTCAGTCAGCCTGTACATTGGCTTAGCTCTATCGAAGATGTAGCCGGACGGCAGCTTGCCATCAGGGGTAAGGTTGCCTGTGGGTAGAGCGTGCTCAAGAAAGTCAACCCAGCCCCGCATGTAGCAAGTCTTGAGGGCCCTGTCAGTCAGGTCGTTGTCTTCGACTGCCCTTTCAATCACCCAGACATCCCCTGGCTGAAGAATGAGCGCCAATCGCTGCCTGGACAAACCGCGCAGCACTCTGCGGATCTGAAATTCTCTGCGAACGTCGGTGAAGTTCACGCCGAACGAGGACGGGTCGAGCCCCAAGCGACCAGCAAGCCCAGGAGCAATCCTGCGACAGCTCCCGCGCTTCTCCCCGTGAAGGAGCCCTGGACACCAGAGCTGCGCGCGTAAACTAGGAAGCCAACTGCGAGAAGCCCATACAGTGCCGCCAGGGCAGCAGCGGTCTTGAGCTTGTGTCTGGGAGCGATTGCAAAGCCGGCGGAAATAAACGTCACAGCTATAACAAATGGTGTAGTTGCCACCTCAATTGAGGCAATAGTTTCGGTTGATAATTGTACGAAGCCATCATTATTGCCTTGATAGGCAAAGTAAATAATCCAGTGCAGCGGAAACATCGCCACCAAACCGGCACACATCGCACCTGGAAGAACCGCAAGCCAACGAAGCCAGTCCAAAGAAGCGTGGCTCCCCCTCGTCGGCACTGTTTCCCCCAACTCCATGCGGCGTAGCGGCCGCGCACCACGAACTGCGCGGGGAAATGGTGTCATAGAGTGGGCGCTCGCGCCAGCCCTGCCACCGTGATGAACGACGTGGCAGTGGCAAGGGCGCTGTGGGTCGGCAGGATGGTCCTGGCGCGTTAGCCCACTGTGCGCCTTGATCGCCGGGGCATAGGGTAGTCCTATGGCGCGATGCGCTCGATCAGACTGACGATAGCGCGGGACGATTTGCTTCGCGCTCTTCAGACCCTCGGCGTGACCCGAAGGCGCCGCTTTTCATCGACGCTGCCCGTGTGGCTTCATCTCCTGCCCGGCGGGAAGGAGCTACAGGTCGTCGAGGACCGAGGCAGAGTCACCGCCACGTTTCCGGCAAAGGGGACTTGGCCAGCATCCGGCGCGACGGTTGACCTGTTCCTGCTCAAGCGAGCGGTGACGAATACCCACAGTGAGGCGGTCGAACTCCATGCGGTGGATGGTGCTGTCATGCTTTGGGCTGATCGGTGGCACGTTCGCCTTAATCTATTGGCATTCGGGCCCGAGAGCCGCGGGCCAAAGCCGCCTCACAATGCACCAGGCGGCGAAGCCGACTTGCCTCTCTTCCGCTGGGCCGACCGTAAGGGGCGCCGGGCAGTCAACAAACACTAAGGCGACGGTCTGGGCTCAATCCCTGCTGCTTCCCGATGCCGTTGTAGTCCGAGAGGCGATTTCGTCCGCAGCCGGGAAGTTGACCGTCGTTGACCCATTGCGTCCTGACGCCCACTGTTGTCTCCAATCGTGGCCAGGAATCTAGAAATGCAAAACGAGATCAAAAGCAGCAACCCACCGGTGGGCTTACATGGCGCGCTCAACACCCTGGCCCGCTGGTGCGGCGCCCCGCCGGTCCTGCGTCCCCGTCAGAAGGGATACGTTCGATCACTTCAGGAGCTGAACCGGCAATTCGCGCAGAAGATCAACGCGGAACAGAACAGCCTGAGCACCGCCATAGACCACGGACGAAATGATCCGACTGCGCCGGTCGAGCGCCGGAAGGCGGGCCGCGCGCCAATCGACGAAGTGGCGGCGATCTGGGTTGAAGTTGGAGCCGGCATCCTGCGAAAGCTCACAGCCAGGCGCCGAGAGAAGATGAATGAGCGAGCGATTTATATGATGTCTGCCGGTGCATACGGAGCGCATGTCAGCACAACAGCGGCGAAGACGATACAGGCATGGGCTTACCGCGCGCGTGAGCTGCATCGACGACGCGTTCTGGCGGGGGTGGATTTCAAGCCACGAACGACCAAGGAAGCCATCATCGCCGCCGCGGCCACGACCAAACTTGCCGAGGTGCTGCCTCGGTTGTTGGCCCGCGAATAGGGCCTATTCTTTACACATAGTTGTTTCCAAGTCTCACGCTGCACATTGCGCCCGCTGATGAGTGCAGATTGTCTGCGCTCTCAGACAGGAGCGCAGCAACATGGCACGCAATGCAGTTGAGACTTCGGCCAGCAATAAGCTGGCCTACACGATCTCGGAAGTAGCCGAACTGTCCAGTCTGTGTAGGGCCACGATCTATCGCGAGATGGAAAGTGGGGCCCTGGCCAGCATCAAGGTTCGCAAGCGCAGGCTGGTCACCGCCGACGCGCTGAAGGACTGGCTCGCCAACGCGCAGGCCGCGTAGGCGCAGCGACAACCCCCAAAATAGAAAGGCCCTCGCCGGGTCGAAGCGGCAACGGCCTAACGCACTGGAAGGTCACGTCCGATGCTAGCAACACTTCCCACCACCGGGGAAGGGCGGTCAATTCTGCCCCCGGACCTAGCGACCGACGCCGCAGCGTCAGCGTCGCTGCCGGACCCTTCTGGCATCGACCCGGTCATGTTTGGTGCCTACTTCAAAATGCACTTCCAGCATGTCGAGTCGAGCTATGCCGCCATGTTCCGGCGCATCGGCGAGAAGGACACCCCGCAAGAGGGCAAGCTTCACTTCAACGTGTCGATGCCGTTGGACGCTGGCGACGCGAGACAAGCGGGCGCTGCGGCAGAGGTCGAACGGTGGAGCAATCAGAAGGGAGCCGGCACATTCATGGTGCCGGCCACCATGCACCCCGCGGTCCTTACCGACAACAAGGGCACCGAGGATCGAGTCGCACAATTCGCCACGCTCTGCCTTGATCTCGACAAGGGCCACCCCGCCGAGGCCGTCAAGCATCTGACGCTGCACTTTGCGCCATTCACGATGCTCGTGGCGTCAGGCGGTATCACGGCCGAGGGGCACGAGAAGTTGCACGTCTATTGGGCGCTCTCAGAGCCGACAGACCAAATTGCCAAGGTCGCACGGATGCGCGAGCTGATCGCCCTAAAGGTTGGTGGCGATCCGAGTTTCAAGCGCGCTACGCAAGTGATCCGCGTGCCGGGCACCGTCTACGGGAAAGGCGGCGTGTCCCGGCTGTGCCAAATTCTCGAATACGACGAGCGCCGGGAGATCCACCTGTGAGGACCGCAACGGAGCTTCTCGAAGATCTGCCGAGGCTCGCTGGCATCCCCGAGACGCCGGGCGAGACAATGAGCTCGATCGCCGCGAGGGGCGAGGACGGCTCCCTCGACTTCAGCGGCGCAGCCGGGATGGAAACTCAAGCCGAGCGCACAAACCGCGCCCTGACCTCGACAGTCCGTGCCGGCGGTGTTGATGGCGTCAACCGCCATGACGCCTTCGGTCAGGCTTTTGGCCACCATCTGCGTTGCGTGCGCGAGGGCCGATACTCCCTGGCCGAAGCCGAGGGACGCATCCGTGGGTGGATCGCTGCCAACATGGTGCCGCCGTGGAACGAGGCAAAGATAGTCGCCGAGATGAAGGGGCTGACTGGCCATGTCGAGAGGGCGCACGGCCCGTTTCCTGCGTCTGCTTTGGGCGCGCCGGGAGAGAACGGGCCCGCGCCGTCGGCGCCCGCGTGGGTAAGCCCCGGCATGGTGAAGCTGGCATCGCACGTCGAGGACGTGGACTTCGAGGCGTGGAAGATCGGCAGTTGCTTCTCAGGCCCCGTCCCACAGCGAGTGTTCCTAGTCCGCGGCCTCATTCAGGCAGGCAGGTCGCACGCCCTTGCCGCCGAGGCGGGTGCCGGCAAGACGGAGACGGTTTACGACCTAGCGTTGAGGCTGGCCGCGGCGTGTTTGGATGCGCCGCAGCTCACCTGGTGGGGGCAGCCGATTGGGGCCGCCGCGTACGATGGCACAGTGATCTTTATCACTACCGAAGACGGCCGGGATGAGCTTCACATTCGGCTCAACAAGGATGACCACACCGGAGAACTAGCGCGGCTGGCCGCGGATCGCCTCATCGTTCTGCCACTCGTTGATCTTGGCGGCGCGAGGCCGCTCATGCGGAAAAATCCTAGGACAGGTGAAGTCGAGGCAACGGAATGGTGGGCGAAGTACCGAGACAAGATCGCGGCCGTCCCCCGCGTGACCGCCATCATCTTCGATACCCTCAACTCGCTGCTCCACGGCGAAGACGTGTCGCCGGCCGTCATTCAGGAATGGTTTAACGAGGTCAACAAGCTTGGCGCCAAGCTCGGTGCCGCGGTCATAGTGACGCATCATCTCCGCAAGGCAGGCAAGACCCAGATCAAAACTCTGAGGGACATGCGAGATGAGGTGCGCGGATCGAGCGCACTCCCCGCGGCCGTGCGTTGCCTGCTGGGCTTCTGGGAGCCTCGCGACGCTGCGACGCGTCTGAAGGCGCTGGGGCTGCCGCAGAAGCCCAGCACGCTCTACTTGGCCGGAGTCTTGAAGGCCAACAACGACGAATTTTACCGGGGCACGAAGGTTCTTGTGCGGGACGAGCACGGCGTCTTCATCGACAGGACCAAAGAAGAAGCCGCTACCAGCACGCAGGTCAACGAACTCGAAGCCTGGATGCTCGCGGCCATCCGTCACGCCGCACTCGATGATCACCCTCTCTATTGCAGCGCCACGGCGCTAGGCAGCCGGAGGGGAAAGCTGCCAGAGAAAATCCGGGGGCTGAGTGATCCGCAACTCGCAGAGCTGGTCAAAGGGCTGCTCGACAAGAATGCGGTAGTCCACTGCAAGCCGGCCAAGGGGCGCGACGGCGCGCTCGACGTGCCCGGGGGCAAGTTCACCGAAGAGAATATGGGCAGCGTCGAGTCCGGGGCCTGGAATGCCCCTGACTGGTCCACCTATGAGTGGCAGCCTGTGGCTGGGCGTGTGCAGTGGCCGAGTGATGGCAAGGAAGCGAAACACGCCGAGGCCTATCAGCTCCGCACAGGTGCACCATGGTGGGGTTGAGCACCGTGCGGCGCGTCAGCGCCCGGGCAATAGGAGAAGCGAGAAGCGGGTACCCGCTTCTTCCCGCTTCCTCTCGCTTGTATGGCCGCGCCCGCTTCTTCCCGCTTGTGCCGCAAGCCATTGAAATAGTTGGGAAAAGTCGGCTACTCGCTTCTGAGGCGAAAACGCCGAATTACCCAATGAAATCAATGACTAAAGAAGCGGGAGATATCCACCTTATAGGGGGAGTAGTGAACGGCGAACTCTCGCTTCGCTCGTTCGCCTACCTACCCACCAGCCTTTAGGTCGAAAATTGAAAGGATCAAAAAGATGAACTGCAGATTTTGGGGCTGCGAAGCCCGAGCAATGCCGGTCACGAATCTTTGCGCCAGCCACGGAGCCGAGATCGATGACCTAACCTCGAAGATGGTAGCCGCCTGCGCAATAGGGGCTCAGATGCTCGCTGGCGGCATCCAGCGCTCTAGGGAGGCGCGGCGCCTTTTCCATGACTTCTTCGAGCGGGGCTACTTGTCGTACCGCTCTTCCCCTGGGCGCTACTTGCGTCGGCCAGCTTGTGCCCCAGCGATCAACGGCGAGCGCGGCAAGTCGGGAGCGCTTGCCCCATGGGTGGTGATCATCCTGCCGCAGGCGCCCTCACGGAACCTTCCATGAGCCGGTCCCGGATTTCGCTGCCCGTACCCGGCCGCGTGCGGCTGGCGACGGAAGTTGACCGTTATAGACACAAAGCACAGGACGGCAGACCGTCCCTGCATCAATCAACGGAGCGCGCTCTCGAGCCTCAGCCTGCGGCGCGCACCGCCGCTCAACATTTCAAAGCCCTGGGTGGTATGTGATGGATGCTCAAAACTGGTCGACCGACGCGAACTCCCCGATGGTCATTCCGTCTGCGAATAGCACGGGCTCTGCCTTCTCTGCGGCCGTCAGTCCAGTCTCGCACAACCCAAGCAACGTCGCCATCGTGCCCGACGCGAACGGCCTGTTGCCCGGGCAGACCAAATTCTACAGCCCACCGCCGGCAGCGCCAGGCGTCACCGATCCCAATGCGCTCGTGCCAGGCAACGATGCTTTTGTCTCAGAAGCCGCCGCTGCGCCAACCTATTCTGAGGTGGCGCCCTCGGCGCTTCCTGCCATCTTGGGCGCCCCGGCAAATTTCCTAGGCATGGGTGGTGAAAACAGCGGCGGTCGCGGGTCGCAGAGTCCCCAAGGGAAGTAACAATGCCCGGCATCGACAGCAGCGTCGCTATCGACCCCCGCGGCCACTCGGCGACCACTGTTGCGCTCGCGGGCGAGGGTCGGGCGCTGACCGAGCAAATGTCCCGGTTTGTAACCGCCTTCACCAACGATCCCGGCGCAATCGGCAACGCCAGCGAGGCGGCGAGGCGGGCAGGATACAGCGAGCACAGCGCCCGAGAAATCGGGCGGCAATTGCTTGACAAGCCGCATGTACAGATCGCGATCCGCGAGGCCAATCAGCAGCTAATCTCTGGCACGCTCGCGACGAAGGCGATTTCGCTCCTGGAAAAAGTGATCGATGACGCGTCGGCTAGTTTGAAAGTCCGGGTTGACGCCGCTCGCACGATCCTCGATCGCGCCGGTTTCTGCGCACTTCCCGCAGGCCCCAAGCGCCTCAGCGACAAGGCCCTAGCGGAAATGACTGCCGATGAACTCCACCAGGTCATGGTGGAGGCCCGCAGGGAAATGGATAAGGCAAGGATCATCGATGGCCCGGCCGTTGTGGTCGATCAGACGGTGACTGTGACACCCACAACCGATGAACCCGAAGGGACCAGAAAATGAACGAAGGCAACAAGTTTGATATGGCATCGGCCGAGGCTTCTGACATACCCCCCACTTGCACCGTCAGAGTGACCGGCGGCACGTTCGCTCGTGGTATCAACAAGATCACATCGATCACAGTTGACGGCGTTGAGATCCTTGGCGCCTCGATCGACTGGACGGCTTCGAACAGCAAAACGGCATCACTTCTGGCGGCGCGGATCAACACCAATGCCTGTACCCCACATTTCACGGCTGTGGCTGCAGGAGATACCGTGACCATCTCCGCGGCGGGCGCGGGAGCCACCTTGAACGGCCGCCAGGTCGCCGTCATAGTCGGCGGCAATGTTGTGATCTCCCTTACAGCCATGTTCGGTGGCGTCGGCGCAGGCTGGCCCCGCGCCAAGCAGAAGCGCGACAGGGGCAATCCGGTGACCAACATGGCATCGGCCGCGGCCAAGCTGCGGGCTCAGTATCTGCCAGCGATGAAGCGAGCGGGCGTTGCTGGCCTGCTCGACGTGATGCGCAATGAGCCCGGCCTGCGAGTGCAGGCGGCAGCCTGCTTGGACGAGCATCGGGACGCGGTTAGGGAAGTGCGGCCGGCCGAAGCGCCTCGCATCCTGGCCGAGGTTGCGTTGATCGTGGGGCCGTACATGCTGGCGAGGCTGGCGGCCAGGGCGGCGCGCTAGTTGCTTGCGAGGGGAGATCCGAGCGCTACAGCCCGCGGTCGCGGCACACTTGGTTAAGTCGCTCCTGATGCCGTATCTCGCGCGCCAGCATTTTCACGGAGCGCTCTGGCCCTGTCACCCTGATTTTCTCCATCACGCGCTCTAGCGTGGCCAAGCGCCGGAGGCCAACGGCCAGCCTGGACTCTTTCGTTGCTGTCGTCGGGTGAGGCACCCCGCGAAGATCGCTCCGGGCCCGGGGGTTGTCCAGGCTCGACAGCGCGAGCCAGGGATAGGCGCCCTTGTCTTAACCTGGCCGCTCGCCTTAGTCTGGTCGATGAAACCAGCAGTAGCACTACTCGGCGCCATGCTCGCGCTCGCAGCGTGCGCCGCTTCCCAACCTCAGAAAACCCTCGCCTTCCATTGTGCTGCCTGCGCCAACATGGACAACAGCACCGCACACGTTCAGGCAGACTATGCCGCTTGCCAGTTCGCGATCCTTCAGACGCAGACCGCGCCAACTAATGACCTTGTAATCCTGTGTATGGAGGGGAAGGGCTGGCAATGGCGGTGGCAATAGAAAAGCCCGGCGCTTGGCCGGGCTTTTCCCCTTCCAGGTGTGTGGCCGGCTACCTCCGGGTAACCGCCCAGCCCTGCTGTGTCCACTGATCTCGGATCGCGTCTGTCAGCGGGCTCGGGCAAAGCTGCGCAAATTGTATCGGTTCATACCCCATCGTGAAGTAGTCGCGGCCCACCTCCAGATCTTCGATGCCGCCGACCGCGGGCACATCAGTTTTGCTCGATGCGGTGTGTATCTGGATGACTTCGGCTGCCGTCGCGACTGCCTCTCGCGGCTGATTGGTGGCCTCGCTGCGCTTCGTAAGTTGGATGATTTCGGCACTCATGGTGTGTTCCTTTTCTCGGATGCTTGATGGGTGCTGCCCTTTTTGCATCCCGATGTTCTCAGCCCGCTATGAGTTCCCCCTTGCCTGATTTCTAGCTTCTAAGCTTCGGCGCGTCGGATCGGCACGACCTTGCCGCCGGCGGGCTTCGCGCAGTAGCCCGCCCACGCCTCCATCAACCGCTGGCGCTTCTGAAAGAGATCGCCGCGACGATAGGCTGCCTCAACCTTGTCACCCACGGCGTGGGCCAGCGCCATCTCAGCGACCTCGCGCGGGTAGTTCGTCTGCTCCGACGCCCAATCCCGGAACGTCGAGCGGAAGCCGTGCGCCGTCAGATCGGAGCGGCTCATCCGCTTGAGCAGGGCGAGCATCGCCATGTTGGAAAGTGGCCGCTTTGCCCTGCCGCCCGGGAACACGAATTCGCCGTCTGTCGTCTTGCGCAGCTGCTTGAGAATTGCGAGCGCGGGCGTCGACAACGGCACGCGGTGTTCCTTCCCGGCCTTGATCCGAGTGGCGGGGATGGTCCACAGGCCCGCGTCCAGGTCGATCTCGTCCCACCGCGCGCCTATCGTCTCGCTGGTGCGCGTGGCGGTGAGGATCAGGAACTCAAGGGCCAGGGCTGCGATGCCCTCTTGAGCCCGTAGGGAGGCCAGGAAGGCCCCAGCTTCGGCGTAGGGTAGTGCAGGGTGGTGGACGACACGCCGCACCTTCCCCCGGGCCGGCAGGAGGCTTTGCAACTGGCCGCGCCACCGCGCCGGGTTGTCGCCCTGGCGGTAGCCGCGGACGGTCGCCCAATCCAGAACTGCCTCGATCCGGCCACGCAGCCGCCCCGCGGTTTCGGGCTTCTCGGTCCAGAGTGGCTCAAGCACCTTCATTATCAGGCCGACATCGACAAGCTGCACCGGCTGTTTTCCGAATACGGGATAGGCATACGTCGTCAGGGTATTGATCCATTGGTCTACGTGCTTGGCGTTGCGCCATCCGGCCTTGTGCGAAGCGATGTAGGCTTCGGCGCAGGCCGCGAAGGTGAGCGCCTTCGCCTCGGCGAGCGCGGCCCGCTGGCGCTCGACCTTGCGCTGCTCGATGGGGTCGATACCACCATGGAGCAGTTTCCGGCACTCGACGGCCTTGGTCCGAGCCTCTTTGAGGGAGAAGTCGTCGACAGAGCCGAGGCCCATTTCGCGTGCCCGGCCCCTCAGTGCAAATCGAAAAATCCATGACTTCGACACCTGCTCTTCGCCGTCGCCTGTGACCTGGAGATAGAGGCCGCCACCATCAGCGAAGTAGCCGGGCAGTTTCTGCCCTTTGACCTTCACCGCCGAAAGTCTGTTTGAATGGCGCGCCATCTTCTACCCACTTTCATACCCACGTCCCTGAGTTAGATTATGGTGGACGCCCGGACACAATGCAAGGCATAGATGGAAAGATATCTCTGTGTATGAGGCCTATATTGATACATCCGGGAACACCGAGAAATCACGCTGGACGGCAGTTTGGAGGACATCCCCTCCGCCAGTTACACGCCCAACAAGTTGAAATGACCGTGTTTCCCGCCGGGGCTTGAGCTGCTACCTACAAACCAGCCTGTAAGTCCGACAGCCGATCACTCTCGGCAGCGAATGAACCCCGGCAGGTGACGATGTATTGGCGCAGTGAGGCCAGCGGCCGCACAGGCATTGGGATAGTCGGCACGCACCGCTCCCCACGGCTACACCGGAGCGGCCGGCCGATATAGGACAGCTCCACCGGCAAGGCCGCGGCGATTGAGCCCGTATATGGGGAGCCTGTGCAGGTCACAGTCCAAGAACGGCTGGAGCGCCACGCAGGGCGTTCTTGATGCAGATCAAGGTCCTCCTGGTTAGCCTCGGCAATGCTGGATTGGAGGGTCCATGTCCGAAACCGCAGACCATTCCACGGCAGCTAGCCAAAGCGCCGGCGCCCATCCGTCGAATTGCGCCCCGGCGGTAAGCACAGCCGCGGGCGAGGTGTTGTTGACGTACGGGTGGCTAGTAAGCCAGGTGATAGACGCGATCCCGAGCCCCGTCTTCTACAAGGATGTCCAGGGGCGCTATCTCGGCTGCAATGCTGCCTTCGAGGCCTTCTGCGGCCTGAAACGCAAGGACCTGATCGGCAAGACTGTGTACGAGGTCTGGCCTAAAGACCTTGCCAACACTTACCACACCGCCGATCTCGCGCTGTTGCAAGAGCCGGGGATGCAGGTTTACGAGGCGCAGCTCCGCTACGCCGACGGCAGCCTGCGCGACGTGGTATTTCACCGGACCACGTTCTCCCAGGCCGACGGCAGCCTCGCCGGTATCGCCGGCGTCGCCTGGGACGTGACCGACCGCAAGCGCGCTGAGGGGGCGCTGCGGGACCAGCTTTGGTTCGTGGAGCAATTGGTCGAGACCGTTCCGAGCCCGGTATTCTTCAAAGATACGGACGGGCACTATCTCGGCTGCAATCGGGCGTTCGAGGACTTCTGCGGATTGAAACGCGCGGATCTGGTGGGCAAAACAGTGTTCGAAATCTGGCCGCTCGAACTGGCCCGCACCTACCAGGCAGCAGACGAAGCGCTTCTGAAGAAGCCGGGAACCCAGGTCTATGAGGCGGCGCTGCAATACGCCGACGGCTCCCGCCACGATGTGATTTTCCGGCGGGCGACCTTTCAAAAGTCCGATGGCAGCCTCGCCGGCATCGCAGGCGTCGTTTGGGATGTGAGCGAAAGAAAGCGCGCGGAACAAGCCCTGCGCCGGAGCGAGGCACGGTTTCGTCGAATTGTCGAGAACGCCCCATTCGGCGTTCGCGTGACGGACATGAAAGGGGCGATCCTGTTCGTCAACCATCGATTCGAGGAGATGGTCCACTATTCAGCGGAGGAACTGACGACGCTGGAAACTTGGCGCGAGCGTGCCTACCCGGACCCGAAATACCGGACGGAGCTCGCCACTATGCAGGAGAAGGATATCGAGATGGTCCGCAGCGGCGAGACGGCACGGGCGCCGGTCCGCGAGATCCACGTCACCTGTGGAGATGGCACCGTGCGGGACATGGAGGTCGCGATCACCGTTGAAGAGGATCTTGTCTACTCGGTATTCCACGACGTGACCGAGCGCAACCGCGCCGAACAGGCGCTGCGCGACGTGCTGCAGGCCGAATCCCTGCACGATCCCCTGACGACACTGTTCAACCGGCGCTACCTGGACCAGGCGATGGAGCGAGAGTTCGCGCGCGCTCTGCGCTCGGGCACGCCTGTGTCGGTCCTCATGGCTGACATCGACCATTTCAAGGCCGTCAACGACGATTTCGGGCATGACTGCGGGGACAACGTGCTACGGGCCGTGAGCCGCCATCTGAGTTCCCGAATTCGCAAAGGCGACACCGCCTGCCGCTTCGGCGGCGAGGAGTTCACACTGCTCTTGCCTGACGCTTGTCTGGAAGATGCCTGTGAGCGTGCGGATCGCCTGCGGGAAGGGATCCGGAACCTATCCGTGATCTGCAACGGAAGGCCAATCGAGCGCGTGACCATCTCGATCGGGGTGGCGACCTTTCCCCAGCATGGCACCGACCCGGCGGAGGTTCTGAAGGCGGCCGACGACGCTCTACGGCGGGCCAAAAGTGACGGGCGCGACCGCGTCTGCGCAGCCTTGCGGTTTCACTCCGCAGGCTAGCGCCAGGACCTGCCATCCCGCACAAGCCCCCGCTACCCCTGCGATTTCCGCCATGGCCGCTTCGAAACCAACGGCAGCCCGACAAGGCCGACGGGACGTCATGGCTTCCGATCTCCTGCCTGAGCAAGCGTCCAACGATCGCTCGACGGCGCACGGCTCTTCGATCTCTTGAGTCGTCTATTGCAGGATTCCGCTGCTTCAGACCTGTAGCGGCAGGAGCGTCTGCGATTGCGCTCTTTTCGTTCCGCCTTTGGTCCCCCGTTTGCGGGAGCCCTCTCGGCTACCGGCTCGCCCGCTTGGATCCGTTGCCGTGCCCGGACTTCGCCGGACCATTGAAAGTTTCGGACGCTCTCTGGGCGATTTCCATGAATTGACTGCCCTGGTTCAGGTAGTCCTGGATCAAATCCTTGGTCCAGTTCATGTGAGCATTGGCAACTTCCTCCCAGCTCCCGCAGGTCGGGAGCTGGTCCAACGTCTGCCGTGTCCGCTCCAGCCTATGGCCCGCGAAGCGAATGGTCTCGGCCCCCCAATCAAATGCTGCCCGGGTGCACCGATTGGTCGCCTCCGCCCATGGCTTGATAAGCTCGCTCTGGAATTGGGCTACGGATTCCTTCGAGCCGCTGGCTTGTGTCTCTAGTTCCATGGTCGGCTTGTTCATGGCTGCCTCCGCGATTGACCAAAATGCGGAGCGCTCCTGGCACGCAAGGCGGTCCTGCAATGGCATGGTAAGCCCTGCAGACGACAGGCGTCACCGAATGAGGCGCTCTTTTTGGATTGCGGCGAAGCATACAGGCCGGCCCGTGGCATAGGTGTGGCATAAGCTCGAGGAATGGGTGAAGGGCGAGACGATTGCCCATGGGCGGGCACGCGAATCTCTGCGATGGCGGCCTGCAGGGGGAGATTTTCCCTTCCAGCCGCGGCCATGCTTTCACACCGCGATGTTACAGGACGGAAAACCGCCCTTCGGCCTATACTTGCTCCCAATGGCGGGTCGCGGCTTGCTCGTGACCGGCGGCGAGATCAGGCGTTATGCCACGGCCAACCCGCGGCCCTCGGACCTCTGGTTCGGGAGAAACGCATATGGTTGCGCAAAATCACATCCGAAATCCGCTCGAATGGAGCTGGGACCAGCTCACGGGCGCGAAGGCCACTCTCGGCTCGGCGGCTCATTCAATACCGGGGGCGAAGCAGGCAAAGCAATCCGCCCGGCCCTGGGTCCGCCGGATCAGCTTAGGCGATTTACGCGAAGTTCTGTTCAAAGGCCTTGAGGACTTCGGCGCCTATCGGACCGACGTGATCTTTCTTTGCGTCATTTATCCCGTCGCGGGGCTGGTCATGGCACGGCTCGCGCTGGGCTATGACCTGCTGTCCTTGATCTTCCCGCTGGCAGCCGGCTTCACGCTGGTCGGGCCGGTGGCGGCGCTCGGGCTCTACGAGATGAGCCGGCGGCATGAGCAAGGTGCGGTCGTCACCTGGGCCGACGGCTTCGGCGTGCTGCGCTCGCCCGCGTTGGGCGCGATCCTGACGCTGGGCCTGGTGCTCTTGGCAATCTTCCTGCTATGGATGGCGGCGGCTTACGCGCTTTACCAGGTCACGCTCGGCCCGCAACCGCCTGCTTCCATCGCCGCTTTCGCCCGTGCCCTCTTCACCACGGGCCCCGGCTGGGTTCTCATCGTCGTCGGTATCGGCATCGGCTTCCTGTTCGCCTGTCTGGTGCTGACGATCAGCGTCGTCTCGTTCCCGATGTTGCTCGACCAGGATGTCGGGCTCGCCACGGCCGTGGCCACGTCGGTCCGCGCGGTCTGGACGAATCCCGGGCCGATGGCCGGATGGGGCCTGATTGTCGCGGGAGGGCTGGTCGCAGGGTCGCTACCGCTTCTGCTTGGTCTCGCGATCGTCATGCCAGTGCTCGGTCATGCGACCTGGCACCTGTACCGCAAGATGGTGGTATGAGCGAGAGAACAGACGCGGAGCTTTCTGCGGCGCAAGACGAATGACGTGCATATCACTCCCTCCCGGGCTGCACTCCCGGGAGCTCGCCGTCCTTTGCCAGGCACCCGGATCGGGCGTCGGCGCTGAGGCAGCGCGTGGCGCTAGCACGAGGGCCTTAGCATCGCGGTCAGCGCCGCCGCTGAGCATTCGCCAAGCGCTGAATGCGGGACTCCATTTGGACCGAGGGCTTCCATCCGGATCATCGGCCGGCGCCGGGACGCCTGACCGGTGCCGCCGCCGGTCCGTGGAATATGAGCGAACCGACGGCGGCGGGCGTGGACGAGGGGAGCCACGCCCTGTCTCGCTGCGGGAAGGGAGACAGCAGCGAGCAACGTCTGCCTGGTCGCCATGGCCGTCACGGCATGGGCATGAGGTTGCCAGCCACCGTGCCTATGACCATGAAGGCCAGGACTGCGATCCAGAACCCGGTGAGGCGCAGTCTCGTGACGCGCATCGTCTTGCCCCTCAGTAGCAGGGCGAAGGCCCGTTGATGACATTGGGCGAGGTGAGCGCGCCCGTGGCGCCACCGGCGAGACCGCCAATGACTGCGCCGGTGAGCGGGCCTCCGGTCAGGGCGCCGATGACTGCGCCACCGGCGGCGCCTACGCCGGCGCCCGTCAGCGCACGGCAGCCCGGCGTCTGACCGCAGGCGGAGAGCGCGAGGGGCGCGCTGATGAGCAACGCAAATGCCAGATGAGAGCGGATGCCATGAGCGTGCACGGGGAGTCTCCTTCCCTGTAAGTTCAACATTCACAGCGACGTATCGGCACGTCAGTAACGGCCGCGCAGCGGCACGTTGATGCTGAAGCCGATCGAGGGGGGTCCGTAGTAGACAGGCGCCGG
>Ga0209517_10004528_pt1 | contig 18214 bp, 15 predicted proteins | sample PeaSoiMetSII2010_FD_187695 | JGI IMG/M metagenome (GOLD analysis project Ga0209517, IMG submission 187695) | Peat soil microbial communities from Weissenstadt, Germany - SII-2010 (SPAdes) (version 2) | ecosystem: Environmental > Terrestrial > Soil > Wetlands > Peat | place: Germany...
GGGTTCCGCAATCATCAACGTTCATCCGGACAAGTTCGGATCCAGTCTTCTCAAGGAGTTTGAGGGCCCGTGTGTGGACGGCGTACCGCGAGAGATCCCGGTGGTCACTATCGACCAGCTCTGCGCCAGCAGGAATCTCGCCGGCCCCTGCCTTATGAAGGTTGACGTGCAAGGCGCGGAGCTTCAGGTCCTCGCCGGCGCTACCCGCACGCTGCAACAGACCGAAGCCGTCATCCTGGAAGTCACCTTATTTGACACTTTGATCGGTGGCCCGCAGTTGTCCGATACGGTCGCGCGCATGAGGCAATATGGCTTCGCGGTCTATGATATTTTCGGCTGCAATTACCGCCCACTGGACAACGCCCTCTGTCAAGTAGACATGGTCTTCGTGCAGGAACGAGGCCCTTTCCGCCAGTCTCACGCGTTTGCCACGCCGGAGCAGCGCGCGGCACAGGCCCGGAATCTGGAACCCTTCCTCGCGGAACTGGACAAGAGACAGCGATGAGCCGCCCAATCATCCATGCCGAAGGGTTGGGCAAGCGCTACCGCCGCGGTTTGCAGGCTTCGGGCGGCCTCTTGCGCGATTCCATCGCGCGGGCTTTCCGCTCGCCCCTCTCGGTCTTCCGCCGCGCGAACCAGGAAACTTTCTGGGCCCTCAAGGATGTTTCCCTGGAGGTTGGCCAGGGCGAAGTTCTCGGCCTCATCGGCAGGAATGGCTCCGGCAAGACCACTCTGCTCAAGATTCTCTCGCGCATCACGCAGCCCACGTCTGGCTGGGCGGAAATTCACGGGCGTGTCGGCAGCTTGCTCGAAGTCGGCACCGGCTTTCATCCGGAACTCACCGGGCGGGAGAACACTTATCTGAGCGGCGCAATTCTGGGAATGGGCAAAAGCGAAATAACGCGCAAGTTCGATGAAATCGTGGCTTTCGCGGAGCTGGAAAGATTCATTGATACGCCTGTAAAGCACTATTCCAGCGGCATGTATGTGCGCCTGGCGTTTGCCGTTGCCGCGCACCTCGAGCCGGAAATCCTCCTCGTGGATGAAGTCCTCGCCGTCGGCGACATGGCTTTTCAGAAGAAGTGTCTAGGTAAAATGGAAGATGTCGCGAAGACCGGTCGAACAGTTATATTTGTGAGCCACAACATGGCTGCCGTCACCCGACTCTGCCAAAGAGGTCTTCTCTTAGATGGAGGGAGGATCATCCTGGACTCGAACGTTCTTGAGGCCGCTGGTCAATATCTGAATTCAGGCCTCGGCACCTCTGCCGAACGCCGGTGGACTGACATCGAAACCTCTCCTGGAAATGCCGTTGTCAAGCTGAGAGCCGTCCGGGTGATTTCGGGGGGGGGTGTGACAGACAAGGTTGACATTCGGAACCCCGTGACTCTCGAGATGGAGTTTTACAATTTCAGGGAAAATGTCGATTTGCTGTCGGCGTTCACCTTTTTGAACGACCAGGGTGTGATTCTCTTTGTCTCTGCAGACTTTGACGAGCAGCAGTGGGGGAGTAAGCCTAGGCCTGTCGGGCTTTTTCGCTCGGAATGCACGGTGCCGGGCAACTTCTTCGCTGAAGGACAGGTGAGCGTGATTGCGGAAGTGAGCACTCGACATCCCTTCTACGAGATTCACATCTTGGAACGTGACGCTGTTTCCTTCCAAGTTATAGATAAAGGCGAGCTAGGCAGCGTTAGGGCCAATTGGGGACGCAATTTGCCTGGCGTTGTGAGGCCGCTCCTACATTGGGAAAATGAATTCATCGATCAATCCCAGGAGGCCGAGTGTTCGAAAAGGATCCCTGGAAGCTGAAGCGGCTCGTCCCGCAGCTGGCGACAGGATTTCCTGGTAGGTCGGAAATCTCAACGTGGCGGTCCGCGCCGAGCCATCCGCTTTTCTAACAGGGGAGGTCGTCCGGCCATAGAGATACATTCGGACCTCTGACAAAGAGCTCATCGGCCTGCGACACTCGCGAAAGGTTCTCTGTTATCTGGAACTAGGACACAACTGGCAAACAAGAACCCAACGGGTTAAATTAGCAGGGCCCAGTTCGCAAGGATTCCCGTCGTAGGAGACATGCGCATCCTCAGAAAAAGTTTGTTGACGGCAGCACTCGTCGCGGCCATGCCCGGGAGTGCATATCGGGCTTAACAGTTGAGTGCCGTCTGTGCGTGCGACCGAATTGTGCAGTGGGAAAACGACGAAGTGAAAATGGGAGCGAAGGAATGGAAGACAACTGCCAGACAAACAAGGCGATGGCTGAAGGACAGCACAAGGACGGCTCCTTGCCGTTGCTCTCGATTATCGTACCCACATATAAGCGGGCCGAGTACATCGAACGATGTCTCGTATCTTTGTTCAAAGAAACCGAAGACTATTATCCAAATACAGAGATAATCGTTATAGACGGCGGTTCTGAAGATGGTACCGTCGAACTGCTAAAGGAATATGGTTCCAAGATCGCCTACTGGGTTTCTGAACGTGATTCCGGAATCTCGGAGGCGGTCAACAAGGGCTTGACCAGGGCGAGAGGTGAAATTGTGTATATCATTGGTGATGATGATGAGCTTCTCCCCGGATCAGCTTTGTATATGGTGCGCTATCTCGAAGAACACCTGGAGACCGACGGGGTCTTCGCCGTCGGTGAATACTTCAAGGAGAGTGCCACAGGCGATCTGGTGAAGATAAGTGTTCCACCGCCGCCGGCTGGTCGCCTAACGCTCGAGAGTTTTCTGAGTATCTCCGCGGAGTTCGGTTCGCCTGCCGTAGAACTGCAGTTCACCCGTAAGCGGGTGTTCGACCAATTTGGCGGATACGATTTACGATTCAATTTTTGGGCACCTCTGGACATGTGGTGTAGACATGTGAAGAGTGGCGCAGTGTTTCAGCAGGTTTCCAGAGTCATCGCTAAGCGCTACTACACTCCTAAGAGCTCAAATACGAACATTGATTGGGATAGCTTCTGGAAAGAGAAAAACGCGATCCTTTTGCGACACGGGGGCCGTGGGGTGGTTTTCTATGGGGCAGTTAAATCGTTCGTTGGCCATCCCAGACGTTCCTGGCAGCGTTTCCTCGAAATCACTTTCTCGATTCGAAGCCGCCTTGGGCTGCGAAGGAAAACGCTTGCCGACCTCATTGGCCGGAAGTTGCATCCGTAGAATATGCTATCCGCTCTTAGTGCGAGCTCGGTTAGGGCAGTGGTCCTTGGGTGTAGTGTCTAAGGGATTTGCGACGAGAACCAACTGATGCTTGAAAAAATCCTGGTCCCGATTTACCTCCCGAAATGGATTCACGAGCCTCTTATGACGATGAAGCGGGCTCTCATACGGGCTTCCCCTGTTCCGCCTAACATTGCAGGTGAGCGGGATGTGGAATGGACTTTTCTGAGTACGGAAATGCCCGCGGGGCCCGGCGAAGCCATCGACTTCGGATGCGAGAACGGTTATCTAAGCCTTTTGGCAGCCCAGAAGGGGCATCACGTGATCGCCGTTGATTTGCAGCAGCAGCATTTTAGGTGGCGGCATCCTGCCGTGGAGTTCCGTCTCGGAGATCTCTTGAAGCTCGACCTGCCGAGAAATCACTTTGACTTGGCCATTAACTGTTCGTCAGTTGAGCACGTTGGGATTGCTGGTCGATATGACATCACAGTCGAGCAAAAAGAAGGCGACATCGAAGTTATGGAGCGCCTGGCAGACATTCTCAAGCCAGGTGGTCTTCTATTGATGACTACTCCTTGCGGTCGCGACGCCGTGCTCGCACCGTGGTGCCGTGTCTACGGGACACAGCGGCTGCTGCGGCTTCTTGCTCCTTTCGAAATTATGAAGGAATCGTATTGGATCAAGAACGCGGACAATTGCTGGGTCCCCTCTGATCGGGAAACCGCGCTCAATTTTGAGCCTCGTTATCACGCGTTCAATCCACATGGTTGCGCATATGCGCTTGGTTGCTTCGTCTTACGGAAACTGCAGTCAATGGCTTCGGCCAAAAAGCCTCTGGATTACTGAACATGCTGACATTCTTTACAACCGCCAAGCCATTTGCTGGACATTCGCGAATGATTCAGCGGAACGCCACTCAGAGTTGGAAACGCATATTTCCAGATGTTGGGATCATCCTCTTTGGCGATGAGGTAGGCGCCGCAGAGACCGCGCATGAATTTGCGCTTCGCAACGAAGCGGATGTGAATGTCGTCACCGATGCTGTGCGGGCGACGCCGTGGCGTGAGTTCCGGGAAATTCCTGTCGACCAGTGGGTGCGGCAGGACCGGCCTCGCGCGGTGATTGACTGCTGGCGCTTCTTGAGTCACCTGGATGGCGTGGATGGCATTTCTTACGTGCGTTTGGGCTTTGGGGACGCGGCCGAACGGCCGGCGGAAGCGAAGGCGAGTACAAGTAATTGTAGCCGGCCAGAAAAGCGTCCAATGTCGGAATGCGCTGATCACATGCTACTCTGGCCCTTCAGAGCGCAGCGCACATAGATGCCACTTTCAGTCACGGGTTGAATGCGCACAAGTAAGAAATGCTCACATTGTTCACAACGGCGAAGCCGTTTACCGGGCACTCCGCGGTGATCCAGTGCAATGCGCTGGAAAGCTGGAAGCGCCTGCATCCGGACGTGGAGGTGATTCTCTTCGGCGACGATGCGGGCGCCGCGGAGGTCTGCCGCGAGTTGGGTTTGCGCTACGAACCCGCGATTGAGCGCAGGAAGAATGGCACGAAGGGGCTGCGCTCCATTTTCGAGCGGGCTCAGGAAATCGCGCACCACGACATCCTCTGCTACGTCAATTGCGACATCATTCTGACCAGCGACTTCCTGCGCGCCATCGCGGCCCTCGCTGCCCGCAACGCGCCCTTTCTGATGGTCGGGCGGCGCTGGGACGTGGGCGTCACCCAGCCGCTCGATTTTTCCCAGCCCGGCTGGCAGGAAGCTATTGTGCAATGTGCTCACCGGGAGGGCTTTCAGCGTCTTTATTACAACATCGACTATTTCGCCTTTCGCCGCGGACTCTATGTGCAAATCCCCGAATTGGTCATCGGCCGCAACTGCTGGGACCAATGGCTGGTCTGGTGGGCCTGGGCCGCAGGCGTGCCTGTCGTCGATGTTTCCGAGGTCGTCTGCGCGGTGCACCAGAACCACGACTATTCCTATCACCCGCAAGGCATGGCCGGGGTCTGGAGCGACGATGCCACGCAGGAAAATTTCCGCCGCGCTGGCGGCTGGAGCCACCTGCACACCATCGAGGACGCGACGTTTCGTCTGACATCCGCCGGCCTTCAGCCGAATCGTGGCTACTGGATGGCTCCCGCAAAGCGGCGCGTCCGGCGTGTTACCAGGACCGTGCGCACCTTCGTTCGGACGAAGCTTTGGCACCCGCTTCTCGATAAGACGCGGCCTCTTCGCCAGGCGCTCGGTCTGCGCCAGCACGTGCTCAACCCGCTGCGCCGCCGGAATGCGCCGCGGCGTCATTGGCTGGATCAATGAACTGCAGTAACGCCGTGCGCTATGTTGGAGAGTCGGATTTTGAGGTGCGTGAGCGGTGATCACTTTCTTCACCACGCCGAAGCCCTTTGCCGGGCATATTGACGTCATCCAGCGCAATGCGCTGGAAAGCTGGAAGCGCCTGCATCCGGACGTGGAGGTGATTCTCTTTGGCAACGAAAAAGGCGCCGCTGAAGTTTGCCGCGAGCTCAGTTTGCGCCACGAGCCGGAAACCCAGCGCAATCGCTTGGGCACGCCTCGCGCTGATTTCCTGTTCCAGCGGGCCCGCGAGATCGCGCGCCACGACCTGCTCTGCTATTCCAACTGCGACATCCTGCTGCTTGACGATTTCTGCGCGGCCTTGCCGCGAGTCACTCGTCAGTTCGATGCGTTCCTGATGGCCGGCCGCCGCTGGGATGTGGAACTCCGCGAGCCGATTGATTTCAATCGGTCCGACTGGTCCGCCCAGATCCGGGATCTCGCTCTTCGCACGAACCGCCCACGGCCCGCTCAGTGGATCGACTATTTTGCTTTTCGCAAGAGCCTTTTCCAAAATCGCATTCCTGAACTCGTCATTGGCCGCCCCGGCTGGGACAACTGGCTCCTCTGGTTTGCCCGCTCTTCCGGAGCGGCGATGATTGATGCCTCCGCCGTCGTCTGCGCCGTGCATCAGAATCACGACTACAGTCACCACCCGGACGGCGAGAAAGGCGTCTCAGAGGGCGAGGAAGCCCGGGACAATTACAAAATTCTGGAGGGCCACCGGAAATACGCGACGCTCGACAATGCCACGCACCTCCTGCGGGCCGATGGCTTTCACCGCAATTATCGCCACTGGCTCGTGCAAGCCAGGCGCCGCACCGCCGATTCCCTCTCTCCGGCGTGGTTTCGTTTTCTCGATGTCACACGCCCCATCCGCCACCGCCTCAATTTGCGCCGCCGAACCATTCCTTCAGCACGCCCATGAATCGTCCCGCGAATGAGCTTAATGCGGTAGAATTTCAATGGTTCGCCCATCTCTTGACGCTCTGAAAGAATATCAGTGGATTCTCTTCACTCTCGCGATGTCTCGCCGGTTTCCCAAGCCCAGCATCTTCCCTTCATCACGGGCCGTGTCCCCCAACTCGATGGGCTGCGCGGCATCGCCATCCTGCTTGTAATTTCGCTCCATTATCTGAACGACAGCGAGCATGGCGCCTTCGGGAGTTTTCTTTATCGCTTCGGCTGCGCCTTCCGTCTCGGCTGGTCCGGCGTGGATCTTTTCTTCGTCCTTTCCGGGTTCCTGATTGGCGGTATCCTTCTCGATGCCCGCCGCGCCGAGAACTATTTCAGCGCCTTCTATGTCCGCCGCTTCTTTCGGATTCTCCCGCTGTTCTACGTTTGGTTGTCCCTGTTTGTCTTCGTTTATCTGTTCTTTGGCGGTTTCTTTTCGCAATACCTGCCAGTTCTCTCCTCGGATTTTCGCTTGCTCCCCATCTATTTTCTTTTCCTGCAAAACTATTTCGCCCTCTCCCACTCCTCCCTCGCATGGTATTGGCTTGCGCCCGCTTGGTCTCTTGGCGTTGAGGAGCAGTTCTATCTCCTTTCCCCTCCACTGGTTCGCTTCCTTTCCATTTCTCGTTTGAAGACCGTCCTCTTCGCCACTCTCGGCCTCGCGCCACTCCTGCGCGCCGCCCTTCGTCTCCTTTGGCCTGCCAGTCGCTCCGGCATTTCAGTTTGGATGCCCTGCCGCGCCGACTCTCTCGCCATCGGTGTGCTCGCCGCGCTCTTATGGCGCGAGGGCATCATCCAAAACTGGTACGCGTCTCACCGCACCGCGTTTTACGTTATCCTTGTTCTCCTCTCTTCCGCCTTTCCCATCTTCACAAAATGGTTGTTTGCCCCGGACGCTTTCTGGATGGCTTCGCTAGGTTTTTCCTTGCTCGCATTCCTCTATGTTGCTTTGCTTCTCTGGTGCCTGCTGGAACCCCGCGGGCTTTGGAGCCGCTTTCTCCAATGGTCTTTCCTGCGAGAGATGGGCCGCCTCTCCTACTGCATCTATCTGATTCATCTCCTGATTCTTGGTCTCTGCCACGCCCTGCTTCGCCATCAGCGTCCCAGCATCGCTACTCCTGCGGCCGCCTCGATTTCGCTCCTTGCCTTTCTGCTCTCGCTCCTCCTTGCGAAGCTTTCCTGGCATTTTTTTGAGCACCCTTTGATTCATCGCGGCCATAGCCGCAAATACAGATTTGCTAAGATGGGTCAATAGCTCTTTCTCTCGTATCGTTTTTTTAGCGAAGACTGGACTCTTTTCATGAAGACGCAACATATTCTCGTCACCGGCTCCAGCGGCCTGATCGGCTCGGAAGCCGTCGAGCACTTTGATCGTCAGGGCCACGCAGTTCATGGTTTGGACAACAACATGCGCCGCGTTTTCTTTGGCGATCCCGGCGACACCACCTGGAACCTCGAGCGCCTTCGCCGCATTTGCAAGAACTTCACTCACCACGATGCCGACATCCGCGACCGCATCGCCCTCGAAGCTCTTTTCCGTTCCCAGCGCTTCGATCTGATTGTCCATTGCGCCGCACAGCCTTCCCACGACAAGGCCCGCGACATCCCCATCCTCGATTTTGAGGTCAACGCACTCGGCACCGTCAATCTTCTGGAAGCCACACGCCTCCACTGCCCCGAAGCGGTCTTCGTTTTTCTCAGCACCAACAAGGTCTATGGCGACGCTCCCAACGAACTCCCTCTCAAGGAACTCGCCACGCGCTGGGAATACGCCCGACCGGAGGACTACGACGGCATCAGCGAAAATTGCCGCATTGACCGCACGCTCCACTCGCTTTTCGGTGCCTCCAAGGCGGCCGCCGACCTCGTCGCCCAGGAGTACGGCCGCTATTTCGGCATGAAGGTGGGCGTCTTCCGCGGCGGCTGCCTCACCGGCCCTTCGCACTCCGGCGTCGAGCTTCACGGCTTCCTGTCGTATCTCGTGAAAGTCGCCATCACCGGCGGCAGCTATTCGGTGTTCGGCTACAAGGGCAAGCAGGTGCGCGACAACATCCACAGCCACGATGTCGTCCGCGCCATCGAAGAGTTCGCCGCCAATCCGCGCCCCGGCGAGGTCTACAACCTCGGCGGTGGCCGCGAAAACAGCGTTTCCGTCCTCGAAGCCATCTCCAAAATCGAAGCAATGTCCGGCAAAACAATGAATTGGAAGTACGTGGACCAGAACCGCATCGGCGATCACATTTGCTACATCTCCAATCTTGCCAAGTTCAAGTCCCACTACCCCAACTGGCGCATCACCGTCCCTCTCGACGAAATCCTCCGCCAGATCATCGCCCAGGAGACGCAACGCCTGCCACACGCGGGTGCGCGCTGATGCCTGAGGGCGCTCCACAGCCGGCCTCGCCGGGCGAGCTTCATCTCGCCTCATCCTCAAAGCGCGTTCCGGAGCTCGACGGCCTGCGTGGCTTGGCCATCCTGATGGTTATTCTTTGCCATTACTTTTCTGGGGACCAAAGCGCCGGCTTCGGTTTCCTCGTACACTACCTTCTTCGAGCGTTCGCCTTTGGATGGACGGGTGTCGATCTATTCTTTGTTCTATCCGGCTTTCTTATTGGTGGCATCCTCCTGGAGTCGCGCAATTCCCCGAACTATTTCCGTACCTTTTATCTGCGGCGCGTCCACCGCATTCTTCCCATCTACTATTGCTGGCTTCTGCTGTATCTTCTGGGTCTCGGCGCGTTCTATCTCTTCAAGCCCCATCGCGTTGTCCAGGCGGAAGACTTTCGCAATCTGCCTCTGTACTTCGTGTTTCTTCAGAACTTTATTTATTCGAAGTCGATTCTGGAGCTGTCGTGGTTGGGTGCCTTATGGTCGCTTGCAATCGAGGAGCAGTTCTATTTGTGCGCCCCGAGCGTCATTCGCTACGTGTCGACTCGCCACTTGGTCCGAGTCCTGGGCGCGGCTGTCCTTCTTGCCCCGCTCCTTCGCCTTCTGATTTGTGCTTTTTCAAAGGACCATCGCTATTTGGCCACATTTGCACTGCCTTGCCGCGCTGATGCGCTTTCTTTGGGCATGCTAGGGGCCGTAGCCTGGCAGCAGCCGTCATTTCGCCTTTTTCTCCAAAAACGCCCGGAGATTTTGCGGCGTGCCCTTTTGTTCCTGCTCGTTACAGTGGTCCTGCTCCTCTACTGGTTTATCAGGCCGGCCGGCATCGTTGTCGTCACCGTTGGGTACTCCGCCTTGGCGTTTTTTTATCTTTGCCTTCTCCTCTATGTTCTGTCCTACTCGCAATCATGGCTCGCTTTCTTCACGCGCCTTAAACCCCTTCGTGCCCTGGGTACAGTCTCCTACTTCGTGTATATCATTCACGGAGCCATTCTTCTCGGTGTTCACCAGGCCGTTCTTCGCCGGAATCCCCGCATCAACGATTTAAAGGGATTCGCTGTAACGCTGTTGGCAGGCCTCACAGCATGTGGACTTGCCGCGCTTTCCTGGCGCTTCTTGGAGAAACCGCTGCTACGCCGTGGCCATCGGTACGTTTACTGAAGACTTTCCTCGCGCTTGCGGGGGCCGGATAATCTTGCTCCCGGTCCATGCTTATTGCGCCCATCGCGAATGTGGCGTATGGTGCCGGGTGATGAATTATTTATTTCATTTTGAGGGCGAGGGTCGCGCGTGTCGCTGAAAATGGAAGACGGTAATCCTTCCCACCCGCCAGCCATCCCATATAGGCTTTATTCCTGGCTCATTGAACTCTGGATTGCCGCGGTTCTTTTTGTTTTTTTCATCATTCGCGTACTCGGCTCCGGCATGGGTCAACGGGCCCTTTCTTTGCTCCGGGGTCGACACCTCCAATGAGATTCCTTCCCCCTGTCCTTGCCAATTTGCTCTTGATCTTTGCGGCTTTCGGCATTGGCGGCGTTCTCCGCCCTCTGCTTCCCCGTACTCTTCGGAAGATCGACCGAATTGCTATCCTCGCGCTCGGAGGTCTCGGACTGCTTGGTACCCTTCTCTTCCTCATTGGGATGTTCCGCTTCACTTTGGCAGTGATGCTGGCCGTGCTCGTTCCCGGCGCTTTCCTTGGTGTCTGGTGTCTCCTGCGGGAGTCAAAGGGCTCTATCGCTCATCCTTGGCGGTCGCATATTCCATTTCTGTCCGCCGCTGCGGTCGCGCTTCTCCTGATCGTCACGTTCGTCGGCGGGTTGGCCGAACCGGTCGGCGACATCAAGATGGATGCCATTGCCTACCATTTCCTCGGCCCCCGCGTCTGGCTTCGAGATGCGTTAATTCATCCGGTTCCCGACGAATGCCTGACCTCCTTTCCGGCGGTGGTTGAGACCACCTTTGCCCCGCTGATGGCCATAGGTGGGACCCGTGCGCCGGAGCTTTTCGCCTTCCTTGCTTTCGGCGTCTTTCTTTTGGTCGTCGCCGGATTTGCCATTCGCCTCGGTCTCGATTCTAGAGGCGCATGGTGGGCCGTGGCCCTGATTGCCTCCATGCCCGTGGTCTATCGGGGCGCGTACGGCGGCTTCAACGACGCGATCTTCTCAGGATGTGTTCTCGTGGCTCTGCGCATGGCTCTTGATGCAACGGAGTTCCAAGACCACGCGTTAGCTGGCGTCTTTGCCGGCCTCGCCATGGGCACGAAATACACAGGCATTATCGCTTTCCTGTTGATTCTCATTTGTGTATTCATCATCCCGTTTTTGCTCCGTACTCCCAACCCACTACGAGTGTTGAGACGTGCCTGCGTTTTGCCGCTTGTGGCAGGCCTGGTTGCGTCTCCCTGGTACCTGCGCAATTGGATTCAAATGGGAAGTCCCGTCTATCCCCCCACCCCGGGTTTACTCCGCTTCTTCCCCGTAAAATACATGTCTCCAGGTGCCATCAATGCCCTGGCGGCCCTGGTCCACAAGGAAGGACATGGGATGGGGCAGGATGTTTGGAACTTCTTGCTCCTGCCATTCCATCTGACCTTTCACCCCGCCAATTTCTTGAATGGTCCTGGCGGAATGGGTGTCGCGCTTCTCGCGCTTGCGCCCTTCGGCCTGTGGATGCAGCGGCGGAATCTGTTCGTCAAGGTGCTTGTCCTGTTTGCTTTCCTGCAAACGGTCGTGTGGTTCCTCACGGAGCAGGACGCCCGCTTCCTCATTCACCTCTACGTCATCCTCGCGATTTTCGCCATCTGGGGTTGGCGGTATGCTGTCTCCACAGCTCCACGATTTGGCCCTTTGCTGTCCGGGTTGGCCATCGCCTGCTCAATCCTATATGGCCTCTTCATGATCGTTTCCTTCCGCGTGGACGATCTTCATGCCGTCGTTTCCAGTAAGTTTGAGAATCAGCGCACCGCCCGCGAGGTCCCCTTTTTGGATGGTTTTGCTTACTTGAATTCCGATCCCTCCGTCAAAAAGGTCCTGGTCCTCGCGCCGCGTTTTCCGACCTTTTATCTTCGGAAAAACTACCTGAAACCCGTGGGCCGCTTTGGGGAGGAGTCACTGCCCAACGCCGGCGACACGCAGGCGCTTCTTCAAAAGGCCGCGGCACTCGGGATAAGCCATGTGATTGACGTTCGCGTGGATGAAAACGACTTCGAGATTTCTGGCAAGCCCGATGCGCTCACTCTTGTCTTCGAGCGCGAAGATCAGCGCATTTATCGCGTATCCCCCGCCCCCTAAATCATCTTTGCGACGCTAGCCGCCCGAGCCTTGGCCGCGTATCCAGTTAGCGCGCAGTATCTTCCCTCATCGTAACGAGATAAAGCTTTCGGCTCGGCTCCACCGCCACGGATCGCACCGACGCGGCTACATGGCTCAGGTGTACTGGCAGCCAGTTGAAACCATCCCCGGGTTCTTCCCCATAGATAAGAAATACCCGGTGTGCAGACGTGAATTCTGAAAAGTCTCTCACCTGTAGTGGCATGTAATCGCGAAGAATCACGACATCCTTATCAAACGAGTCCGTGCCCTGGTAATGAAGTTCTTTTTCTTCGTCTATTAAATAAAAAACTTGTTTGAAAAATGCCGGCGAAGCATAGTGAGCGATCGGCGTGTAGGCCATGCCGCTCGAAACCACCACAGGCAGATTCCCGTAACCGCTACCTTGGACGAATTCTTCCACCCCCGCCGCGGGGGACGCCAGCCGAAGCGAATGATTGGCCCGCCAGAAGTTGAATTCGCGAACTCCCACACTCGTAAAAATAAACAGGGCGAACAGGGCAACAACCAGCGGCCGAGCAAGAGACATGGCGCAGCCCACGGCTATGGCGATACCGATCACCGCCGATAAGGCATAAGCGTCCCGCATTCCGCCGTGCATGATGTTGACTACGGCGAAAGTAATAATCGGCAAGCCCACCAGCGCCAGCAGCAGTATTCCCTCGGCTACATCCGCATCACGAACTTTTCCTTCGTAGGGGACGCCGGGTCGCAGCAGCAAGTGCGATCCAATCACTCCTGCCACCGCCAGAGCAAACACCGCCGCGCCAAAAGCGGAGTCCGTGAGAAAGAAAGCACCGTACGTGGAGGGGATGGAAGTGAACACGTAGCGGTCAAACAAATGAGCGCCGAACCGGGCTTTGAGTTGCATCAACAATGGCCAGGAGATCAAAAGTGGCGCCGCTCCAAAAGCCAGGGCCGCCCAGACGCGCCACCGGAATTGTCGTGTCCGGAGTAAGACAACTGCTTCGGCAAGGCCAAATGGCACGATTGCGAAAACCACATAGTGGTGGAACGTTTGGCCCAGCGCCAGACTGATCCCCAACATGGCAGTCCAGAAACGGGACGGCAGACGCTGATAACAGACTGCCGCAAAGGCGATGCAAGCCAGCACCATGCTGTACGGCCGTGCCTCCACCGCATATTTTTGAAACACAATCGTCGAAAGCAAAAGGAAGGCGCTGAGAAAGGCGATCACTTCGCCACTGCGTTTTTTCACGAAAACGTACACGCAAACCAGAGCGCAGGGGAACGCGAGAATCGCAGGCAAACGCAGCGCAATCTCCTTGTTATGGAAAAGGCTGGAAGCAATTCGCTCTACGGCATAGAACCCAGGCGGCTGGCCATCCACGGCTCGCGTGAGCGCCGCCCATACGGCGTGCATGCTTGGCTGCGAACTCACAGCCAGCGTCAGCAGTTCGTCGAACCAAAACGGTTTCGTTGCGGCAGCGGCTACTCCTCGCACAATGACGTAGATGACTAACGCAACCATCAGTCCCGGAATGAGCTTCTTGGAGGGCAGCCGAAACCCGTACCCCTCTTCCAGGGGCGTCTCCTCTGTTGTCACCTTATCGGAATCCATTCCGATGCCCCCTCGTTTCGCGATGCAGAACGGCCATTAGCGACGTGCCCAGCACTTTCTGCGGAATCACTTCACACTTAGCAAGCAAGCCCAGCGCGTTATTGATTCCCGGCGTGCGGGTATCGAACCCCACTGTGATGATCCTGGCCTGATCCCGGCGCCCCCAAAGCCACAATTTTCGAAGCATCAGCGTGGGAACCAGTGGCAGTCCCCAGTACGTCCAGCGTCCCACCTTTAACTGATTCCGCTCCGCAGCCTCCCGCAACATCCGGAAGGAGTATCGCCGCACATGGCCGGCGGCCACGTCGTAGGCCGAGTAAGCCCACTGCCCGGCAGGGACATTAATCACGAGCTTTCCACCAGGCGCAAGGTGAAAGAGCACAGCGCGCAAGAAGCCATCCTCGTCTGCAATATGCTCCAAAACATCAAACAGGAATATCAGGTCGAACTGCTCCTTGAATTGCGCGTTCATCTGAAAAATGTCATAGCAACAGACTCGGCTGAGCCGGCTCAGGTTGTGTTTCAAAGCGTATTCATTCAAATCGATACCAGTTACTTCTCGTCCAAAAGCATTCTCGATTTGCCTTTGGAGCAGGCCGTGGCCGCATCCAATTTCCGCGGGGTGTTGCGCGCCGCGTAGCTCGCCGCCTGCCAATTGCTGTAGCACTTCAAACCGCCGCCGGATCCAGAAATGATCTATTGATGCGATCTCGTACCAGCGGTCGGCCATGCTGACTTCGGCGGGCTCCGACAAATACTCAACGTTCCGCTCCGCCGTTTTATTTGCCGTTGCCTTTGTGGCGCTCATTACCGTGGGTCTCGCCGCTATCCGCACATCTTTATTCTCGACCTTGCTCAACCGCGCCGTCGTGTAGGTCCGCGCGCTCTTTCCTTAGCCCCACGGCGCGCCCCACAATGTATTCCGGACGCGCTTTGGTCTCCTCGTAAATGCGCCCGACATACTCCCCGATCACGCCCAGAAAAAACAGCACAATGCCTGAAAAGAACGTCATCGCCACAAGCAGCGCGGTGAACCCCTGCGGCGATTTCTGGTAAACGAACTTGGCGTACACCGCGTACATCACGTATAGGCTGGAAAGAAACATCACCAGCGCGCCAAACAACGCCGCTGCCCGGATTGGCACGATGGAAAACGCAAATATCCCGTCGAAGGCCAGTTTTACCAGCCGCATCAGGCTGTATTTGCTTTCCCCCGAGTGACGTTCCGCCCGCTCAACCTCAATTCCCACCTGCCGGAACCCTACCCAACTCCGCATGCCCCGCAGGTACCGGTGATGTTCGGGCATTCGCCGCAAGTGCTCGATCACGCGCCGCGACATCAAACCAAAATCTCCGGAATCCAGCGGCAGTTGAATATCAGAGAGCTGCGCCATCATGCGGTAAAACACGAAGTAGCAAATCCGCAGCAGCCACGGTTCCTTGCGTCTCACCCGCTGTGCATACACCACCTCGTAACCCTGGTGGTACTTTTCCACGAACTGCGGAATAGCCTCGGGGACATCCTGCAGGTCTCCGTCCATCACGACGGTTGCGTCACCGGTCACGTGATCCAAGCCCGCCGTGATCGCTGCCTGGTGCCCGAAATTCCTGGAAAGCGATAACACCAGGATCCGCCCGTCCTCCTTCGCCGCGTCCGCAAGCATCTCGAAGGTTCGGTCGGTGCTTCCGTCGTCCACGAACGCGATCTCGTGCGGTCCCCCCGCCACGCGGTCCAGAACTGCGCGCAAGCGCTGCAGAAGTTCCGGCAGCACGCTCTCTTCATTGTGTATGGGAATCGCTACGGAAAGGCGGAATCCAGTGGCCATTCTGACTCATTATCCTCGCGAGCGGAGTTCCTTCACGATACCCTCAATCGCAAAACACAGCAAGGAGCAGCCGCTCGATTCCACCAACTCTCTCAGGATTTAGATACGTAAGGGGCCAAAAACAAATGGTCGCAATAAGTGCACCGAAACGGCCGCACACGGCAGACCAGGCATGCCGCTCTCACATAGAAGCCTCGCCTTCTCTCCCGGTGCACTTCCTTGCTTCCACATTTCGGACAAACGCGCTGGCGGGCAATTGGCGGCACTCGCATCTCAATCCTTCCGAAGGGCACAATCCGTATGCATCCCAACAGTACTGTTTTCGGTTTGTAAGCATCCAGTATGCAACAGTTCCTTGAAACGCCAAAGGAGCGGCGGCGCAACCCCGCCCGGTTGATCGTGCTGCTATGCTATACCCGCAATCGCGAATCACTGCAAGGAGCGCGATTGCAACGCTTAGGTGTGTACAGTAAGATTTCCACGTCGCGATTGCACTCGATTGTGCGTATCCCCGCCCCAGGATTGTCCCGAAAGGTCAGGTTTGGCTGAGTTTTTATGGCAAGGCCCTTTGTCAGCGTTTTGATCGACACGTACAACCATGAGCGCTTCATTGAGCAGGCCATTCACAGCGCCCTGGAACAGGATTTTCCCGCCTCCGGCCGCGAAATCCTTGTGGTGGACGACGGCTCGCAGGACCTCACGCCGGAAATTGCCGCTCGATTTGCCCCCCAGGTCCGCCTGATCCGCAAGGCCAACGGAGGCCAGGCTTCTGCCTTCAACGCAGGCATCCCGGAGTGCCAGGGGGAAATCGTGGCGTTCCTCGATGGGGACGACTGGTGGGCCACGGGCAAGTTGAAGCTTGTGGTTGCGGCGTTCATGGAGAATCCGGACGTGGGCATAATCGGCCATAGCATCACCGAAGTCCTCGCCGATGGCGCCCGCCGCAGCGAGTTGGTCCGCGAATCACCGCGATTTCGCATTGACTCCATCGCTGGCGCGCGGCTATTTCGGTGCCGCAAGAGCTTCCTCGGCACCAGCCGCATGGCCTTCCGCGCAGAGCTTCTCCGCCGCATCGGCCCGGTGCCCGAATCTCTGAGCATCCAAGCCGACGAGTTTCTTTTTACCTTGGGCGCCCTGTTTTCCGAAGTGCTGCTCCTGCGCGAGCCTCTGACCTTTTATCGCCTGCACGGTCGGAATCTCTTCCAGGTGAGCGATGGAAGCCGCTCCGCGCTCCAGCGGAAACATGATGTCCTGGTTTCCCTGACGGAAGCTCTCCACCGCCGCTTCACGCGTGAGCAAGTCCCTCCCGAAGTCAGCAACGTCGTTCTCGAATCCCTGAAGAGCGAATCGGATGCGCTGGCTCTTTGCCTCTATGGCGGCACGCCGCTCGACACCATCCGCAACGAGCTGCTCAATTACCGCATCACGCAGGAGAATGCTTCGCGCTTTCGCTGGTTCCTCAAATACATCAGCCTGTTTCCCGCGCTGTTTCTTCCTCCGGGTCGCTATGCCGCGCTCAAGCAGAAGGTGGCCTCGAGTTCTCTCTATCGCAAGCTACGTCGCAAAGTCCTGCCCGCGTTTCAGCCCCCCCACGTCGATCGCACTGGCGACTGGAGCCCGCGATGACTTCGGGTCCCCTGCGCATCCTGATGTCTTCTTGTGTTCCTAGCCGCCGCGAAGGCGGAGTCTCGGCCATTATCCACAACCTCAGCCGCGAACTCGAGCGCCGCGGCCACACGGTCCGGCATCTCTTCCGGGAGGATTTGATCGACAGTCAAAAAGTGTCCGCCCGATTTGCCGAACTTGTTTTTTCCGTGCGCCTGGGAAAGTACATCGCGCAGCACCGCGGCGAGTTCGATATCGTCAATCTGCATGCCCCCGTGGGTTTCCCCTACGGCCTGCGCCGCCGCCTCACTCGCTCGCCTAGCTTGCCTCCTTACGTCATGACGCTTCATGGCCTGGAAGAACGCCGCATTCACGTCATGAGCCGAGAGGTCCGCAAGGGCCGTGCGTGGCATTTTTCCTGGAGGAACCGCTTGTGGCAGCGCTTCTACAATCTGCCGCGCTTTCGCTGGTGCATCCGCACTTCGGATGGGGCCCACGCCTACAGCCGCGATGTCTGGAATATTCTCCAGCTCAAATACAATCTTGATGCGGACCGCACCGCTTACATTCCCAATGGCGTCGAGCCGCGCTTCTTTGCCCCTCGCAGTTACGCCGATTCAGGACCTCTCAAGCTTCTCTACGCCGGCACTTGGCTGGACCAGCGCGGTATTTTCTATTTGCGCGACGCCCTCCTCCGCCTTGCCACGCTGCTTCCCGGTCTGACCATGACCTTCGCCGGATGCGGCTGCCCTCCGGAAGTAATTCGCGAGTTTTTCGGTCCGCAACTCGCCTCAACGGTTGTGGTTCAGCCCGTCGTTCCCTCCGACCACATGCAGGAACTCTACGCCGCGCACGATGTTCTGTTGTTTCCCTCGCTCATGGAAGGTCTCCCCTCGGTCCTATTGGAAGCCATGGCTTCCGGCATGCCTGTCATCACGACGGAAACCTGCGGTATGCCGGATGTCGTCGATAGCGGTTTCAATGGTCTGCTTGTTGCTCCTGCGGATGCTCCGGCGATC